>MPMB02061433.1_pt1 | contig 34145 bp, 31 predicted proteins | sample 1617371 | NCBI WGS metagenome assembly MPMB02 (sample SAMN05944808, study PRJNA350692) | marine metagenome | biome: marine; feature: ODZ; material: water; isolation source: 300 m water sample filtered on 0.2 um supor filter | place: Pacific Ocean | collected 2012-04-08 | depth 300m m
CGAAGTCGCCTCTGGAGTGGTGTTGCGGGCGGCGAAAGTGGACGGCGCGCTGGACGACATCTTCGCCTTGCAAGACCGTATCGTGGCCGCGCTCGTTGCCGACCTCGACCTGACTGGCTCGGCGCCTCGCGTGGCGCGGCGGCCCGGGCGTGGTGCGAGCGCGGCGCCGCCCACACCGCCGGCCACCAGCGCCGGCGTCCAGCTCCCCCCGGCTGGCGAATTCACCGCCGCCGGAACGGATGCGCCCAGCCGCGTCGTCCCGGCCGAGCCCACTCCGGGCGGGCGAGCCGGCCGCGGTGGATTTGGCATCGCAACCGGCCGACCGAGCGTCAGCACCACCCGGACATCGAGGCCACCGCGCGTCGACGGCCGGCTCGACGACGCGGTCTGGCAGGAAGCGACACGCATCACCGAGTTCGTGCAGCAGCAGCCGCTCGACGGCGCGCCGGCAACCGAAAAGACGGAGGTCTTCGTCGCCAACGATGCCAACAACCTCTATTTCGGGATCTACGCGCACTACTCTGACCCGGTGCTGATCCGCGCAAACCTGTCGGATCGCGACCGCACGTTCAACGACGACACGATCTCGGTCTACTTCGATCCGTTCCTCGACCAGCAGCGGGCCTATGTCTTCTCGGTGAACGGCTACGGCGTGCAGGGCGACTCGCTGCTCGACTCCCGCGGGGGGTCGTTCGGCGGTTCAGGCGGCGGAGGAGGCGGGCCAGGAAGAACCCGCCGGAGATGACGAAGACCCAGCCGCCGAAAACCCCGAGACGCTGTTGCAGTAACGCTCGGTTCTCTTCGTCGGTCCCAGACCCCGACCCGAGGGCGACCGGCACCGGCGAGTGCGGGCTCGTCGACATCGCCGCAGTATACCGGGACCGGTCGGCCTCGGCGGGGGGGCAGGACATCGGCGTGAGATGGGGATGATAGTTCGCATTAGAGGCACGCTGTAGTGGCCGCCCCGCCGCGAACACACCGAGACTCGAAAGAGCCGCGGAAGGGTGCCGGAACAGATGAGTCGATCGATCCAGCTGTGTCGATTGGCCGGCACGTCAGACGAAGAGGATCAGTGTCTACGGGGTGGGCGCGAGGCGCTGGAGTGCGTCGATGCCCGTCCTTTCCCTCTGCGAGAATGACGAGGTGGTGCTGCCATCTACCGGTATCCTGAGTTGTTCTTAGATGAAATCGTTCGACAAGGAATGGATCTTTCAGGAACTCGCGCCTCACGACATGCTGCAGAAGTGGCTCTACATCGACTCGCGTCATGAGGACTTCGAGCCGACGATGGAACGGGTGGCGGAAGCCATCGCGCGGGATGACCAGAGATTCGGGATTCATCCTCATCCGAGGAAGGAGAAGGTAGGGTCACGGAGCCGCCGTCAGAAGCCGTAAGAGGCGTCCCCGTCGAGATACTTCATGACCAGGAAGTCGGTCCCGTCCTGATTCCCGATGTCATCGAGCGTGCAGATGTGCGGGTGGTTCAGGCTGGAGATGGTCTTCGCCTCGCGCTCGAACCGCTGCTTGAGATCGGGGTCTGCGGCGACGTGCCCGGGCAGCACCTTGATGGCGACGGTGCGCTCGAGGCGGGTGTCGCGGGCTTTGTAGACCTCACCCATGCCGCCCGCGTCGAGGGGCGCTTGGATCTCGTAGGGGCCGAGCGTGGTACCGGGCTGGAGCGGCGTGGCCTTATTCGGCTAGCGACACGAAGTTCCAACCCGCGATACTTGCCACCGCGAGCCATACGAACGCGATGATCCCAGAGAGAAGCGCGACACGGATCACCCTCAGGGTAATTGTCGCGTATCGCTTCACGGGCCCTCGGACCTGATCGAGCATTCGCACACCCCAGTCAGTTCACCGGTACCGGCGCTTTGAGTTCCTCGAACCAGTTCAGCACGACGATCGGCTCGTTCCCCGACTCGGCGGTCGCGTCCCGACGGATCCGGACCTGTGCCGCCGTCGAAACGGACGGCGACACGGTCGTGGCGACGCGCCGCTCGACGATGACGACCTACCGTCCCCGATACTCGTCGTCACTGACCGGTTCGAACCAGTCTGCTCCCGACGCTCCCCCCATGAAGGTCAGCTGCACCACGTGCTCGTCTGGGGCCGCACCGTGCCAGTGAACCACGTTGGGCGCGGTGTAGTTTGGCGGACCGTCCGGGAGCAGCTCGATGATCTCTTCCCCGCGCACCTGCGTGCGACCGCGGCCTTCTTCGGCGGCGATGATCTGCCAGCCGGCATGGCTATGCCAGTTCGACCGAGCCCCCGCCTCGAAACGGAGGCGTAGAGCCCGCATGTCGGCTGAGTCCGGTCGGGTCGGGTCTCCACCAACGAAACGGCTTTGCGTGGCCTTGATGGGAGATTGCTCACCGATCAGCATCGCGACCACCGCCATTGTCGTGATGGACAGAAGCACGCTCACCCGGGATCGACTCTGTTTCTGCATGACGCTCTCCTTCGTTGGAGGTTTGCGTGCTGCCGTTATACACCCGTCCTGCAAACTTCGAAGGTGTCGAGATCAAAGGCGACGGCAAACAATGGGGTGATTGAGCGAGGCCAGCACCTTGGCTTCGCTCTCGAACCGCGCCAGCCGGTCGGGGTCTGACGTGAACGCCTCCGGCAGCACCTTGAGCGCCACGTCCCGGTCGAGCTTCGTGTCGCGGGCCTGATACACCTCGCCCATGCCGCCTTCACCCAGGAGGGAGGTGACGTCGTAGTGTCCGAGGCGGGTGCCTGCGGTGAGCGCCATAGCCGTCTGGAACCAGCCCATTATACCGAGGCAGCGGTCCGTGAGGCCGAGGAGGAATGTGCAGACGACGCCAAGCACCAATCGACTGCATCGGCTTCCAGTCGTCATTCCAGCCCAGGCTGAGCACGCCGAAACTGAGAGGCCGCGACCCTGCGGGCGGCGAACACCTCTCCGTCGCGCGACCACCACCTTGCCCACCGCTGGATCATCGGCATAGTATCGGGGTGTTTCCGGTCAACGTCTCTTGCCGTGGTTCGTGGAATCGCTCGTATCGCTGGAGGCACATCATGAGAATCTCTCGACGTGAAGCGCTATCCGTTTCTGGTGCGGTCCTGACCGGCCTCTCTGTGGGTCTCAGGCCGGAACGAGTACAGGCTCAGCAAACGGCACAGCCGGCACCAGACCGCCTGGTCGACTCGGAGGTACGGGAGCGGCCCGACCTTCACTTGTTGCCGGATGGCTCGGCACGCGAGTTCACCCCTGGGGAGATCGGCACGATTTCGGAGCCGGACAGGTGGCGGCCGGCGGGGCAGGCTCCCCAGATCGACCCCGATTACCGCAACCTGAAAGTCACGGTCACCTCCGGTGGTGTGACGACGCGTTCGGGTACGTTGACCTTTGCCGATCTGGAGCCGTTGCCGCGCCGCTCGCACATCTTCCTCTTACAGTGTGGCGCACCGAACCCAACGGGCATCGTCAAGTGGACCGGCGTGCGGTTTTCTGACGTCGCGACCATGCTGGGGGTGCATCCCACTGCCGGTTACTGCCGAGTCAACGCGGCCGACGAGATGTCGAGTGTTGAAGACATGAACACGCTGAGGCACCCGCAGGTCATGCTGGTGTGGATGCTCAACGACGAGCCGCTTCCAGCGAGGCACGGCGCGCCCTTGCGGCTGGTGATTCCGTTCCGCTACGGAGCCCGGAGCGTCAAGGCGATCACTGAAATCGTTTTCGGGATCACGCCGCCTGCGGCGCCGGGCTAAGACAGCTGCTGAGGGCTAGGGCCGGTCGCGCACATGCTCAGCGCCGTGATGGCAATGGCGACCGCGATGGGGTCTCGAACGCCAACACGGATCAGACGCGAAGGCGTCGGGGAGGATCTTGAGCGCGACCTGGCGGTTGAGCTGGGTGTCGGTAGCCTGCCAGACTGGGCCTTGTGGTTGCCAGGTGCTCGACCATCTGTAGCAGCCTCTGGCCAAGCGGTGTTGGCGACGTCCTGGCTGGCGACCTAGGTGACGGTCTCGTGCTCTGCGGACCGACGACCACGGTTGTGACGTCAACCTACCCCGGAGCGCCGGGGCAGATCGCCATGCTACCGTGTCGGGTTCGGGACCCCTTCGAGCTCCTCGCCACGGAACTCCGCCTCGAGCAACCGCGCACCCCGCATGATGCCCCCGAACGAGTAGTTCGCCTCGTGACAGGCGTACTCGAACACCTTGTTGTCGCTCCGCGGCCACGCATACTCGCCGGTGAACGGCGCGGTCCAGACCGTCGAGTCCTCGACGGTGAAGCTGTAGATGAGCTTGTCGGCGCTCTCCATCCTGAAGCGCTCGGTCACCGTCATGTTTCGCGAGCCCTGCGTGAAGGACGGGCGATCCCGAAAGTTGGTGGTCTCGACGACCAGGGTGTCGCCCTCCCAGTGCCCGATCGAATCCCCCAGCCACTTCCGGATCTCGGGCGGATCGTGCTCGGCGTTCATCCGGATGATCCGCGCATCGTGGTTCATCTCGATCTGGATCATGATCGTGTCTTCGCCCTGCACGATCCGCTTGTGGTTGTTATAGAGCACCGACAACATCGGCGGGCCGGCGGTAGAGCCGAACCCGAGCAGACAGCGCTCAGCGAACCCCCGCTGCTCCATGTTGTCGAACGGGCCCGGCGCACCCAAACCGGCCTCGAGCCAGTACGCGGTACCGTCGTTCTGACGTGGACGGCCCCCGCCACCACTCCGAGCGGCGGCGGCAGCGCGCTGGGCGGCGATCCGCTCCTCGGTCCGTGGCGGATACCTACCGTTCGTCGGGTCGATGAGGATGGAGGTGCGCCACTGCCCGTCAATCTGGAAGGCCGCGCTGCCTCGGTCGAAGTAGACCGTGTTGTAGCCGCCGACGTTCCCGGCGGCGCCGCTCGAACCGTCTCCCCCCACCGGGGGCGCGCCGCGATTCGGATCGCTTGCCTCGGTGTTCACCGCGGGGTCATAGTTGAAGATGCTCGCGAGCGCTGCCGCCTCTCCTGCCTCGATGGCAGCCGCCTCCTCCTCGGTCAGGAACATCTTCTCACCCAGCTCGGTCGGACGCTGCATTGGCGTCAGCGTCGCGACGTCGTAGGTACCGGACAAATCCGGGCGACCGCTCGGCGTCCGCGGAATATCGCCGATCTGTGCCGCCGCCACCGGCGCCAAGCACACGACCGCCAGCCCCCCGAAACAGATCGCAATTCGACTTCGCATGTGAACCTCCTCAAGCCAGCGTGCAGTGGGTATTGTAACGCCAGCCCGCCGGAGCCGGGCGAGCAATGGGGCAGGAGGCGCGATTTCGGCGGAGCGCGGCCGCAACCTCTCACTTACAGAAGACCACTTCGCGGGCAACATCGCGCTCGAAGAAGGCGGCGCCGTGGCAATGCAAAGCGGCCGGATCACCGCCATGATGTCAACGATGGCGGGCAACTTCGGAGGTGCCATCTATCTTGATTCCTCGAGAACACACTCCACGATTCATGGAGCCCTCATCGATGGCAACTCGGCAGCCGTTGAAGCGGGCGGAATTTTTGCAATCGTTCGGCGTTGTAGCGGAATTGGCCTGGAAATCGTCGGCTCAGTTATCGAAAGGAATCGCGCGGGTGGCCCCGTGAGTGGGATCTCGGTCCAGAGTGTGGTTCGCGGCAACACTGGGCCTCGTGTGCTGATCCGTCGCTGCGACGTCACAGACCATAGCGGCACGGCGTTGCTGATCGCCGCCACGATCGGGACCGCAATGTCGAGTTGACGGTGAGCAGGCGGGCCGCTCCGGCTGAGGCGATGACCCGTTCTCCAGCTTCAGACACAGGTCACCTCTCGCCAGACACCGAAGGCCCGTGTTCGCAACAGCCAATGAGGGACGGCCCGCGCGTGGCTGTTCACCGCCTTACAGCTGCCAGCTGCCCCTCGACCTGACAATTGCACCGCGCCTCCACATTGACGATCCGGTCGCGGCAGTTCGTGCCGAGAGAGGTAGACTTGGACATGCGTCGAGCGTGAGCTGTCCCGTTCGTCCTGGCGTCGCCGGGGCGGATCGTGAAAATGAGCTAGCCGGGCAAGGCCGCGGCCGACGCGTATCACCGGCTCACGAAAGGAAGTGTAATGACCCGGAGCACGAGCATTTTGATCACGGCACTGGTGGCTGCGACGACAATCGTCCATTACCCGGCGTCGGGTGCCGCCCAGGAGGCGGGCGGCGATCGCCACGGGGGGCCAATCATCGAGTCGTTCGGCCGGCACGTCGATCTGCCAGACACGGCATTCACCATACCGACCGATCGCGTGTATAAGGTGGCGTTCGAGGTGATGGAGCCGCTCCGGGCACCAGAGCGCGTCCACCCTCGGCTCGAAGCGGCGGCGCGGCTGGTGAACATGTACGCGCATGCAGGCGTGCCGAAAGAGAACCTCAAACTGGCACTCGTCCTGCACGGAGGCGGCACGCAGGCGGCAATGACGAACACCGCATACCAGCAGCGGCACGCTGTTGACAACCCGAGCCTGCCACTGCTCGAGGCGCTGGCCGACGCCGGTGTCGAGATATACCTCTGCGAGCAGTCCCGCGTCGCGAACCGCGTCGACCCGAGTGAGGTGGCGCCGCCCGTTCAACGCGCGCTCTCGGCGATCACGACGCTCGTGACGCTTCAGGCAGACGGGCATCAATTTCTCACGTATTAGATCTGATCGCCGTCGCGGCAGTCGTCGGGTCCGTTGAGATGTTGGTGCATGACCCTGAATGCGCTCAGTTGATGGACGTCTTCGCTGAAGGGTCCCGCCCAGTCGCAGCGGCGGTGAAAGCGATCGGACGGTGGACGGTTTGCATTCCGTAGGGGCGCTGTGGGTCAACGCCGATTCTCGCGCCAACACCCCGCGCACTGACCTCCCTCGTTCTGCTCACGCGGACGATATCGACGCTGCTACACTGGGGGACAGTGGCTATCCTGACGTCCGCATCATCCCCCGGGACGGCTGGTCGCGTGTGCCAGACAACCTCCGTCGTGGGGTCGGCGATCCGACCAGCTGGACCGCCCTGTGGACCGTGCTGGTGCTGATGACGAAGACCGACCAGGCGCTCCATGAGTACGCCTGCCACGAGGGCAACTGCTCGATGGCCAGCTCACTCTTTTGTGCATGCGCCCTCGGGGCGAAAGAGGCCGAGCTCAGCGAGGGTTCGAGGTAAGGACCCGGGTCGGTGGCCAGAGATCGAGAAACAGAGGCTGGCGGTGCGGTAGCTCGGCTGGCGGTGGTCGTCCTCGTCGGAGCCGCTCTCTGGTTCGTCCCTGTCCCTTCCGGGGTGCAGCCTCGCGGGTGGCATCTCCTGGCTGTCTTCGTGGCCACGATCGTGGGGATCATTCTCCGTCCCCTACCCATGGGCGCCACTGCGTTCGTGGCGGCAGCGTTCGCTGTGCTCTCCGGAACCCTGACGATCTCCGAAGCGACCGCCGGCTTCGGTAGCACCGTGGTCTGGCTCGTGGTGGCCGCGTTCTTCATCGCCACCGCCTTCGTCAAGACGGGGCTAGGGACTCGCATCGCCTACCACTTCATGCGCATCCTGGGCGGTCGGAGTCTCGGTCTGGCCTACGGGCTGGTGGCCACCGACCTGGTCCTGGCGCCGGCGATCCCCAGCAACACTGCTCGGGCCGGCGGCGTCATCTACCCCATTCTCAAATCCCTCTGCGCCTCCCTCGGGAGCGACGCCGCTCAGGGTACCGAGCGACGCATCGCAAGTTTCCTCACGTTCACTGCCTACCAGGGGGTCGTGGTCACGAGCGCCATGTTCCTCACCGCCATGGCGGCGAATCCTCTGGCCACCGAGTTGGCGGCGCAGCAGGGTGTGGAGATCACGTGGCAGCTCTGGGCGCTGGCGGCATCCGTGCCCGGAGCCGTGAGTTTGGTGGCCGTGCCCCTGGTCATCTACCGCCTGTATCCCCCGGAGGTCGTGCGTACCCCCGAGGCTCCAGAGCTGGCCCGGCAACGGCTCGCGGAGATGGGAGCCATGAAGCGAGATGAGGGGATTCTCCTGGTCGTCTTCATCCTCCTCCTCGGTCTCTGGATCTTCGGCGACCTCCTGGGCGTCCACGCCACTGCCACGGCCATGGCCGGCGTCGGCACGATGCTGGTCACCGGCGTGCTGGATTGGGATGATGTCCTGAAGGAGCGGAGCGGCTGGGACACCCTGATCTGGTTCGCCGTGCTGGTCATGATGGCGAGCCAGCTGGGCGAGCTTGGCGTGCTGGACTGGTTCAGCGACCGGGTGTCCGGCGTGCTGGCGGACGGCGACTGGCTTCCGGCGTTTCTGACCTTGAGCCTGATCTACTTCTACTCCCACTACTTCTTCGCCTCGGCCACCGCCCATGTGAGCGCCATGTACGCGCCGTTTCTTGCGCTCGCGCTGGCGGTCGGGACACCGCCAGTCCTCGCGGCTCTCCTGCTGGCCTTCTTCAGCAACCTGTTCGCCGGCCTGACCCACTACGGCACCGCCCCGGCCCCCATCCTCTTTGGCTCGGGGAACGTGGAGATCGGCACGTGGTGGACGCTTGGCGCCCTGATCAGCGTGGTGAACATCACGATCTGGCTGGGAGTCGGCAGCCTCTGGTGGAGCCTACTGGGACTGTGGTGAGGGAAGATGAAGATACCGGTAAATTCATGCCAATCCTCTGCGCGGTCGCGACGACGTCGGACCTATTTTTCCAGTTGGCGACGTCGACTCGCGGCAAGGCTTACATGACGTTGTGCCGGGTGTCATCAGCGCCGATGGCACCCCGGTGGCGTTCCCGGTGGGGGCGGCGCGCCTGGCGCTGGAGGCCGGCGAAGATGTCGCGCTTTCCGGGCAGATATGGCGCAACGTCCCGATCGAGCTTGGCGTCGCCTGATAGACCTCCCCCATCCCCCCACGCTGAACTTGGCACTGATCTGGGACCGAGGGAGGTGCAGTGTTCGAGAGGCGTAATTCGCTGAGAATCGGGCCATCATGCCTGTCGTGGCCGCAGCTAGGTTGAGGACGACCATGCTCGCTGGTTCAGTCCATCATACCAACGCCAGGAACCGCACCACCGCCGCCATCATCTCTGCGCCGTCCCCGAGGTCCGGACCGTTGTGATCGGCGCCGGCAATGACCACCAGTTCCTTCCGGGCGCGGACTTCGTCGTAAAGCCGACGACTCTGACCGATCGGCACGATCCGGTCGCCATCGCCGGCGATGACCAGGACGGGGCAGCGCACGTCGCTGATGGTCTCGAGTGACGGGAACCGATCCCGTAGGAGTGCGTTGACGGGCAAGAACGGATAATGATGCCGGCCGACGTCTACCAGCGACGTGAACGGCGAGCGCAGGACCATGGCGGCCGGGCCAAACTCGGCCGCGAGCGCGATCGCGACGCCGGTGCCAAGCGACTCGCCGAAGTAGACGAGGCGGGATGGATAGACGTCGGCCCGACCGAGGAGAAACGCGCGAGCGGCCCGAGCATCCTCCAGGAGCCCAGCTTCGGTCGGCGCCCCCCCGTTCCCCCCGTAGCCCCGGTAATCGAACAGCAGCACCTGGTAGCCGTGGTCGCGCAACGCCGCCGCGATTGGGGCCCGGTAGGCCCGATTGGCGGCGTTGCCGTTGAAGACGATGACCGTGCCGGAGGCCACAGCCGAGCGGCTCGGCACGAACCAGCCACCGAGCATGAGACCGTCCTCGGTCGGGAACGTCACAGTCTCGACGCCGGCGAGCCCAACGTCGCTCGGCGCCGGCACATCATCGAGCGGAAAATAGATCAGCGCGCGTTGAAATGCCCAGACGAGCAACAGCACCCCGGCCGCTGCGACGCATACAGTAACCAGGAGCCCCATCGTACGTCTGCCGAGTTGGACGCTCACTTTTCGGTGCTTGCTCCGATAACTGTTGATGGTGTGAACGTATCCCCTTGCAAGAAGATCGGCTACACCATGTACGGGACACAGCACCGGGAAGGTTAGGATACGCTATGATCTCGCCTACTGCCTTGCAGATTGCAGCGAGAGGGCGGAACATGGAGGCTTCGATGAGACATGCGGGACCAAGGAAGGAGAGACCATCCATGGGAACGCGCTTCGACGCTCCGTTTGTGGTGATCGCGATCGCACTCGTGGCGGTGGTTCTGGCATTGGCCCCCGCGCAAGGCGAGGCTCAGACGGGATCCGCGAGTGGCCAGGACGGGCTCCGGACCCCGTGGGGCGACCCGGACCTCCAGGGCGTCTGGGACTTCCGCACCATCACGCCGCTTGAGCGACCCAGGGAGATGGCGGGCAAGAGCGTGCTGACCGTTGAAGAGGCGGCCGTGTTCGAGCAGCAGCTCCTCGACGCTCAGGACAAGGATCGTCGAGCGTCCGATGGCATTTCTGCCCAGCGCGACGTCTCGAACGCCTATAACCAGTTCTGGTGGGACTATGGCGACTCGCTGACCGACGACAATCGAACCTCGCTCGTAATCGATCCACCGGACGGTCGGGTACCGCGCAAGCAGGGTGGCGGAGCGTTGCGCGCCGCCTTCGGCCGCGCCGAGCCAGCGGGTCCTGAGGACCGTCCGCTGTGGGAACGCTGCATCATCGGCTTCAACGCCGGTCCGCCGATGCTACCCAGCGCCTACAACAACAACGTGCAGCTCTTCCAGACGCCTGACCACATCGCCATTCTGAACGAGATGGTCCACAACGTACGGATCATACCGCTCGACCGGGAACTGTCTCCGCCGGCTGACATCCGCCAATACATGGGCCAGCCGCGCGCCCGCTGGGAGGGTGACACCCTGGTCGTCGAGAGCGCGGGCTTCCTTCGCGAGACCGGCTTCACAGGCGCGAGCAGCGAGCTCCATCTCATCGAGCGCTTCACGCGTGTCAGCGACGACCGGCTGCTCTACGAGTTCACCGTCGAGGATGCAACCGCCTTCACCGCACCCTGGACCGCGGCGATTCCGATGAAACGGAGTGACATGCCGCTATTCGAGTATGCGTGTCACGAGGGCAACTACGGGATGACGAACCTGCTGGCCGGAGCCAGAAGCGTAGAGATGACGGCTGACGCTGGGAGCGGACCGCCCAGGTAAGCCTCTGCCATGCGGATCCGTTGTATCGTTCGCGTTTGACAAGACCTGATGGAGCGGTGGAGCCGCCAAGAGATCACCCTCTTTCAGGATTCAGCCTGTCTGGTAGCCGTCCCCAGCAAATAGCTCGTCCAGAGCCCCTTCACGGGTCACGGAGCCGCCTGCCGGACGACCTCGACCACATTCCCGGACGGGTCATCGGCCAGGAACATTCCCGCGCTGCGCTCCCTGACGCGCAGGCCACCGGCCTTGACCCGCTCGAGGACGGCGTCGAACTCGGTCGAATAGATGGCCACCACCGGGTTCTCGCTCTTGGCCAGCGGTGCGACGCCCTTGGGCTCGAATAGGGCGACGAACATGCCATCCCCGACGTTCATGAACACCTCGTCGAAGGTGTCGTTCTGGATCCGCCGCCCTGGTTCCGCATCGAAGATCCGCACGAAAAACTCTTCCGCCTGCGCTCTGTCGCTCACGATGAGCCTGGCGCCGCCCACTGCCGGCGGCTCCTCCCGCTCCACCAGCTCGATGGCATTGCCGCTCGGGTCACGAACGATGGCAAGCCGTGCCCCGCCGGTGGCCTCGCCCGAAAGCAGCTGGAACGGCTACCCCGCTGCGTGGAACCGCGCGGCCACTTCGTCCAGGTCGGGCAAAAAGACGATCGAGACCGGATAGGGGCTCTTCTCCACCGCTTCCTTCTCGATATACGCCAGCAGCCCCATCCGACCGTTCTCTGTCCATCCCATGAACGGCTCCACGAGCCGCCCCTCCGAAACGAAGCGACGAAGCTCCGGCATTCCCACGAGGTCCTCGTAGAACGTCTTGCTGATGTTGACGTCATCGATGGTGAACTTCGTCGTGGTGACGGTGTGGGGTGATGCCGCGCCCTGCGCCACGGCATCGGCCGCGAGGGTGAGCGCAGCGATGGCGAACACGAGCGTCGCGTGCCTAGAGCGTCGAACTGTCATCGGGCCTCCTAGCGAGTGGATACGTCAATGCAGTAATAGGTTGGTCGGGCTTCGTGGCGGGACGTGGTCCATTCCGGACACACCGGTGCTAGAGCCCCGGAGGCTCGACGCTCGAAGCGGGTCTGGTCCCCTTGAGGATCCACCGCTGGATCCGCCGGCCGTCTCCTGCCTCGCCCGTGTACATCCGGTTCTCCGAGTCGATCGCGAGCATGTGCGCTCGAATGAACTGGCCGTGCTGACGACCAGGCCTCCCGAATCGGTCCAGAATCTTCAGATCCTGGCGCCGCAGTAGCCAGATGCGCTCGTTGGTGCCGTCCACGAGATACAGGATGCTCTGTTCCGGGTCCCGCGAGAATTGCAGGGTGAAGCCGGTCCCCGATCCGCCCGTCCCCGGTCGCACGAACCGCTCCATCAAATACTCGCCGCTCTGTTGGAACACCTGGATGCGGTTGCCTCGGCGGTCGGCGACGTAGATCAGGCCGTCTTTCGAGCCGGCGATGCCGTGGACGGTGCTGAACTGCTGCGGCGGGTCGTCGACCCGCACCGGATACTCGTACTCGTAGGTGTCGTCCGGAGGCTTCCCGTATGCGCCCCAGTGACGGAGGTATTCGCCGGTCGCGGCGTCGTAGACCACGACCCGCCGGTTGCGGTAGCCATCCGCGATGAAGACCTCGTTCGTCTTCGGCTCGACGTAGAAGTTCGCGGGTCCACCCAAGTGGTCGGGGTCGTTGCTCCCCTGGTTGACTCCCGGTTCGCCGATCGTCAGGACGTGCTCGCCTTCCTGGGTGAACTTCATCACGTGGAATCCGTTGCTCGTGCCCGTCCAGACGAACCCGTTGTGATCGATGTAGATCCCGTGCTCCTGGTCGTACCATGTATAGCCCTCGCCGGGACCGCCCCAGGTTCGCAAGACATGCCCCCCGGGATCGAGCTCAAGAACCGGGGGCGCCGGGAAGCAGCAGTCCGCGATCGGCGGGTCCATCGCCGCCCCGATCTCCTGACGGGTAAGGCTCGACGGCATGTGGAGCACCCAGAGATGATCGCCGTCGTCGACGAACAGTCCCCGGATGTCGCCCCAGATCCAGTCGTTCGGAAGCGTCGGCGGCCAGGTGGGATCCACCTCGTAGATGGGAAGTTGGTCCGAGGTGGGCGAGCCGAACGCAGGAGTGGCGTCCGCCGACTGTGCGGCGGCCTGGCCGGCGCCCACCAGCACCAGTGCCAAAGAGGCGAGGGTTACGGATGGTCTCATGAGTAGTTCACCCAGAATTCGCGTATCTGAGGTCAGGGCCGGAACACAAGCCTGACCGCGACCAGCGCGACCACGAACATGAGCTTCGGCATCAACAGAATGAGGACGATTGACACAATTGCGACGACAGACGGCAGCCAAGTATCCATCACGCCACCAGCCCGGCTCGACTATGGGAGCGGCAGCCGCGGTTCGACCCCCTCGGGCAGCTGCTGGTCGAACGCCGCCAGCACGGCGGCATCCGCGGCGTGCGCCCCCATCAAGGCGACGAGGTCGACGAGGTCGGTCTCGCCGAACGAGCTGGCGGCGCGCGCGTAGGTGTCGGCCGCGACGTTGTAGTCGGCGAAGAGCTCTCGACCAAAGTCGATCAACGCGGTGTCCTTGGCATCGAGACCGCTCGACGGCCGACGATGCCGGACGATCTCGATCACCTCCGGCTCCAGGCCCGCCTCGACTGCTCTCGGCTCGTTCACGGTCCAGTCGTATTGCGAATCGTGCGCTCTCGCCGTCACCAGGACCGCCAGCATCATCAACCGCTCACCGACCCTTGACTCGAGCGACTGCAGCCCCTCGCCGTAGGCCCGAATCTGGAAGGGACCGATGCCCCCAGGGGACGCCATTCGGCCGTAGAGCGCGCTCACCGAGGTGCGGTACGGACCGGGTCTGAGCGGCAGACGGCTCCGCGAATCGGGGTGAATGTCGTCGGGAGCGGTGAACGGCAACGGGAGAGACTGCCGCCAGCCCATCGGCATCTGCTGATTGAACGCGGTCAGCGTCGCGCCTGTCGACGCATAGCGACCCATCAGGTCGATGAGGTCGACGAGGTTGGTCTTCCCCAGCCGTGCCAGGGCGCGAGCGTAGGTGTCCGGGCCGAGTCGGCGCGTGGTGAAGAGCTCGCGGCCGACCTCCATGATGAGTGCCTCGGGCTCCCCCACGCCGGTGATCGGCTTCCGATGCCGCACGACGTCGATGAGCCCCTCATCCACTCCGACCGCCAGCGCGTCCAGCTCGTGCAGCGCCCACTCGTAGGGCTGGTCGTACTCGCGAGCCGTCGTCAGGATGGCCAGCTCGGTCAGCCGGCGTCCGAGCGGCCCGGAGAACCGGAGGTCGGTGCCCGAGCCGTGTAACCGCAGGGCCGCGGCGGCGACCGGACCGGCGTCTCGCATCGCTGCATCGTAGGACTCTCGCCGCGTCGCATCGATCTCCGCTCGATCGATTGGAGGGAGCCGACTGCGGGACACCGGATGCACGTCCTCCGGCAGCTGGCCAGCCTGAGAGACCTGCACCGTCACCGCGCCAACCGCCACCCACACGCACACCGCCACCCTCCGTACCCCTCGCCTCATCCCGGCCTCCTTGTTCGAGCGACAGATCCCGGCGTCATTCGGAATTCCATGTGGCGGCGCGGATGCCGTCAGTATAGCGCCGGGGCGATGGTGAATGGGTCGCGTGGGCCCAGCCATCTGCCGTTCGGTTCGCGGCTCAATAGCCGTCGAGGCCCTCGGTGAGCTCGATGTACGTGCCCTCGGGGTCCGTGAGGAATGCGTAGGCGATGTCGAGCTCGTCGACGCGCTCATAATACGGCCGGTCGAACACCACGCCCTGCGCTTCGAGGCGCCGGCACAGCCCCTCGAGGTCGTCGACCTCGAAGCCGATGTGGTCGAGACTGCGTCCCTGGGTGCCGGCCGTCTTCGGCGTTTCTGAGAACCGAAGGTTGACCCCTGGGAGATCGGCCACTTTGAAGCTCCCGTTCATGCCCGGGACGGCGCCGAACATCTCGACGTACCACGCCCGCAGCGCATCCGCGTCCGGCGTGTTGAAATGGATGTGATGATGCTGAATCGGCATCGACTGCGTCCTGTTGCCCATGATCTCGACCTTGACCTCGTCGGGCCCGAGGACATAGCCCAGGCAGTACGTCCCACCCTCGGGACAATAGACGCCGTCTCGCACGTCCGCGTCGGGTAGCTCTCGTTCGGTGATGAGCGGATACCCCGCCGCGCGGAGGCTCGCAAGCGTTGTTCGAGCGTCGGGTACCCAGAACCCGACGTGATTGACGGTTGAACCGATCGTCCCCGCAGATGGCGCACGTTCCGTCAGGAAGACGAGCGCATTCGGGAACTTGAACATCCGGGTGTCAAGCACCGGCGTAGGCACTCCGCCCAGCGCCTCTCCCCAGAACCGCTCGTGGGCGGCGCGATCGGTGATGTTGAAGTGGTGATGGCCGTGCACGACCGGACCGTCGCTGGCCCAATCCGACTGGGCCTCGGCCGTGCCCGGTCCGCCCACCAGCAGGGATACCCCCAGGACGAGCGCTCCATGACGCGTCAGGGTCAGTTTCATTGTGTGCTCCTTCCGTTCTGTGATCCGCTCACTAGACTACCAGCGGTGGCGAGCGGTTGCCTGGTGGGGGCGGCGCCGGTAGGCTGATGGCACCATGAATGATCATCTCATAGAAAGTCAGCAGGACGGAATCACCACACTCACACTGAACCGGCCGGAGGCGCGGAACGCCATGTCACCCGAGATGATGACCGCGCTCGCCGACGCGTTGCCACGGCTGGCCGCCGACCGGGCGGTCCGGGCTGTGGTGCTGACCGGTGCGGGCGAGGCCTTCTGTGCCGGCGGCGATGTGAAGCGGTTCGCGTCCGCATCGGGCGCCGGTTTCAACTTCGAAGATCGGGTGCACCGCCTGCGGCGTGGGATGGAGCTGAGCCGGCACCTGCACGAGATGCCGAAACCGACGCTGGCGGTCATCCCGGGGCCGGCCGCCGGAGCTGGGCTGTCGCTGGCCCTGGCCTGCGACCTGCGCATCGCGGCGGACACCGCAAAGCTCACCACGGCCTTCGCCCGCATCGGCCTGTCCGGCGATTATGGTGGGTCCTACTTCCTGTCGCATCTCGTGGGCGCCGCGAAGGCGCGCGAGCTGTTCTTCACGGGCGAGGTGATCTCCGGCCAGCAGGCGTTCGAGCTCGGGATCGTCAGCCGTGTGACGACGGCCGATCGACTGGACGCCGAGGCGGCCGCCTTCGCCGCCGAGCTCGCCGCACTACCCACAGTCGCGGTCGGATACATGAAGAAGAACCTCAACGCGGCACAGCATGGGTCCTTGAGTGACGTCATGGACCTGGAAGCCCTGCACATGATCCGGACGTTCATGACCGACGACCACAAAGGCGCGGCGAAAGCGTTTGTCGAGAAACGCGTGCCGACCTTCACCGGGCGCTGATCCGGACGACCGTCGTCGGCCGGGCGAAACGCCGCGCGAAGCATGTGTATACCTGTCGTCGTTGTCAGTGGGTTGTAGCGGTCACCTGCCCGTTGGCAGCCTCGCTGGATCTCTTGTGACCCCGCGATCCGTCGCGCGAGCCTCTCGATTCCCTCTATAATCCAGCCGATCGTCGGCACGCCTGGGAAACGGTGCGCGGCGCCCGATGCGAGGTAGCACATGCTGCAGTGGAGCTCATTGAGAATCTCGGCCGCCGCTCTCGTGACGTTGACCGTCGGGATCGGGGCCGCCGTCGGTCAGGCCCAGCAACCTGCGCCGGCCCTGCCGGACACACCGCAAGTGGTGAACAGCCCGGCCGGGCGGTTGCGTGTCGTGCCGATCAAGGGGCTCGTGTATCCGTGGGCGCTCGCGTTTCTACCGAATGGCGACATGCTGGTCACCGAGCAGAACCGCACCACGCTTCGCCTCATTCGCGACGGGGTGCTCGACCCGACGCCCATCACTGGCCTGCCTCGCCCGATCACGAGCCAACGTCGTGATACGGCCGGCGTGGACGTCGCGGTGCACCCTCGCTTCTCGGAGAATCGACTCGTCTACGTCGCGTTCTGGAAGCCCAAACCGGACGCGGAACACCTCCGGACCGCGGTCGTCTATCGGGCACGTCTCGAGGGGTATCAGCTCACCGACGCCGAGGAGATCTTCGAGTCGGTCTCCTGGACCGACGGACCGTCCGCGGCGCGGATCATCTTCGGACCCGACGGCAAGCTCTATCTGGCGATCGGGGCTCCCGGATTCCAGGAGACCCTGGGGGAAACGACCTGGGCGCAGGACCCCGACCACCACGGCGGCAAAATCCTTCGGCTCAACGAGGACGGGTCGACGCCCGCCGACAATCCTTTTGTGGATCGACCCGGTTACCGGCCGGAGATCTTCGCGCTCGGCGTCCGCAATGCTATCGGCATGGCGTTTCGTCCCGAGACCGGCCGGCTGTGGGAAACGGAGAACGGCCCTCAAGGTGGAGACGAGACCAACATCATCCGGGCAGGCTTGAACTACGGCTGGCCGGTCGTCACCTATGGACGGGCGTACTCGAACGACCGGGAGGGCGCGAGGTCGGGGTTGCCGCCGCCCACGGTCCAGCCGCCGACCTCCGCGCCGGGTATGGAAGAGCCGTTCACGTACTACAAGCCATCCATCGCCATCGCGGGCATGACCTTCTACACCGGTGACAAGTTCCCCGAGTGGACGGGCGACCTGTTCGCGGGAGGGCTCGCCGGCCGGCAACTGTCCCGGGTCATATTCAACGCGCAGGACCTGGAGAGCCGTCGCCAGGTGCTGCTGTCCGAGCTCGGTCAGCAAATTCGAGACGTCAAGCAGGGCCCCGACGGGTTCCTGTATGTGACCACCGACATGCAAGACAGCGCCGTGCTCAGGATCGAGCCCGCGTTCTAGTACTTGAATGGGGCTTCGCCCTAAACCCCACGCGGGCCCTAGTGGGGCCCCAGCGCCCCACGCCGGGCCCGCGGGCGCGCATTGTCGCGCGCCCACGCAGGCGTTCATCAGCAGCCTGCTAGGATACGGTCATGACTGGATATTCACGACGGCAGATGATGGCGCTCTCCTCACTCGGGCTGGCGGCGGTCGGAGCCGCCTCGATGCCCGCTCGCCGAGCGTATGCCCAGCCAACGGGCCTGAACGTCGAACTGGAGCCCTACCCGTCCGCCTGGTTACCTGACGGTGTGCGGTCCCGGTTCGTTAACAACAACAACGGATTGCGGGTGCATGTGCTGGAGGCGGGCTTCGAGACGCCCAATCGACCGGCTTTGCTGCTGCTGCACGGCTTTCCTGAGCTGGCCTACAGCTGGAGAAACGTGATGGCCCCGCTGGCCGAGGCCGGATATCACGTCATCGTCCCCGATGTGCGCGGTTACGGGCGCACGACCGGCTGGAGCTCGGATTACGACACGGACCTGGCGCCATTTCGCACCCTCAACAAGGTGCGCGACGCCCTTGGCCTGGTGCTGGCGTTCGGCCACCGATCCGTGGCTGCCGTGATCGGCCATGACGCCGGCTCGCCCCTCGCTGGCTGGTGTGCCATCGCCCGCCCGGACATCTTCCCGGCGGTGGTGATGATGAGCGCGCCGTCAGGCGGCACCTCCACGTTGCCGTTCGATACGGCGGACGACCCGCCGCGAGCCCCTGGCACCGCCAACCGCCCGAGCATCTACGATGGCCTGGCCGCACTACCGCAGCCCAGAAAGCACTATCAGCGCTACTACACGACCCGGGAAGCCAATGAGAACATGTGGCATGCCACCCAGGGCGTTCATGACTTCATGCGGGGCTACTACCACTTCAAGAGCGCGGACTGGGAGGGCAACAGACCCTATCGCCTGGCGGCCCGGACGGCGGAAGAATGGGCGAAGATGCCGAACTACTACATCATGCAGCTCGACCAGGGCATGGCGGAAACGGTGGCGGACGTCATGCCGTCGGCCGCCCACATCGCCGCCAACACTTGGCTGCCCGACTCGGCGCTGCGGGTGTACGCCGAAGAGTATGGCCGCACCAGCTTTCAGGGTGGTCTCAACGGCTATCGCATTGGCGGCAGCCGCGTCGGCAGAGAAGAGGTGGAGTTGTACGCGGGCAGAACCATCGACCAGCCGTCGATGTTCATCAGCGGAGCCTCCGACTGGGGTACCTACCAGAGTCCTGGGTCTTTCGAGCGGATGCAGGAAGTGTCCTGCACCGATATGCGTGCGGTGCACCTGGTGGACGGTGCGGGTCATTGGGTCCAGCAGGAACAGGCGGATACGACGAGCCAGCTCCTGCTCGAGTTCCTGGGGGGACTCGGCTAGCAGCCCGTCTCAGAAGGGGGCGATTGCGCTACCGCACCGGCACCCGCGCCCTGAGTTCCTCGAACCAGTTGTCGACGAACATCGTGGTGGGCGCCACTTCGTCGTCGGCTTGCGGCTTCAAGAGCAGGACACGCCCTCCGTCGGGAGACACGTCGTAGCGCCGGGCGAGGTCCGCCCCCGGTTCGGGGCCCTCGTCCGAAGGCGTGGGCGCCCCGCACGACGTCAACCAGAGCGGTGTTCCGAGCACGAGTAGACCGATCGCCGCGTTGCGTGTCATGAAATCACCTGGCTCGAGAGGCATACGTCGCCCAGAATCAGCCGATCATACCTGGCGCCCGCAGTGGGCGGAGGCTCTGGGGGCAGACCGGAACTGGATCGCGACCCGTCACGGTAGCGTGTACGACAGCAGCGTTGTGCCCGCGGCCACGGTCACATACTGCTTGCCGTCCTTCCCCATATAGATGATCGGGTTGGCGCCGCTGATCATCTGCTCGGTCTCGACGCTCCACAGCTCCCGCCCGGTCTTCGTCTCGTAGGCGCGGAATCGTCGGTCGGAGGCGCCGCCGATGAAGAGCAACCCCGCAGCGGTCGAGGTCGGCCCGCCCTTCTGGGAGTTGGGCGCGCCGGTCAGCAGCCCGGGCGGCGCGCCCTCGACCGTTCCGAACGGGATCTTCCAGGCGATCTCGCCCGTGTTGACGTCCACGGCAACCAGGCTGGACCATGGCGGCTGCCAGCAGGGCCACCCGTCAACGGTCAGCCGGTCGACGACGTGCCAGTAGACCCGGCGCGACTCCGGCGGGCCAACATAGCCCCGGCGATCGGGGTCGTCGCCGACTCGCTCAAGTGTGCTGATGTGTCCGGTGTCGGCATAGTTGATGATGTAGTACCCCAGGCTCGGGTCGAAGGTCCCGCCGGTGAACTCCGTCCCCCCGCCGGTCGACGGAAACACGAGCGCGCCCTGCTCGGACGGTGGCGTGTAGGGGCCGCGGTTGCGTCCCCCGTCGTAGGCCATCAATCGCTCGCGACAGGCGGCCGTGTGTTCGGGGGTCACCGTCGCGATGTCATCGATCGTGAAGCTGATGCGCCCGAACGGCGGCGGCTTCACCGGGAACGGCTGCGTCGGCGAGTAGTACTCCCCGGGCATGTTGCCCCCCGGGACTGGGCGCTCCTCGATCTCGTAGATCGGCTCGCCGGTCACCCGGTTGAAGATGAAGAGCACCGGGTATTTGGTCATGACCCCGACGGCAGGGATCATCTCGCCGTCCCGCTCCACGTCGAACAGGATCGGCGGCACCGGCATGTCCAGGTCCCACAGGTCGTGATGGACCGCCTGGAAGTACCACTTCAGCTCCCCGGTCAGGGCGTCAACGGCCACGATCGAGTTCGCGAACAGGTTGTTGCCCGGCCGGTCCATGCCATAGAAGTCGTTCAGGGCCGAGCCGAGCGGCATGTAGAGAATGCCGCGCTCATCGTCTATGGTGAAGAAGGTCCAGTTGTTGGCGCCGCTGACGTTCTCCCAGGAGCCGTCGAGCCAGGTCTCGTTGCCGACCTCGCCCGGGTGCGGCACGGTATGAAACGTCCAGACGAGCTCACCCGTCCTTAGATCCCACGCGCGCACGTCACCCGCCGGCCCCTTCGATCCGGTTTCGTCGGCGTTGTGCACACCGGTGAACACCAGATGCCTGTAGATGGCGACCCCCGACCCGATCCCGTAGTGCATGTTCGGGAAGCCGTTCATCACGTCGTCGGTCTTCAGATCGACGTACCCGTCGTTGCCAAATCGACCGTTGGGGATGCCGGTCTTCGAATCGAGGGAGATCAACTCACCCTCTTCGGTGCCGAAAACGATCTGCGGGGACGTGCGTTCGTCGCCTTCCCAGTAGGCCAGGCCCCGCATCGACCCACCGGTCCAGTGCAGCTGGTGCTCCGGTGAATTCCACACGCCGGGCGCCGTGTAGTCCCAGATCACGTCGCCGGTTTCCGGCTCCAGCGCCACCACGCGGTAGTACGGAAACGACAGATACAGGACGCCGTCGACCATGAGCGGGGTCGACTGGGCCGGCCGCGACGGCACGCCCGGCTTGGTCATCTCGTATCGCCAGGCCGGCACCAGGGTGGACACGTTGCTGGTGTCGATCTGTGTCAACGGGGAGTGGCGCTGGTTGCCGGCGTCGCGGCCCCAGGCGGGCCAGTCGTCCTGCGCGTGCATCGGCTGCGCGGCGAGGCTCGCCAGCATCAGTACCCACAGTGAATGCCGTGCGGTGCGATGACGTGTCGTCGGGCTGATGATCATGAATCGAAGGCTCCTGTCCAGAGTGTTGAATCTACTTCGAATGTGCGGGCGGAGCAGGGCTACATCACCGCAGGATCGTTCCGACTACGCCAAAAAGTATCAGGCCCCTTGGGGACGCCACTATCGTTGACGTCGAGTTCCGGGGCTTGATGGTCGCCGCCTGACTGCGGTTGGTCGTGCTGACGCGTACCGTCCGCGAACACGAGCCGCGACCTGGGAATCACCCCTTCTGCCACGGGCTGCTAGCCGAGACCGCCCAGAAACCCCAGCAATAGCTGGCTCGTCGTTTCCGCTTGTTCCTGCTGCACCCAATGACCCGCACCGTCCACCAGGTGCACCCCACGCATGTCGGTGCAGGCCACTTCCTGCATGCGCTCGAAGGATCCTGGACTCTGGTAGGTGCCCCAGTCGCTGGCTCCGCTGATGAACATGGAAGGCTGATCGATGGTCCTGCCGGCGTACAATTGCACCTCTGCCCCGCCGATGCCGCTGCGGCCCATGCGATAGCCATTGAGGCCACCCTGAAAGCTGGTGCGTCCATACTCTTCGGCATACACCCGCAGCGCCGAGTCGGGCAACCAGGTGTTGGCGGCAATGTGCGCGGCGGAAGGCATGACGTCCGCCACCGTTTCTGCCATGCCCTGGCTCAGCTGCATGATGTAGTAGTTCGGCATCTTCGCCCATTCTTCCGCCGTCCGGGCCGCCAGTCGATAGGGTGTGTTGCCTTCCCAGTCCGCACTCTTGAAATGGTAATAGCCCCGAATAAAGTCATGAATGCCCTGGCTGGCATGCCACATGTTTTCGTTGGCGCCACGAGTCGTGTAGTAGCGCTGATAGTGCTTTCTGGGCCGAGGCAACGCAGCCAGATCATCGTAGATGCTCTGGCGGTTCTTGACAGGAGCTTGTGGCGGATCGTCTGCCGTATCGAAGGGCAGGTTTGGTGTGCCGCCGAACGGCGCGCTCATCATCACCACCGCGGGAAAGATATCCGGGCGGGTGACGGCACACCAGCCGGCGAGGGGCGAGCCGGCGTCATGGCCTATCACCGCGGCGACGGATCGGTGGCCGAACGCCAGCACCAGGCCCAGGGCATCCCGCACCTTGTTGAGGGCGCGAAATGGCGAGAGGTCCGTATCGTAATCCGAGCTCCAGCCGGTGGTGCGACCGTAGCCGCGCACATCGGGAGCGATAACGTGATACCCGGCCTCTGCCAGCGGAACCATCACGTTTCGCCAACTGTAGGCTAACTCGGGAAAGCCATGCAGCAGCAGCAAGGCCGGTCGATTGGGAGTCTCGTACCCCGCTTCCAGCACGTGGACCCGCAATCCGTTGATGTTGTTGACGTATCGAGACCGTACGCCGTCAGGTAACCAGGTGGAAGGGTAGGGTTCCAACCGAACGTCCAGGTCCGTCGGCTGAGCAAAGACGCTGCGAGACACCACGGAGGCTGCCCCAAGCGAAGCCAGCCCGAGTGACGGAAGGGCCAACATAACGTGCCTTCGTGAGTACTCGTTCATGGCTTTTGTCCCATGGTGTCTCGGGTGGCTGACGCACTCGTGGCGGCACGCACAACGAACGGTCGCTAGGGCTTGGGGTGCGCCAGGAGCCACTCGACGACCAACCGGCTGAAGTGGTCGGACACCGCCGGGCCATGCCCGCCCTCGTTGATGGTCCAGAGCTCCGCCGCGCCGCCGGCCCGACAACCGCTCGTATAACGGGTGACATCGGTCTCGAGACCGTCCAGCCCCTGGTCCAGGTCGAGAGTGCCGGTGTCGACACCTTCCCCGGAGCAGCCGTTGTGCCCGGCCCAGGCTTCGACGCTGGCCTTCGCTCCTGGATGCGTGTCGCCGCCGCGAAAGGTGCCACCCTCGTAGGCGATCACCGTGTCCGCCGTGCCATGGATTTGCAGGACGTGCACCGGATTCTCCGGCGAACCGCTCTGGTCGGCGCCGGCCAGGCTGGCCATGGCGGAGATGATCCCCGAACGGTCGTGGGCCATTCGGTAGGACATGAACCCGCCATTCGAGTGTCCGAACAGCGCGATCCGTGAGTCGTCGATCGCGTATTCGGCCTTGACGGCGTCGATGAGCCGGGTGAGGTAGGCGACGTCATCCACGTCGCTGCCGAAGAAATTACAGCAGGAGCTCGACGCGTTCCAGAAACGACTCCGTCTCTCGCTCGCCTCCTCGGTGCCATCGGGGGCCACCAGGATGAAACCGTAGTCGTCCACCAGCCCGCTGAGGTTGAAGTACGCGTCCTGCTGCGCGCCGCTGGCGGTGTAGCCGTGCAGCAGGAGGATCAACGGCGCCGGCGTCCCGCTATCGTAGCCGGCCGGCACGTGCACCGGCAGCTCGCCTCGACCCGCATCGATTGTCTGGGCGACGGCCGTACCCGTCGAAACCACGAGCAGCAGCATCATGAACGTGCAGCACGTCTGTCGCATCGGTTCTAGTCCTCGTCGGTGTCGGAAGTGAACGGTCGAAAGGAGCATTGTAGCGTCATCGGACATCGCGGTGTCCGCTCGTCGGGTGGGCGTCACGGAAGGGCCAGAGTGAGGAGCTCCGGGACCTGACCGCCAGCGGTCAGCGCGACACAGACGACGAGCTGACGGCGCTCCTGGGCGTGCGCGCTCGGTGCCCATATCCGTGAGGCGCGTCTTCGAGCCTGGCGACGACGAGAGCACCGGGCCCTATCGTGGCTGCCTGGGGGGTAGCGTGCCCCCTTCGGCGAGGGTCTTCATGTTCTCGAGTGCTCTCGTGAACGCTCCGACCCTGCGCTCTCGGTCCGCTTCCCGAGCAGCGTCGTCCGCCAGCATCGAGTTGTCGAAGATCAAGGTGTAGACCAGCTTCGACGTGGTCTCGGTCACCGGCCTCGCCTCGAGGGTGCCGTGATAGAGGTTGTACGGTCGGTCCTCTCTGGGGGCCTGCGTGTAGGTGTAGGACAGCTCGGTCTTTCCGACGAGAATCTCGTTGCCGACGCTACGCACGGCACCGAACTCGTTTTCCGTGCCAGACGTGATTTCGCACGGAATTCCGAACCACTCTCCGATATCGCAATACCCTCCAACCCGCTCCCACACTTCGGGCGCGGGGCGGTCGATCTCGATCTCCAACGGAATGGACGTGTAGGTCGGTGAGGCGACCACGACACTGCCTGATGCCGTCTGTGCGCCGGCGGTGGTCACGCAGGCAAGGGCGACCGCGCAGCCGGCACCGATGCGAGTAACTTGCTTCCGCATGCGTTCCTCCAGATGGTTTGACTCTTCGGCTCGTGGCTGGACATTCTGTCACAGGTGGACCGGAGCCGCCCGGTGGGAGGAGCTGAAGACGCGGGTCCCCGTGCCGGGACCGAGCCGACCACGGCAACTGGAACTCAGGACCCGCGCCGTGGTCTACTCGCTTACCGTGATCATTGGCACGCTGAACGAGGGGCCGCTGCACCAGGCTCTGAAGGTGCAGTACGCCCGCCGATATGCAGCTTCCAGCCGCTCCTCGTCCGAGGTGCAGGTGGGCGACTACGTCGCCGACGTGCTCGGCGATGACAACGTGCTGTACGAAATCCAAACCGGCGGATTTGGCACCATCAGACGCAAGCTCGAGCACTTGGTTGGCGAGCACAAGGTTGTTCTCGTGCACCCGATCGCGGCCGTTCGAACGATCGTCAAGGTGCCGGATGCGGCGGACGCGGAGGCAACCCGGCGCCGTTCGCCGAAGCGCGGTCACCCCGCGCACGTGCTCGACCAGCTGGTGTACATACCGGCGCTGCTCGCCCACCCCAACTTCGAGCTCGAGGTGGTCATGGTCGAAGAGGACGAGGTGCGCGTGTTCGATCCGGGCCGCGTGCGCCGCCGCGGAGGCTGGCGGGTCGTACACCGACAACTCAACGCCGTCGTCGAACGCCACCGTTTTCGTTGCTTGGACGATCTGTTCGGCCTTCTGGAGGCGCCGCTGCCGGACCCCTTCACGACGCTCGAGTTGGCCGAGGCGCTGAATCAGCCGCGCCGGCTCGCGCAGAAAATGGCGTACGTCCTTCGCGAAGCCGGCGCTACTCGAATCTGTGGCAAGACGGGCAACGCGATGGTCTATCGTCGCGCGCGCAAGGACGGCGCGGAAGCTTGTTGATCGGGATAAGCGGTTGCGCGCGCCAGGTCCAGCGAGGCTGCAGCCCGTGGCAAAGTCCTGGTTCTCACGGGGCCGTAATCACGTCGCCATCGAGGCGGTCGGGTAGAGCGAGTTCGTGCATCCCTCTCGTCGCGGAGCGTACCAAGGGGCTCAGAAACTGTATCCGTCCGGCGAGTACGCGACGGCCCCTGGGAAGTAGACGTTCTCGATGATGGAGCGACCCATGTAGACGGGTGACGTCGCGGTCCTGTTCCGGGCCAGGGTCCGCATAAACGCGTTCTCGTCCTCCGGGGCCGGGATTCCCGCCTCCAGGCAGGTGCGGACGATGCCGGCCATCTCTTCGGGCTCGTCCCATTGCAGGTAGTGGCCGGCCGTCGGCAGGATCCAGTAGCTGCTCTCCACCGCCCGCTTGTCGAGGTAGGTGTACCAGATGTGATTGCCGATGCGGGGCGGGTTCACCGTGTCCTGAAGCCCCCAGATGAGCGCCGTCGGGACCGGGCTCTCGCGAAGGACGTCCAGCCAGCGGTACTCGTTCGCTGCCCTCTCCAGCAGGTACTTGCCGACGTACGGACGAGCGCCGATCCCGTCGTTGAACGCCTGGATGTCAGCGTTGGCGACCCGTTGCGGCGTGCCTTCCGTCACCCGGGGCCGGACCTGCTGCTGTCGGGTCCGCTCGGGATCCGGCACTGCGCGCTGAGTGTCGTACTGCCCCTGGCTGAGGTTGGCCAGGGGAAGAAAGAGCCCACCGTTGGAGATGAAGTGATAGGTGATCTCGTATGCCTTCTCCTCACGCGCCAGATAGTTGCCCAGAAAGGCGAAGCCGACACTGCCCCCACGATCGTGGGTCAGAAGATGGAACCGAGACAGTCCCACGATCTCCTGGACAAAGTGATCGACAAGCTTCGCGTCGTCCTCCAGCATGTACGAATAGCCGTCTTGAGGCTTGTCCGAGAAGCCGAACCCGGGGAAGTCGAGGACAGCGACGAAATAATCCTCTTCCAGAAAGGGAATCATCTCCCGAAAGTCGAAGCTCGACGTGGGATAGCCGTGGAGGATCACCAGCGCCGGGTTGGCACGGTTTCCAAAGGTCCGGTAGAAGACATTGACTCGACGGCCCTCGTTGTTGGGAGTCGTCGAGGTCCACTCGAAATACTCTCCGGAGCGGTACCATGCCTCGGCGAGCGGGGAATAGAGGGTGAAATCGGTCTGGGGGGCACGCGACTGCGAGCCGATCACGGTTGCACTCGCGTAGCCCTCCGCGTTGCCGTGTGAACCTCCAGCGGAGACGGGGCTCACTAGCGCCGGGCTCGCAGCCGCGAGCTTCAAGAATGATCGTCTATCCATGGCATCTACCTCGCAGCAGTTGGTCAGTCGGTCGGGGCGGCCCTTGCTGCCGGGCGCCCGTCACTTCACCGTCACCTCTCGTCCGGAAACGTTTCCAGAAGGCCGGTCTCGGGCCTCTCGGTGTCTTCCGCAGCCGTGCCCATTATGGCCGAACTCCGATACTTCTCTGGCTCTAGTCTGCGGCACCCTTAGAATGCCGACGCGCTCCGGAACTGTCACTCGTCGCCGCCCGAGGGTGCCTGCCGTCGACAAGAGGAGGACTCGTGCGCAGTAATCCTGACCACCCAGGCGACCGCCATCTCGGCGAGGGTGCGGTGGGCCCCAATCCTGATCTTCGACCAAGAGGGAGAGTTCATCGACCAGTGGGCGCAGTTCGGCCGCCCGAGCGGTATCGCCTTCGACGACCAAGGCCGGATCTACGTCTCCGATTCAGAGTCGGACGACTTCCAGAATCCCGGGTTCGAGATGGGTATTCGGGTCGGCGAAATAGAGACCGGCTGGGTTACCACGTTCATTCTCTATCCATGGGGCGATCCACGCGATCCGGGTGGCGGCACAGGTGCCGAGTTCGTAGCCGTCGACCGCGAGGGGAACATCTACGGCGGGGAGCCGCGTCCGCGACGGATCCAGAAATACGTGCGGGTGAGGCCGTAGTCGCCTCTGCGTTGTGCAGTGCTCCAACTCGCAACGTATTCCACGAGCTATCGTCTCCCTCTATGCTGTTGAACCTGATGGGCTATACTCGCGACATACGGTGAGGATCGTGTCACCGGTAGGCTCCCGGCGCCTCTCGTGGAACCGGGAGGAGGCCGCTGCCAGGGACACCGCGCATGACCCCCACCACCGGAGCACCTGGGGCGTGAGCCGAGAGCGATCGCCCGTGACCCGCCCTGACCCTTCACTGCGGAGCTACCGCCTCATGACTTGCAACAGACGTGCACTGTCCTTCGTCGTCACCGCCAGCTTGTTGGCAGGATCCGCCGCAGCGCAGGACATCGGCCCAACCGGCCCCATGCCCTACGATATCGTCCAGGATTGGGCGAAACCGTTCGCGAGTGAGGGATTCGCGTTCGGTGGCAACTCCGGCGTCTACGCCGAGTCCCCGGACCGTATCATCGTGCTCCAGCGGGGCGAGACACGGCTCCCCGACCCGGTGCCAGACGAGTTCGACGGCTGGGCGGGCCCGCTCTGGAACGTGCTCAGCGGCCGGGGACGCACCTGGCAGAACTGTATCTACGTCCTCGATAGGGACGGTAATCTGATCGAGGTCTGGGACCAGTGGGACTACCTGTTCGAAGGCTCCGAGGGTCCAGGGCCGCACCGGATTCGCGTCAGCCCGTACGACCCCGAAAGAAGGATCTGGATCGTTCACGAGACCGCACACCAGATCTTCGTGTTGTCCAACGACGGCAGAGAGCTCCTGCGGACGTTCGGTGAGAGGAACGTCAGCGGCACAGACGAGGGCCACTTCGGCCTCCCGCAGGACGTTGGGTTCCTGCCCGATGGCCGTGTCCTGATCGCCGACGGATACGAGAATTCCCGCGTCATGGTACTCGACGCAGATTGGAACTACCTGACGGAATTCGGGAGCCCGGGAGACGGCCCCGGCGAGTTCCAGATCGTGCACAGCATCGCGATGGCACCGGGCGGCCGGATCCTGGTCGCCGACCGCGACAACAACCGGATCCAGATCTTCAGTGACTCCGACTACACGTACATGGGGGAGATCCCCACCGGAGCCCTGGCCCTCGACATCATCGTGAGCGACGAGCGCGTGTTCGTGTCCGACGTCGGACCGCCCAGGCTGCGGCAGTTCGATCTGGACGGGGACCCGGTCTACACGTGGTACGCGCCGGGCCAGGACTCGCCCAACTGGTTCCGCGAGATGCACTCCGTCGGGGTCGATCCGGAAGGAAACTTCTACGCTGCGGACAATCAGAACGGTCGCATCATGAAGTTCGTGCCGAAGCCGGACGCCGATCCGCGACTGGTCGTGGGCCAGCCGTACGTCCCACGCTGAAGTGGGCGAGCTCGAGACACGGAAGAATCGCTGGGACGTCGACGTGACGCCTGGGCACGAGGATATCAACGGCGTCGCCGTCGTCTCGCGTGCACCGCCCTCTTGGGTCACACGCACGGCGGCCCCCGTCTCGACGTCGTAGACCCACAAATTCCAGGACTCCCCGCCGAACACACTGACGGCCAGGCGGCATCCGTCGGGCGACAACCGCGGCCCGGCGTGTTGCCTGACCGGGAGGGGTAACGGCTCCTCCCGCCCTTCCCGATCGCGCCAGACCATCGAGGCAATGAGATCTTCCTGAGCTGCCGCGCAGGCAAGTCGAACTAGCCGAGCGATGCGGCGTCGCTGGTCCAGATGCTGTCGTCGGCGAAGGTCGAGGAGTTCATATCGCCGGCACCGGCGACGCTCGACGAGGCGCGCGCCTTCATCGACTGGACCCACCGCGCCCGCCGGGCGGGCCGGTACATCTGCTTCGGTATCGTGCCACAGGGACAAACTGACGCGATCGGCATCTTCCAGATCTGGCCGGTCGAGCAGACCTTCCGGACCGCCGAGTGGGGGTTCGCAATCGGGCATCGATACTGGGGTTCTGGTCTCTTCATCGAGTGCGCCCGACTCGTCGCCGATTTCGCGTTCGAGACACTCGGCACCGCCAGGATCGAAGGTCGGGCAGCCATTGAGAACGAACGGGGCAACGCGGCCCTGCGCAAGCTCGGCGCCGAACCGGAGGGCCTGCTGCGCCGGTGTTTCGAGTGCAGCGGCGGCGTTGTGCGCGACCACATCCTCTGGGCGCTGCTCGACGACGACTGGCGCCGTGTGCGCCCGACGCTGACCCCTGATGGGCCGAGCAACAGACTGACAGAGAGCTGCCTGACTGACTGACCGACCGACAGGCTCGCAGACCGACCGCTGTCCTCTCTCCACTAGCCCCACCCAGTTGGCCCGCTGCAACAGCAGGCGAGTGCGATCCAAGAGAGGGACGAGCTCCCGGCCGGTTCCCGCCTGCACTACGCCGTCTGTGAGCGCCACCGTCAGGTTGGCACTACCCGGACTGGCCTCCGAAGCCAGACGATTGTCCGAGGAACAGAGTTTCGTGCGACCGGCGCCCTTCGGGTGTATAAAGGGGCCAACCGGGGAAGCTAGAACGGAAATGAAGGAACCATGAGAACCTGTCGAATGCTCGTCGGCGTAGCGGTGGTCCTCGCAGTTGGTTTCGGCGCGGTGGGCCGCGGACCCGCGGTCCAAGCTCAAGCGACGAGTCAGGTCGTCTTCGTGAGCGTGCTCGAGGGCGCATCTCCTGTTGTCGGTCTCACCGCGGAAGATTTCGTCGTGGAAGAAGACGGTGAGCCGCGCGAGATACTGGGCGCACAGCGGTCCACCGTCCCGATGCAGCTCGCCATTCTCGTCGACGACAGTTACGGTCTGACGAATTCGTTGTCGCATATTCGTAGCGGCCTCAACGAGGTGATCGACGCCTTGCCCGACGGGCAGCAGGTCGCCTTGATCTCTTTCGGCGATCAGTTGCGAACCGTGGTGGACTACACCACCGACATGGCGCGGCTCAAGACAGCAGCGGCTGAGTTCGTGCTCTTTTCAGAGACGAGCTGGTACCTGACCCACGCCCTGGTCGAGACCGCCACAGATCTCTGGGAACGTGGAGCGATCCGACCGGTCATCATTCTTGCGACGTCGGAAGGGGCGAACACAGCGACGTCACGACTGCGCGCAGGCCGTCAGGGTGATGCGATCGTGTCACCGCAAGGGGGCCAGGGCCTGGCGGCCGACCGCGTCCTGGACGTGCTGCGTGAAACCAGGGTCGCCGTGCACACGCTGGTCGTTCGAGACACCGGAGTCCCTGCCTTCACGACGGGACCGGCTAGCGACGCCGGAACGCGGGGTGCCATTCTTGACGCGTTTGGAGATCGAGAACGGGCCTCACTCCTCCAGCAGCTGCCGAAGGTCACCGGGGGGCGCCGAGACGAGCTGGGCGATACATCGGCCTTGGCCGAGCTGTTCGCGCAAGTCGTACACGAGCTGTCCAACCAGTACGTGGTCGCGTATGCACGGCCCGCGGGGCTCATTCCGCCCGATGAGATCAGAGTCAGTGTGACCAGTTCAGGGATGACGGTCAGGAGCACGCCGGCACCACCGTTGCGGTGACGACGTTGCCAAGGGGTGTCAGTCAGCTAGCCCCGATCCAGTACATACAGCCGGGGCCGGCGCCGTCACCCATCGGCATCTCTTGTGTCACCTCGAGCGTGTTCAAATCCACCACCGCAACACGGTCGGCGGATCTCAGCCCAAGAAACGCACGAGTGCCGTCCGGCGCGACCAGCACCGCGCCGTCGCCCGTGTCCATCGAGCCCAGCGTCACTCTCTTGATTTCTGACCGTGAGGCCGCGTCCATCACCACCAGGGACGCCGCTTCGCCGTCGATGATCAGCACGCGGCCGTCTGGCGTGAACTTCAAGCGGTTCGCGTCCTTCAACCCCAGGTCGAGTGTCTCGACGACTCTCCGGCTCGCGACATCGATAATCGACACACCGCCGTCGTTCCGGGTTGCCGTCCAGATCTCCCGGCCGTCCGGCGACAGGTCGATGCCCTCGGGCAAGTCTCCCGGTACCGGAATCACGGTGAGCGTCGACGCGGAGGGCCCGCCCATGACGCCCTCGATCATCGTGACCGAATTCGAGCGCGTGTTCGGCACGAACATGGTGTTCGTATCCTCGTCGAGCACGAGCAGGTGCGTTCCCTCCTGACCGATCTCGAGTGTCCACTCGATCTCATTCGTGGAAGGGTCGTAGCGCCCAATCGACTTGTGTCCTTCGATGGTGAAGTACACCTTGCCCTCGGCGAAAAGCACGTCGTGCGTCCGGCTGCCTGGGCCGGGATCGACCCGGCGGATCTCCTCCTGGGCGGCGATGTCGATGACCGAAATCCCGTCCACCATACTCGCCACGAACGCCAATCGGCCGTCGGCCGATGCCGTCACCTCGTGAGGGTCCCTGCCGGTCGGCACTCGTCCAAGCACGGCGCCGCTCGCGGGGTCGACGATCGCCAGAGCGCTGGCATCCCTGAGCAGGACCAGGAGTCGCCCGGGCGACGGCGACTGGGCGCTGGCAATGCCGAACGCGGCGACGACAGCGGCCACCGACAACGAGACGCCCCACCGCGGCACAGTCCTGACTCGGCTCATCTGGCACCTCCGTCTATGAAGATCTGGCTCGACTTCCGGAACAGCAACGGTTCCAGCAGGATAGGCGACCGAGAGTTGGCAGATTATACCTGTGCGATCCTCAAAGCGGCGAGGGATGAACCGGCCGCACCACCGTGGGGTATCAGCGCCAGCGGAAATCCATCCGCACGACACTGCCGACCGGAGCACCGCGGTCTGGTCGCCCTAGCGTGTAACCGAACCCTGCATCAGGGATGTCTGCCCCCCCGAACGGCAGCCTGGGGTTCTGGTAGCGATTCGGCCGCTCGTCGGTGAATTCGCTGACCGCCGCGAATGGTGTCGCCGATCGCCTCGTCATCACGCCGTCCTGGGCGCGATAGAGCTCCAGGCCGTCGGAAAAGTCCTCGACCGCGAACGGCGCATCGGCCGAGTGCATGCCGCGAAGCGCCCGATCGTACAGGCGGTACTGGGTCTGGCCGTCCCGAATGCGCAGGTCGAACAGGGTGCCAGCGGACTTGCGTGAACGCCGCTCGGCTCCCGGCAGGAACTCGTTGATGATCGCGTAGCCATACATCAAGCTGCGATCATTCCAGCTGAGCTGTTCGACGGGGGGCCTCCCGCCGACCAGCACCTCGGCGCAGCGCGCCGCGTCCTCCGCGGCCACATCCGTCGAGTAGTATTCGGGCCGCCGCTCGAAGCACATCGTCTCGACAAAGCGGTCGCGCAGGACCGGCTGCGCCGTCTCATCGAGCTCCCAGAACGTCCAGCCCTCTGCGGCCTGGTAGTACTGCTGCGGCAAGGCCGGGATCTCGAATTCCTGCGGGGTGGAATCCACCACCAGGAGGAAGCCCCGTCCCGGACCCGTTTCGGCAGGTTCGTTCTGGCTCCAGAGATACTCGCCGTTGTAGTACCACATCACCACACCCGGCCGGTAGTTGACGTTCACGGCCGACATGTCTCCGCCCCGTTCCGGGAAGAATGTGAACCCGGGATGTGACAGGGCCCGGTCGTAATTCTTGACATTCGCGAACTCCCGGTAGGGGTCGCGGTATTCGAGCAGGTAGAAATGCGGCACCGGCAGGTGATGCCGGCCCGGCGACAGGGTGAAGCCACGGGCCTGCCACCCGGTCAGGTCATCCCCCTCGAAGTCCTCGCTGAAGCCGATCGCGGGAATCGCGACGTTGTCGAGCAGGGCGCCGTCCTCGACCGCCGCCATGTCGGTGAAGTAGGTGAACCGGACGGTCACCTCACGACCGCGGTACTCGCCGAGGTCGAAGCTCGCCTCGACCCACTGTGCCGCCTCGCAGGGATCCGCCGTGGCGGAACCGACGCGGTCTTCCGCCAGCGTCCGTTGGGCGTCGGGATCACAGCCGTCGGCGGTTTCCACCTTGCCGTCACCGTCCAGGTCGCCGCTGCGCCCGGTGAATCCCGGCAGCGACCCGGCCCCTTCGTGCCCTCGGCCCGAGGGCATGACGCTCTCGGTGTCGTCGGCGGTGCCCTTGTCCATCGGCATGATCCGCCGGAACGGCTCGCCCCTCGCCGCCGCCTCCACATAGAGATAGTCCCACTCCGCCTCGATGACGAACCACGCGTCCAGACGCATCGCCACCGGTTCGTCGGCCGCCAGCGCGCGCAGGTCGAAGGTCCGCGCAAGGGTTCGATTCATGCCGTTCCCTTGTCCCGAGTAGACGGCTTGTGCTCCCTGGTCGGCGCCCAGGGGACCCATCTCGATGTCGCGCAATTTGGGCGGCAGAATTACCATGACGGCATCACACAGGCCATCGGCGGGGACGTAGCCTGCAGCACCGCTCCAGTCGTTCATGGTCTTCAGATGCAGCGACCCC
>MPMB02195756.1_pt1 | contig 33771 bp, 36 predicted proteins | sample 1617371 | NCBI WGS metagenome assembly MPMB02 (sample SAMN05944808, study PRJNA350692) | marine metagenome | biome: marine; feature: ODZ; material: water; isolation source: 300 m water sample filtered on 0.2 um supor filter | place: Pacific Ocean | collected 2012-04-08 | depth 300m m
CCTCATCGGCCACAGCATTCGTGGGCGCCTTGATGACCAGTACATCGGTCAGGTTGATGCTCTCGTCTACGTCCAGGCTGCTGATTTCATCACTGTCAAGCGAAGCTTCCCAGCCCTTGTCGTACCAGCTGCCGTTCTCGATTTCGAGGTCGTAAGAATCGACGGCATTGCCCTTGTTAGTCACTGAGAAGGAGTAATCGACTCGCTTGCCAGCTTCAACATCCTCGGCGCTGGAGCCAACCTTGACCACGTTGAGGTCAGGCAGCTTATTCACGCGCACGGTAACCGTAACGGATGTCGCTGTACTGCTATCCTCGGACGTGGCGAACAGGCTAATACTCTTCAGCCCGGCAAGAGCATTGATATCTGGAGTTGCCGAGAAAGATATCTCGGTTGACTCATCCTTGTCAAGCGTGACACTTCCAGGAAACACAAACGACCAATCATCCGTCCCGGAGCTGGTCTGACTGAAGGTGATGGTATCTTTGCCATTGCCTTCATCATTGAACACCTTGACGGCGAAGGTCACAGTGGCATCCGGGTCCGCATTCTGCGTGGTTGTACCATTAATCGTGAGGGTGTTGCCATAGACCTGGTCCACCTTCGCAGTCACTGACTTACTCGTGGCACCGGCATCAAGCGTAATAGATTCCGTCTTGAAGGTAACGAATTCAGTGATGTCGGCCGGAGCATCATCCCGGTCGCCAATTTCGACATAGAGTGTGGCGGTCTCAGACTGCCCGTCCTTGACATCAAGTGATGTAGGAAGGATATACTCATTCCAGCCCGCCCTGGTTGTACTTGTTATAGTGAGGTTATAGGAGTCATCATTATCACCAGTGTTCTCTACAGTAATTGTGTAGGTCAGTGTTTCATCGGGCTCGCCATTTTGGGTAGATGGTGTGACCCCGACTGTGAATGACTCGCTCGCTTCTGCTGATGGCATGAATACGAGCATGGCTAGCCCCACTGCAAAGAGCAGCGCGACCCTTACAGGCGTGTTCAGATTGGTATTGTGCATATTACGCACCGAGATTTAGACAAACACACCCCATATAAAGGTTGCTAAATAACTATAAATAATAGTTACTAATTATTATTTCATGAGCAGCTCCTTTTCGCTCCCAAAACTGCTGGTTGCACAGATTGGCGCCCTTGTCGCTTCAGGCCATTTCAGCAGCCGCTCCGACGTAGTAAAGGAAGCGCTGCGGTTCTTCCTCGAAGAAAAACAGCACTTCCGAACCGCTGCGGCAGTCGAGCTCTACCGCCGCGGCCAGGCAACGCTGACCAAGGGCGCCGAGATTGCCTCGCTACGTCCCGAGGCGTTTCGCGAAATCCTGCGAGACCAGGGTGTTGTACTGCCAGATACGGTCGAGTGGGAATCCATCGAATAAATTTAAATATGAATCGTCGAGAAAAGTGGGACTACCATACTGCGCTCGCCTGGCTCGACGAGCTAGGGGAGACGCAGGTTAAGCCAGGGCTGGCGCGCATCCGCCAGCTTATGGCCGCGCTCGGCGACCCGCAGCAGCAATTGCGCGCGGTCATCGTCGGCGGTACCAACGGTAAGGGGACGACCTGCTGGCTGCTCGAGGATGCCCTCTGCCGAGCTGGCTTCCGCGTCGACTGCGCGACTTCGCCGCACCTGCATAGCCCGCGCGAGCGTCTGCGCCTCAACCAAGTGCCCGTCGGCGAGGCAGAGTTCGCGGCGCTCGCAGCCGAGGTGCGGGAGGCGTGCCACGGGATGGCAGAGCACCCCAGCTACTTCGAGGTACTGACTGCGATAACGCTGGTGTGGTTCGCCCGGCACGAGGCTGACATCGTCATCCTCGAGGTGGGCCTCGGCGGTGAGCTGGACGCGATGAACGTCATTGACGCCGAGGTGGCGGTGCTGACGACGCTGGCGCTCGAGCACACTGACTGGCTCGGCGATAACCTCGAGGCGATTGCGCGCACCAAGGCCGGCATCGTGCGGCCCGGGACGCATGTTATCACCGGCTGGCCGCCGGAATTCCACCGATTCATCCCGCCCTGCGCCAGCCTCGCCAGCGGCGCTTCGGCGCGCGAGTGGGCGACACTGGCGCTCGAGCGACTCGGTATCACGGCCGAGGTGGGCGAGACGCGGCCGCCGGGTCGGCGCGAACGGGCCGGGAATATTATGCTCGACTGCGCGCACAACCCGCACGCGCTCTCGTGGCTGCTGGCGCGTATCGTGGAGCCAGCGGTGGTGGTGTTTGGGTGCCTGCGCGACAAGCCGCTCGCCAAGATGCTGGCGCTGCTACCACTCGGCGCGGAGCTGCTGGCGTGCGCGCCCGACTCACCCCGCGCACGGAGCGCAGCCGCGGTCGTCGCGACGGCCAGGAAACTGGGGCGGCGCGGCCGCGCCTGCGACTCGGTAGCGGAGGCGCTTGAGCTAGCGGGCGAGCGCCCGACGCTCGTTGTGGGGTCGAGCTATCTCGTCGCTGAAGCGCGTCGTGACCTTGGGCTACCGGGCAGCGATGAAGCCTAATATCACCCGGTACTCGGCCCGTGATGAGACTGGCTTCCGCGACCGCGGTGCTGCTCCTGCTGGCGGCCGGCTGCCTCGACGCGTCGCCTGGCGGGGATGACGGCGATGGTGCCGGTGCCATCGCCGCTCCGGCGTGGGAAACGGGCCAGTGGTGGACTTACGTGGTCGTGATTCCCGAGGCGGAAGTGGTGACGACGATGGTCGTCGGCGACGTTGACGAGACCGACTACCATCTTGGGTCGAGCCAGCTGGTCGACGCGCAGCGACACGCGGTGCTGAACCACAACCCGGCGCTCGGCCGCATCAGGGTGGCGGACATGGCACTCTACGAGAAGAACGAGCCACAGCTACTGCTGCAGTTCCCACTCGAGACCGGCGCCAGCTGGAACTTCTCGCTCTTCGGCGTCGAGCGTTTCGACGCAACGATAACGGGTGTCGACGACGGGCGGGCAACCATCGTGGCTGAATCCCCATCAGGCGGCCGGCTGGAGTATGTCTACGACCGCGCCAGCGGCTGGCTCACCAGTTTCGTGCGGACTGGCGCCGACGGCAGCGAGCCCCTGCGGATGACGCTGTTCGAGGCAGGTTCCGGCTTCGCGGGCGAGGCGTGGTTCTGCCGCGGTGGCGACCTCTACGAGGGCGAGTTTATGGGGCCGGATTTCGAGTTCTACGACACCGCCTTCGCCAACGACGGACACGTGCGCTACGGGCCGTGGAGCTACATCGTCTACTGGCTCGAGTATGATATCCAGTCGGGCAGCGGCGAGATGGTGCTGCGCGACCACGACAGTGCGCAGGAAACCTGGGTGTTCTCGCCGGACACCAGCCACGAGGGGCTGGGGACCGTGACCGGCGCCAGCGGCAACTGGACGCTACAGGTTTCGCTGAGCGGCAACGCCGACGTACGGCTGGTTGTCGCTGGTGCTATCGAGTACGGCTGGACGCTCTGACGGTTAACGCACGAAAAGCCGGTATTTCTGCTCGGGCTCGCGGATTTCGTGCTCGATGCGGGCGGCGATTAACTTCTCGGGATGCCGCAGGTTGGAGACTTTCTCCTCGACCTCTGCAAAACTGGTGTAAGGGCGGTGCGCGAGGACTGCCTCCATCGTCTTCTTCCCCAGCCCGGGCAGCAATTCGAGCGAGTGGTAGCGGCGCGAAATCGGGCCAGCCTGATTGTAGAACTCGATGAACTTCTCTTCCTGTTCGAGAACCAGCTCCTCCAGCAGGAAACTCAGCTCCGACTGCGCGGTGTGCGTCAGCTCGGCATAGCTGACGCGGGCGCGAACCCGCTCGATCTGCTTGCGCTCTTCTATCTCCTTACCGATAAAGACGCGGTCGCCAATGTTGATTACCGCACCCGGTATCGGCGCCATCTCGAAAATCTTGAACTCGCCAACACCGAGGCCGTAGATGATGGCCTCACGGCGAAACTGCCGGCGGTCATCCGGGCGGCCTTCCGGCAGGATATCCAGAACGCATGCATACTCTTCCATCGTTACGCCTCCGTGTTCTCCTGAACCGCCGCAATAATAGCTTCGATTTCGTCGCTCCCGACCGAGAAACGCTCGCGCGCAAATATAGCGCGCACATCGTCGGGATGGGCTGGCAGGATGTCCGCGATCTTGGCGGCGTAATACGCATCGACATGCTCGAGTCCGTCGAGCGCCGCCATCACCGCCTCCGCCTCGGAGCGGGTGATGCGGGTCAGGTGTCGCACGTGGTCCAGCGCCAGCTTGTGTTCGTACTGGATTTGCTCAATCAGGTTCATGCGGTATGAGCCGCACTCCTCGCAAGCAGGGCCTGTCGGGATTTCGGGCACTGCTTCAGCTTCCTCGCCTTCCGCGTCACCCTCACCCTCCGTCGCTTCGGCTTTCGGCTCGGGTGCAGGTTCTGGCTCGAGCGCCAGCTCCGGTTCCAGCTCTTCGTCCGGCACTGGCTGGAAATGGCCGCAATCAACGCAGCGCAGGCGGTTCTCACGAATGGCAAGCTCTGCTTCGAGCAATTCTTTCACTACGCCCAGCGGCACAGGCTGTGGTTCGTCCATGGTTACTTCGCCCGCCTCAGGTGCTCTGGTCGTATAATTAGTTGCTTCACGGCGTCGCCCTCTTTGGCGCTCACAACGCACGCCTTACCCTGCATTCTGGTGACAGTGCCGGTCAGTCCGTGGAAACGGTGGTGCGGCTGCCCGCGCTGGATTGAGGGGTCAATCACGATATTGACCGATTCGCCCACGCCATACTGCTCGAGTATGCGGGTAATCGGCGAGAGCCCGCGCTCGCGCTTGGCTCGGGTGAGCTTTTTGCGTGACCCGCTGCGAAGTCCCTGCGACCGTTTCATGTTTCTGGCTCCTCCAGATGCACGTGCAGGACGTCCAGCACTTCCACCTGGCATTCGGCCTCGACAAGCTCGGCGAGGCTGGGCGACGTGCGCCCGCCATCGCCACTCACCAGTTCCCGGATGTAGGTCCCATGCTGCGCGCGGATTTCCAGTTCGGCAGTCGCACCGTCGGCGGAAAGCAGTTTCATGCTCTCGACACGGCGTGGCCGGACTAGGTCCGCTCGTCGATGGGACACCCGGGTGGGTGTGCGCTGTTCGACGACCTCGCCGGCCAACCGCTGCGCGCCTTTCTTAAGCCTTTCGATTTCAACCGGCGGGTCGCAGCGGATGTCGATGCGGTAGGTCTTGTCGCAAACTGTCTCCTTGAGTTCCGCAACGCGTGGCCGCGCGACCCACACCAGGCCGTTGGCGGTGATGCGGCCGTCGGCGGCAGCGTTGATTGCCTTTTCGAGCGCAGGCAAGTCGAGGCTGCGCACCCGCGGCTGCCGCAGCTCGAGCACGAATGGCCGCCCCGCACCGAGCATCGCGGCGTCAATATCCTCACGCCCCATGCCGTGGAATTTATCTTCGGCTGCGCCGGCCGCCGCGAGTAGCGGGGCGGCGACCAGCGACTGGACCGAATCAGGATACATCTGACCGCTGCCGTCGCACCGCTCGCAGCCGCGGCCGCGGCAGTGGCGGCAGGGCCAGCGCGTCTGCGGGATGGTGCGGTCCGCTTTCGTGTAGCGGCCCTCGATGAAGAGCGAGCGGATTTGCAAGTCGACGGTGTCGTAGCGCGTGTCGACCACAATGACCGCGTCCGGGCTGTTGCGCTGCGGCTCGAGCTCACTCTCATCGATGACGCGTGAACCGATTTCGCGATTCAGCTGCGACTTGAGCGGCTCGCCGTGGCTACCGAGCTCGGCCTGCAACTCCTTCTCGCGCGACAGGATTTCGGCGTCAACCAGCGTGCCGACCTGAAAGGTCACCAGTTCAATGCCTGCGACGGCGTCGAGCACCAGCTGCGCCAGCAATTCCACCTCGCCGCAGAGCCCCGCGCAAAGGCCACACTCGTCTGGCCCGGGGGCGGGCGCGGCGCCGTGGAAAAATGGCGCCGCGTCCGCCTCATCGGCAGCCTCCGCCAGCATCGCCCGTGTCGCAAGTAACGCCTGTCCGCGCTCGCGATTGGCCAGACCGTGACCCCGCAGGGCAGCCAGCCGGCCGGTGCAGCCGAGGCAGAGCCGCTCGCGTTGTGCAAGTTCCGCAATCGCTTTGAGGTCCACGCCCGCGCGCACCTGCCGGCCGCTTTAAGCGCGCGGTTCGAGCACGCCGCGCAGCTCCGCCGGGCGGTCGGTCGCGATAGCTGCAACGCCGGCGGCCGCCAGCGCCTGCGCCTGCCAGGAATCGTTGACGGTCCAGACCAGCACTGGGAATCCAGCGCTTCGCATCCGGCGCAGGAATCCGAGCCGCAGCAGCCGCCAGTTGGGCGCGACGTAACGTGCGCCACAGGCTCGCAGCCGCTGGGCGGGGAACAGCTCGCCGAGCCGGACGCGCAGGCCGCCGCGCGGGACGCCCAGCAGCAGCCCGACGTGTGCGTCGGACTGCGCCGCCCGCACTTCGCGCACGACGTCATCGTGAAACGACTTGACCCACAACCTCGCAAGGCCATCCACCGCGGAGAGCGCGTCGACCGCACAGCCCCCTACCTTCAGCTCGAGGTCGAGCCCCGCCCCGTGGTCGCGGCAGAGCTGCGCCACTTCCGCCAGCTGCGGCACCGCGAAGCCGGCAAGCGTTTCCAGCTCGCCGTGTGACAGCTGTGCCAGCGGCCGGTCGGCGATAGCGGCGTCGTGGAAGCAGGCCAGAGTGCCGTCTCCAAGGCGGTGGACGTCGCACTCAACCATGTCTGCGCCCTCGCCAAGCGCTGCCGCAAATGCAGCCAGCGTGTTGTCGGGATGGTCGGCTGCCGAGCGACCGCGGTGGGCGATGAGTTGCACAGGGCGGGATGCGCGAGGTTTTAATATGCTGAGGAGAGTGGGGAGGGACAGGTGAACATATGGCCCGTAACGATATTGAGGAACTGATTTCGCACCTTGGTCGCGATAACGACGCTGGACGACGCAGCGCGATAACACAGCTTGAAGCAAAAATTCCTCACAGCGAAAAGCAGGTTGCAACGGCGCTGGTCGACCATCTCGACGACGAAAACCACTTCGTGCGGCAGTCGGCGCTGGCACTGTTCAGCAGGATGAGCGAGCAGGCGCTCGAGCCGATAATCAACGGCGGACTCAACTCTGATGACTTCTTCGTCCAGCGCGCTGCGATGGACGCCATCGGCCGCATCGGCTCGGACGCGGGCGTGCCGTACCTTGTGAAGGGACTCACTAGCTCCGACCACTACGTTCGCTGGCAGGCGGCGAAAGGGCTGGCGCAATTCCCCGGAGGCGACGTGACGGCGGCGCTGACCGAGGCGCTCCGGGACCGCCACCCGCTGGTGCGTGACCGCGTGGCGGCGTCGCTGATGCGGCACGGCGCGGACGGCAAGGCTGCGGTCGAGGGCTGGAAGCCGGGGCGCTCGCGCAAACTGCGGCAGAAATACAAGCCACCGGCGCCGAAGCCTGAAGGCGACGGAGGCGTGGTGGCTGAAACCGACCTCGAGAAGGAATCGGGCTACCTCTACTACCTTGGTAAGGATGGCAACATCTGGCGCACCCGCATGGCGCGCGGCACGGTGCCGGGCGGCGGAGCCGAGAAGGTCGCCGACGCGGGCGTCACGCGCGAGCGGGGCTGGCTCTACTACATTGACAAGCAGGGCAACGTGTCGCGCACGCTGCTCAAGCGCGGCGGCTGAACGAGGCCGGAATCGCCTTACGGGGTCGTGCGCCGCATGGTGCGCGGGAACGCGATGACGTCACGAATGTGGTCGGCGCCGCAGAGCCACGCGACCAGCCGGTCTAGCCCCAGCCCGAAACCAGAATGCGGCACGCTGCCGAACTTGCGCAGGTCAAGGTACCAGCCGTAGGATTCCGGCTCCATCCCTTCTTCGGCGATACGCTCCGCCAATTCCTCCGGCGACCAGACGCGCTCGCCGCCGCCGATGATTTCGCCGTAGCCCTCCGGCGCGAGCAGGTCGTGGCAGACCAGCGCCTTGGGGTCGGCCGGGTCGGGGCGATGGTAGAAGCCTTTCTCGCGCGGAAAGTGGGTGATGTAGAGCGGCTGCGTCCGCTCCTGTGTCAGCGCCTTCTCCTCGCGGTAACCGAAGTCGTCGCCCCACGCCAGGTCGAACCCCATCCCGTTCAGCAGCTCGAGCACCTCGGCGTACTTCAGCCGCTCGAACGGCGGCTGCACCGCCTCCAGCACGGCGGGGTCGCGGCCGAGCCGCTCCAGTTCGGGGCGGTTACGCGCCAGCACCGCCGTGATGATGGCGGCGAGCATCGCCTCTTCCTGCGCCATCATCTGCTCGTTGTGGACCCATGCCGCCTCGACCTCGCCGTGCCAGAACTCGGTCAGGTGGCGGCGAGTGCGGCTTTTCTCGGCGCGGAACGACGGCGCCAGCGTGTAGATGCGCTCGAGGCCGAACATGGTCGCCTCAGCGTAGAGCTGCCACGACTGCGAAAGGTGTGCGTAGAATGACTTTCCGCCTTCGGCCGACTCGTCGGGGTAGTATGTGTCAAAGAGGGACGAGCCACCTTCGCACGCGCCCGACACAAACGAGGGTGACTGCACCTCAGTATAGCCCTGCGAGTCCCAGAAGCCCCGAAAGGCGCCAAAGGCGGTCGCGCGCACCTTGAGCGCGTCGACCATTGGGCGGCTGCGCAGCCACAAATGGCGGTTGTCAAGCAAGTGCTCGTCGCCGAGGTCCTGCGTAATCGGGAATGTCTCGGCGTAGTGCAATACTTCGAAGCCGCTGACGCGCAGCTCGTAGCCGCCCGGCGCGCGGTCGTCGGCAGCGGGTGTGCCGGTGACGACGACCGACGACTCGCGCAGTGCGCTGCACGCCGCGTCGAAATCTCCCGCGGCGACCTTCGCCTTCGAGACAGTGCATTGCAGGATGCCGGTGCCGTCGCGCACGATGACAAACGCCAGCTTGCCCGAGGAGCGAGTGCGGTAGACCCAGCCACGCACCGTGACTTCGCCTTCGGCGGCGCCAGCGAGCACGCTCGCGACGGGGGTGAAGCGCGAGTGGTCAGGGAACTCCGGGTAGGCCATCCGGCCGCCGACCGCGCGCGGGTGCAAAACCCTTTGCCGTCAGGCGAGGCTCAGTAGCAGCGCGCCCGCGAGTAGCAATAGCACGCTGCCAACGGCGCGGTCAATGCCCTGCGCGTGGCGCCGCAACGCGTCGAGTAGCGGCGTGCCGGCAATCGCGGTCGCGACGAGCATATACCAGCTGGCGTCGATGGTGCCGGCGAGCAGCGCGACCGCCAGTCGGTCGCCTGACGGGAGTCCGGGCTCGATAAACTGCGAGAAGACCGCGACGAAGAACGCCAGTATCTTCGGGTTGAGGAACGCGACGAGAAAGCCCGCCACGAACCCTTCGCGGCCGCCGCTGTCGTGCTCGTCGGCCACCACCCCGTCGGATTGCAGGAACTGCCAGCCGAGCCAGACCAGCACCGCCGCGCCACCCCATTGCAACGCGCGGGCGGCGACGGCGCCCGCGTCCATCGCCGCTGCGAGTCCCGAGACGGCGATCAGCGCGTAGAAAAAGAAGCCGATACCGTGGCCGAGCCCGGTCATGACGCCGCGCAGCCGCCCGCCGGCGACCGTATTGCGCAGCACGACGGCGAGGCTCGGGCCGGGTGACATCGCCCCCAACACGCAGACTGCGCCAATCTGCGCCAGCACCGCCAGCTCCATGCCGACGCGAAGGCGGAGTGAGTGAAAACATTATGCGGCCGGCGCATTCCCGAGCCGTGTTCGGCGTCGTCGCCTGTCCCAAATGCCGTTCCGTGCGGTCGGTCGAGCTGGCGCACCGCAGCGCCGGCTGCCAGCGGTGCGGCTACCGCATGGTGCTGACGAAAGTGCGCATCTGGGAGCGGTGCGATTCGCAGCCGGAACTGGCGGGCGCCATCGCGCGCGTCAGGAACGAACTCGCGGCACCGGCGCTGCGGGCAGAAGCAGCGCCGTCGGAGGCGCCTCCGCAAGGCGATATGCGAACGCGGCTGCTCGCGGTGCTGCCCGACGGCGAAATCGAGGAGGAGGCGCTGCTAGCACGGGCGCGCGGAGTGCGTATCCCCGAAGCGCGGGCGCGCGAGATGCTGGCGGCGCTGCTCGCCGACGGCACGCTCTGCGAACCGCGGCCCGGCTGGCTGGCTAAGGTCTGACTTTTAATAGGGTGGTTGGGTGCGCCCACCCTCAGGCATGAAACGGAGCTCCCGCGTCTGGAAGAAGAAGGGCCAACAGCGCTGGAAGTGGCGCAAGAAGAAGATGCGCCGTCGCAAGCGCGAACGCCGTCGCAACAAGTAGCGCTAAAAGCCCCGCTGGAGTGGTTTACCCGATGCCGGTTATCACCATCAACCTTGAGGACCTGAACCGGCTGCTGCCGCAGCCGCTCTCGCCCGCCGAACTGCGCGAGACCATTCCGCTGCTGGGCGCCGACCCCGACGAGATTAGCGACCACGAAGCGGTCATCGAGTTCTTCCCTGACCGACCAGACCTGCTCTCGACCGAAGGCGTTGCGCGGGCGCTGCGCGCCTTCACGGGGCAGGCGCCGGGGCTGGTGCGTTGCGCCGTTGCGAAGCCGAAAACATGGCTCTCGGTCGAGCCGAGCATCACCGACATCCGCCCCTGGTTCCTGGGCGGCATCGTCCGCGGCGTGACGCTCGACGACGTGGCGCTGCGGTCGCTGATGGAATTGCAGGAGAAGCTACACGTCACGACCGGCCGGCGGCGGCGCAAGGCGTCCATCGGCATCCATGATATGGCACCGCTCAAGCCGCCTTTCCGTTTCTACGGATGCTCGCCACACGAGCCCGCCTTCATCCCGCTCGGCTGCGACGAGCCTATGACGCCCGAGGAAATCCTGCAGGAGCACCCGAAAGGCGTCGCGTATGCGCATATCATCGCCGATGAAGAGCGCTACCCGCTGATTGTCGACTCGCAGGAACAGGTGCTCTCGATGCCGCCGATTATCAACGGCCAGCTGACCGCGCTCTCCGCGGACACGACCGACATATTGATTGACGTGCAGGGGCTGGACCGGCAGGCCGTGGAAACTTGCCTTAACATTGTCACCGCCGCGCTTGTCGAGCGCGGCGGGAGCGCCGAGGCGCTCGAAATCCGCTACCCCAGCGAGAAATACATCGTCCCCGACATGGCACCGCGCGAGCACCGCGCCGACCACGATTACCTGACGCGGCTGCTCGGCTGGGACCCCGGCGAGGAGCAGGTACGCCGCGCGTTCGGCCGCTGCGGGCTCGAGGGGGAGCTACGCGACGGTGAGTGGATTGTGCAGGTGCCCGCCTGGCGGGCGGACCTGCTGCACCCCGTGGATTTGCTCGAGGAGCTCGCCATCGGGCTCGAATACGACGAAATCCCCGAACAGCTGCCTCAGCTCGCCACTTTCGGCCGCGAGACCGCGTCGCGCCAGCGCGAGCGCGAATGCCGCGAGGCGTTACTCGGGCTTGGATTCCAGGAAGTGGTTTCACTCACGTTGAGCTCGGCGCGCGCGCAGCACGAGCTGCCGGCGCGCGGGCCGGCGGGCGAGGCGCACGTTGCGAACCCGGTCGGCGAGGAATACCACCTGCTGCGGCCGGCGCTGCTGCCCGGCTTGCTCGAGCTGCTGCGCACCAACCGGCACCACGAACTGCCGCAACGCGTCTTCGAGGTGGGCTGGGTCGTGCGCGATCACGCCAACCGGCTGGCGCTGGGCTGGGTCGAGCTGAACAGCCGCGCCCCGTTTTCGCAGGCCCGTGCGATAGCACAGGCGGTCGCGCAGCGGCTCGGCATCGATGGCGATGCGCAGCCGGTCGAGGACGGGATGTTCATCTCCGGCCGCTGCGCGTCGCTGAGCGGCGCGCTGGTCTTCGGCGAAATCCACCCGCGGGTGCTCGAAGGCTGCGAGCTGGGGTATCCCGCCATCGGCGGCGAAGTGCTGTGGTGAAGCTGCCGGTCTGCTTTGAGCCGCGCTCGGCAGCCACCGCGCTGCGCGCAACGCTCGAGCGGCTCGGCTGGGAATACACCCGCAGCGACGATACCCGTGCTTTCACACAGGTAGCATTCGTCATCCCGTTCCAGCGCGCCGCGCATCTCTTCCGCTACGAAATCCCGCACGGCGACCTGCTGCTGGAGCTCTGGGCCGAGACGCCCGGCAGCAGCGGCAGCGTCACCTGGCTAGAGGCGCGGGGCGACGCGGAGCCGCGGCGCGAGCTGCTCGCCGCCTTCGCCGAAGGGCTACCGCGGCGGCCGTGGGAGTTCACGCTCGGCCAGCGGCTGCGCGTCGGCCTGCTGACCGTGCGCGGCGCGCGGAGGAAGTGGGAGAAAGCATTGCAATGAGCCTGAAGGAGGACATTGCCAAGCACAAGGCGAGCCTGCCGCTGCGCTACACGCAGGAGTGGCTCCAAGCACGCTTCCGCGAATTTTACGCCACGGCTGAGCCAGAACTGCCACCGCGGTTCACCGCGCGCGAGTGGGGGATGCTCGGCTGGGGCGGCAAGATGATGCAGCGCCACCTGGCGTTCCGCAGCGAAGGCGAGCTACAGGCACGGCTGGCGCGCGAGGCGCCCGCGCACGTCTACCATTCGGTCGCGTATTACGCGCACCCGTCAGCCGGCAAGATGAACGAAAAGCAGTGGCAGGCGGCCGACCTGATTTTCGACCTTGACGCCGACCACTTGCCGGAAATGGAATTGCTCAAGCAGGGCAAAATCTCGTTCGGCGCGCTGATGGAAATCACCCGCGAACAGGCTGTGCGGCTCGCCGAGGATTTCCTGCTCGGCGACCTTGGCCTTGCGCTGGAGGACCTGCAACTGGTCTTCAGCGGCGGCCGCGGCTACCACGTGCACGTACGCGCGCCGGCGGTGCTTGAGCTGCCATCGGGGGCGCGGCGCGAGCTGGCCGACTACCTAACCGGGCTCGATGCCGACGAAGAGCTGTTGCTGGTCGACGCGGGGCACATGCGGCAGTATGGCGACAAGCGCTACTCGACGGGCGAGCTGCGGCTGCCCGCGACCGACGCGCCGGGCTGGCAAGGACGCGTCGCGCGCTACGCGAGCGCGTGGCTGACCGAGGCGCAGGCGCTGCCGCCGGACGAACAGCTGGCGCGGCTGAAGTCGCTGCCGGGCATCGGCTCCAAGGTAGCAAAACAAGCGCAGATCGACGGCACGCCGCAGGAAGTTTTCGACACACTGCCGCGACGCGCGCAGACCGCGCTGCGCGACGCGGCGCTCAGCGCATGCGCAGTGCACGCCGACGAACCGGTGACGGGCGATCTGCATCGGCTCATCCGGCTACCGGGAACGCTCCATGGCGGCACGGGACTGCTGGCGCGCAGCGTGACGCTCGATGAGTTACGCGACTTCGACCCCTACCGGCAGGCGACCGCACTGGGCGACGCGCCGGTGAAGGTGCGGTCGGCGGCGAAGCACCCGGTCGCAATGGGCGACGTCGCCAGCCTGGAGCCCGACGAGGTTACCGAACTGCCCACGGCGCAAGGCGCCTACTTCATGGCGCGCGGCTTTGCGACGCTGGAGGTTGAGGCATGAACGACGAAAATACAGCGCTGGGGCTGGTCGCTGGGCTCGACGAGGCGGGGCGCGGGCCGGTACTGGGACCGATGGCGGTCGCGATTGTCGCGACCGACGACGAGGAGGCGCTGCGCAAGCTGGGCGTGCGCGACTCCAAACAGCTATCGCCGCGGAGGCGAGCCGAGCTCGCCGCCGCCATCCGGCAGAGCTGCGAGTGCGCGGTCGAGCTGATTGAGCCGGAGACCATCGACCGCTTCGTCGCCGAAGGGGGGCTCAACCGGCTTGAGGAGCGCGCCTTCGCACGGCTGATTGCGCAGCTGGCGCCGACGGTGGCGTTCGTCGATTCCCCCGAACTGGACGGCGAGAAAGTGGGCGCCCGCATCAGCGGCCGGCTGCCGCCGGGGCTGGAGTGCCAGGTCATCGCAATTACGAAGGCAGACCAGAAAATCCCGACGGCTTCGGCGGCGTCAATTTTGGCAAAGGAGGCGCGCGAAGAGGCGATGGTGCGGCTGCGCGCGGAGCTAGGTGAATGCGGCAGCGGTTACCCGTCTGACGAGCGGACCATCACGTTTTTGAAGGAATACTGGCGTGAGCACAACGAGTGGCCCCCCGGCACCCGCAAAAGCTGGAAGACGCTGGAGCGGCTCGAGCGGCAGGAGCCGAGGGTGACGCTCGACGACTTTGGAACCGACAATGAGTGAAATGCTGGAGAAGCTGCAGGCCAAGGCGGCCGCGTTCAACGTGCGCATCGCCGAGGACGAAGGCTTCGCGAAGCTGGTCGAGGGCAACGACCGCACCATCGCCATCGTCATCATCGACGGCCCGACACTCATCGCGCGGCTCGAGGGCGGCAGCCTGCCGCAGTTCGCCGAGGGTGATTCGACCGACGCCGACGTGGTTGTCAAGGCGAGCAGCGAAACCCTGCTGGCGCTGCTCAAACGCGAGCTATCGCCCATCAAGGCTTACACGAAGGGCGAGCTGAAGGTGAAGGCGAGCTTCCGCGATTTATTGATGATGAAGAAGTTTTTCTGAATCAGTCCGTTAGCAAATCCGCCAGCCCAGCCATCTGCGCCGGCGTGAGGACTTCGCCGCGCTCCTGCAGGTGCGGCAACTGCTCGATCGCCGCATCGGGGAACTCGAGCCGCAGCGCGTTACGGACGGTCTTGCGCCGGTGCTGGAAGAGCGTCGCGACGACGCGCTCGAAGATGGCGAAGTCGCGGACTTCGTAATCCGGCGCGCGCCGCTCGAGCCGCACTACCAGCGAGTGCACCCGCGGCTGCGGCAGGAACGCGGTGCGCGAAACACGGAACAGCTTGCGGCAGGCAACGTGGTGCTGCGCCATCACCGACAGGCGACCGTATGCCTTGCTCCCCGGCGATGCGGCGAGCCGGCGAGCGAACTCTTCCTGGAACATCAGCACCGCCCGTCCCCACTCCACGTCGAAAAGGCGGAACAGCAGCGGCGACGAGATAGCGTAGGGCAGGTTGGCGACGACGACGTCCGACGACGGCAGCTCGACTTCGAGCGCGTCGCCCGTGACCAGCTCCAGCTCGTCGCCGAAGCGCTGCCGCAGCACCGCCGCCAGCCAGCGGTCCTTCTCGATCGCGACCAGCTTGCCGAGCGGCGCGAGCCGCTCGGTCAGAACGCCGCGGCCGGGGCCGATTTCGAGGATGCGCTCGCCCGGCGCAATCTCGGCCGCCGCGACGATGCTGTCGGCGAGTTTCTCGTCGACGAGGAAATGCTGCCCCAGCGCCTTACGGCGACGGGGGGAAAGAGACATTTGGCGCTGAACGCGGGAGCTGATAAAAACACCCCGGCAACGACGGCGTTTTCTTATATTCCAGCATCAGGTCGGCCCTGCGGGCCCGTGGTCTAGTTGGTTATGACGCTGCCTTTACAAGGCAGATATCGGCGGTTCGAATCCGCCCGGGCCCACCAATTAATTCTTTAGAGACGCTGCAATGTTACTTCTTTAGCGACTCATCAATTGATTCGAGAGACTTACAACTATTTAATGCACGCTCTGGTCCCGCCGCCATGGATTTCGCGGGCGAGCTGGGGCTCTCGCCGAAGCTGGTACATCGCAACCTTTCGCAACAGGATTACCGCGATATGGAACTGCACCGCGGCGAAGGCGTCGCGACCGAGTCCGGCACCGTCGCAGTCAGCACTGGCATCTACACCGGGCGCTCTCCGCAGGACCGCTTCTTCGTGCGACAGCCGCCGTCAGAAGCGCACATTGACTGGGGCGCGGTCAACCAGCCGCTCGCGCCGGAGGCGTTCGAGCGGCTGCATACGCTCGTCCGCGAGACGATGGCCGGCGAGGAGCTCTTTGTCTTCGACGGCCACGCTGGCGCCGACGAGCGCTACCGGCTGCCGCTGCGCGTCGTGACGCTGCGCGCGTGGCAGGCGCACTTCGCCCACAACATGTTCATCCGTCCGTCGCGCGAGGAGCTGCACGATTTCGAGCCGCAGTTCACGGTGCTCAACGCCATTTCCGCCCGTGCCGAGGACTGGCAGGAGCTGGGGCTGAACTCAGAGATTTTCATCGCCGTCAACCTTGAGCAGCAGCTCATCGTGATTGGCGGCACCGAATACGGCGGTGAAATCAAGAAGGGCATCTTCACCGTGCTGAACTACCTGCTGCCGCTCGAAGGCGTGATGCCGATGCACTGCTCAGCCAATGTCGGCGGCGACGGCGACACGGCGCTCTTCTTCGGACTGAGCGGCACTGGGAAGACGACGCTTTCGACCGACCCCGCACGGCGACTCATCGGCGACGACGAGCACGGCTGGTCCGACGACGGCATCTTCAACTTCGAGGGCGGCTGCTACGCCAAGACCATCGGGCTTGAGCGCGCTCGCGAGCCGGAAATCTACGACGCCATCCGGCCCGGGGCGCTGCTCGAGAACGTCGTCGTGCGCGATGACGGCAGCGTCGACTACGCTGACGGCTCGATTACCGAGAACACCCGCGTCTCCTACCCACTGGAACACATCGCCAACTCCGAGCCGTCAGGCCACGGTGGCCATCCGCGCAACGTCATCTTCCTGACGTGCGACGCGTTCGGCGTCCTGCCGCCGGTCGCGAAGCTGACGCCCGAAATGGCGATGTATCATTTCCTGAGCGGCTATACCGCCAAGGTCGCCGGGACCGAGCGCGGCGTCACCGAACCGATCGGCACGTTTTCGACCTGCTTCGGCGCGCCCTTCATGCCGCAGCACCCCGCCGCCTACGCCAAGCTGCTTGGCGAAAAGCTCGAGCGGCACTCCGCGCAGGCGTGGCTGGTGAACACCGGCTGGACCGGCGGGCCTTATGGCAGCGGCCAGCGCATAGCGCTGGCCGACACGCGACGCATGCTGGCCGCTATCCTGAGTGACGAACTCGGCGAGGCGGAATTCAGACCGCACCCGGTCTTCCGGGTGCTGGTGCCGCAGGCAGTCCCGGACGTCGATTCAGGGCTGCTCGACCCGCACGCGACATGGGCGGACGTCGACGCCTACGATACCAAGGCGAGGGAGCTGGCGCAGCTCTTCAACGCCAACTTCGCGCAGTATGGCGACCATGCCGGGCTCGAGTCTGCGTTCCCGAAGACCGATATTTAAAGGAAATCAGCCACAAGTTCGCGCTCGTGCGCCAGTTCGGCACCCGTCTTCTCGAGCGCGTTGCGGGCGAAAGAATCGTGCTCAATATCTTCCACGACCGCGAAGACGCCGGGGGCGCTGGTGCGCACCGGCAGCCCCGCCCAGACACCGCGCGGCATCCCGTATTCGCCGCGGGAGCAGACCGCCAGGCCGTGGAGCGTCTTGCCCGGTGTGTTGAGCGCGTGGACGTGGTCAATCAGCGCATTGGCGGCGGAGGCGGCGCTCGAGAGGCCGCGCGCGGCGATAATCGCGGCGCCGCGCTGGCCGACAGTCTCGAGGAACTCGCCGCGCAGCCAGTCGCTGTCGCCAATCACGGCGGGCGCCGGCTGCCCCGCGATGCGCGCGTTGGCCGCGTCGGGATACATGCTGGGGCTGTGGTTGCCATAAACGATGACGTCGCCCACTTCTTCGACGGCGACGCCCGCCTTCTGCGCCAGCAGCGCCGTAGCACGGTTCTGGTCGAGCCGCATCATCGCGCTGTAGCGCTCCGGCCCGAGCCGTGAGCCCTGTGCGGCGGCAATCATGCAGTTGGTATTACAGGGATTGCCGACGACGACGACGCGGCAGTCGGCGGCCGCGCGGGCGTCGATGCTCGAGCCCTGTCCGACAAAGATGCGGCCATTCTCGAGCAGCAGGTCGGCGCGCTCCATTCCGGGGCCGCGCGGCTTGCTGCCGACCAGCAGGCACCAGCTTGCGCCACTGAACGCCACGTCGGGGTCGGTCGTGGTGACCACTTCTTCGAGCAGCGGGAAAGCGCAGTCCTGCAACTCCATCGCGACGCCGCGCAGCGCGTCCAGCGCCGGCGGAATTTCGAGCAGTTGCAAGCGGATTTTCCGGTCGGGGCCAAACATCTCGCCGGCGGCAATCCGCGGAAGCAGGCTGTAGCCAATCTGGCCGGCGGCGCCGGTGATGGCGACCGTGGTTGCGGAGGACATAACGGGCGACTACGGGGATGAGATAAAGGCAATCCTCACTCACCTGTCAATCCCCCTAATTGCACATAACCCTTTTAGGCCATGATGGGTGGCAGGGCATGGGACCAGCCGTTACCGACGTCAAGAAGTATGACATGAACCGGCGCATCTACCTCCCGCGCTGGGTCGAGGAAGAACTGAACCTGGTTGCTGGTGAAACCTACGTGACCTTTGTCAAGAACGGCAACGAGGTCCTCATCAAGAAGGTCGCCATCACTATCGCCTAGCGGCTGTCGGCCCATTCTGCGAGCCGCGCAGAGCCTTCCTCGAGATCGGCGAGTGAGATTCCCGAGAAGGCGAAGCGCAGGTAATGCTCGTGCTCGCCCGGTAGCGGCCGCCCGAAATGGTGCCGACCGCAGAAGCTGACCCCTGTTTCTGCGAGCACCGCCTTGCGAAATGCCTCGGCGTCGTCGAAGCCGGTGCGCTGTAGCAGGCCGGTGACGCGTGGAAAGAGGTAGAAGCCCGCCTCCGGGAGGTGCGCCGCGACGCCGTCGATGTCGTTGAGCAGCTCCGCCAGCCGGTCGCGCCGCGCGCGCAGCCGGGCGACGAGTGGCGCTGTCGCGTCCCGTGACAGCGCCAGCGCGGCGACTCCCGCGTGCTGGACGAAGTGCGCGGTGCAGGACTCAGCGTTGACGTTGAGCCGGTTGATTTCGTCGACCAGCCAGCGGGGTCCAATGGCGCCGCCAAGCCGCCAGCCGGTCATCGCGAACTTCTTCGAAAACGTGTAGAGAATCAGCGTCCGGTCGCGCATCCCCGGCAGGCTCGCAATCGAGCGCGGCTCGCCGTCGAAGAGCATGTCGAAATACGCATCGTCGCTCACCACCAGCAGGTCATGCTCGATGGCGAGCTGCGCCAGCCGCCCCATCTCCGCCGGAGACGAAGAGGCGCCGGTCGGGTTGTTGTAGTTGTTGTAGAACAGGTGGCGCGCGCCGGCGGCGATGCCGGCCTCGATGGCGTCGAAGTCGAGCCGAAGTCCGTCGTCGGTATCGACGTAGCCGTAGGGGTGCGCGACGCCGCCGTAGAACTCGATTTGCGATTCGTAAATTGGATAGCCGGGGTTGGGGTACAGGACGGTATCGCCACGTTCCATCACCGCGGCGATATACTTGCCGATGGTGGGTTTGCCGCCCGGCTGGACCGAGACATTGGCTGCGCCATAGTCTAGCCCGCGCGCCCCGCCGACGTCGGCCGCCAGCGCCTCGCGCAGCGCGGGAATCCCGGCCGCGGGGCAGTAGCCCGTATGCCCTGCCTCGAGCGCGGCGCGCGCCGCCTCGCGCACCGGCGCGGGGGTTGGCAGGTTCAGGTCGCCAAGATGGAACGGGAAAACGCGGTTGCCGGCGGCCGCGTGCGCACCCGCTTCGACCGAGATGGCCATGGCGGTTTCGGTGCCCAATCGCTCCATGCGGCTCGCGACGCGCGACATGGCGCGGCGACCCCCGCCGCTGTTAAGAACATTCGGACGCCACTTTTTTGAAGGCGGGCCGGGTGCCGCGGCTATGGACTTCGAGCAATGGCGCCATGACTTTGCCGAATGGCGGCGCGAGAACATGCTGGCACTGGCGACTGTCGGTACCATCCTTTCGGGCGCACTGGTACTGGTGGGCTCCATCGGGACCTGGTATTACGACGCGAGCTGGGCACCGACCGCTATCCTCGAAGCGCTGGGTGAATATGACATCTGGACACTGGTCTTCGGCCTCATAATATTCACTGTCAGCAGCTACCAACTCTGGCTGGTGCGCTGGTACATGGCACGCTTCGAAGAACTGGTTGCCGTCAACTCCAAGGCAAATTTCCAGCGCGAATGGACCGAGCTGCAGCAGATGAGCCGCTACCAGCTCCCGAGCCGCTACTGGAAGCGCGCGCTCGAGGCAGGGCGCAGGTTCGGACTCAAGTAGTTTTATATACCGGCCCAAAGTGGCGTAACTACAGGTTGACAACCTGAGGTTGACTACCGATGACGCGCAAGACGAAAAAAGCAGCAAAAGAGCCCATAGAAGAGGCGGAAGTGGAGGTCACGGACCCTCTCGCCGCAGCGCAGGCGGAGCTGGGCGAAGTGCAGGAGCAGCTGCACCGCGTCGCCGCCGATTTCGACAACTTCCGCAAGCGGGTCGAGCGCGACCGCTCGCGTGATACGCTGCGGGCGCGCGGTGCCGTTGCGACGCAGTTCCTCGAGGCGCTGGAGACTGCCACGCAGGCGGCTGACGCTGAATATCCTGACGTCGAGGCAGCGGTCGCTGGCCTGACGGGAATCCAGAAACAACTGCAGGCGGCGATGGACACCCTGGGCCTTGAGGCGATTGAACCGGCGGGCGGGCAGTTCGACCACCGGCTCCACGAAGCACTGAGCGCGGTCGAGCGCGAAGACCTGGAAAACGAGACGATTATCGAGGTAATCCAGCCGGGCTACCTTCTGGAAGGTGAGCTGCTGCGACCCGCACGGGTCATTGTCAGCCGCACACCACAACCGGCAACTGAAATTGAAACTACGGAGTAAAAATGGCTAAGGAAATCATAATCGGCATAGACCTCGGAACCACAAATTCGGAAGCAGCACACCTTGAGGGCGGCCGCCCGACCATCATCCCCTCGGCCGAAGGCTCGACCTTTGGCGGCAAGATGTTCCCGTCGGTCGTCGCCTTCACGAAGGACGGCGAACGGCTGGTGGGCGACCTGGCCAAGCGGCAGGCGGTCCTCAACCCCGAGCGCACCATCATGCGCATCAAGCGCAAGATGGGGACCGATGAGCGTATCAAGATTGGCAAGAAAGAATACTCGCCCGAGGAAATCTCGGCGATGATTCTGCAGAAAATCAAGGCTGACGCCGAGGCGCATCTGGGGCAGGAAATCAGCAAAGCCGTGATTACGGTCCCGGCCTACTTCAACGACAACCAGCGGCAGGCGACCAAGGACGCCGGTAAAATCGCCGGGCTGGAGGTCGAGCGAATCATCAACGAGCCGACCGCTGCTGCGCTGGCTTACGGCCTTGACCTGGACCGGGAGGGCGAGCACAAGGTCGCCGTGCTGGACCTGGGCGGTGGCACTTTCGACGTCACCATCATGGAGATGGCTGACGGCGTTTTCGAAGTGCTCTCCACGTCGGGAGATACCCTCCTCGGCGGGACCGACATGGACGACGCGATTATCGACTGGCTGGCTGAGAATTTCAAGGCCGATAACGGCGTCGACCTGCGACAGGAACCCGCCGCCTTCCAGCGGCTGCGCGACGCGGGCGAGAAGGCGAAAATCGAGCTTTCCAGCACGGTCAAGGCGACCATTAACCTCCCCTACATCTGGGCCGATTCGACAGGCCCCAAACACCTCGAGGTCGATATGACCCGCGCCAAGTTGCAGGAACTGGTCGAGCCGGTGCTCGCCAAGTGCGACAAGCCCATCAAACAGGCGTTCAAGGACGCCAAGCTGAAGCCGGGCGAGGTCGACAAGGTGCTGCTGGTTGGCGGTCCGACGCGCATGCCGATTGTCCGCGAGCGGTTCGAGAAAATCATCGGCCGCAAAGCCGAGAGCGGCATCGATCCGATGCAGTGCGTCGCGATGGGCGCGGCGCTACAGGGCGGCGTAATCGCCGGCGACGTCAAGGACGTGCTGCTGCTCGACGTGACGCCGCTGACGCTCGGCATCGAGACCGAAGGGGGCGTGATGACGCCGCTGATTGAGCGCAACACTACCATCCCTACCGGCAAGCAGAACACCTTTTCGACCGCGGCCGACAACCAGCCCAGCGTCGAAATCCACATTCTACAGGGCGAACGCCCCATGGCGGGGCAGAACACGACACTCGGCAAGTTCATGCTCACCGGCATCCCGCCGGCGCCACGCGGCGTACCGCAGGTCGAGGTCAAGTTCGACATCGACCGCAACGGAATCCTGAACGTTAGCGCCAAAGATTTGGGCACCGGGAACGAACAGAAAATTGAAATCAAGGCGAAGTCGAACCTGACCGACGAGGAAATTGAGGCGCGCGTCAAGGAGGCCGAAGCGCACGCCGAAGATGACAAACAGCTGCGCGAACTCGTGGAAACACGCAACCAGGGTGAATCACTGATTTACGCCACCGAGAAGTCGCTCAAGGAACTGGGTGACAAGGTCGACAAGGAGACACGGAAGGGTATCGAGGAGGCGAAGGAACCGCTCGTGGAGGCCATCCGGGGCGACGACCTTGACGCGCTAAAGGCGGCCAGCGAGGCGTACATGACCGCTTCGCAGGTGGTCGGCCAGCAGATGTACCAGCAGGCCGCTGAAGAAGCGGCGCAGCAGGCTCCCGCAGGCGAGGGCGACGCGCCCGCCGAGGATAACGTGGTCGACGTTGATTACGAAGAAGTTGACGAGAAATAGCTGGGCAAACGTATATCCTGCAGCGCGCCCTGTAGTGGAAGGAGACCCTCATGGGCATTAGCGAAGATATCCGGGCAGCTCATAAAACAACTCAGGTCGAACAGCGCCTGACGGGTATTGCGAGCGCCTCGGTTGACCGGCGCATCACCCTTGTGCGCCAGCTGCACGACCACTTTATACCACAGCTGGTTCCCAAGTTCCTGCCGCAAGTCACGAAACTGCTTTCCGACAATGATCCTGCGGTGCGGTACCAGGTGGTGGTGCTGCTGCAGCACCTGTTTGACCTCCATTCCAAGGGCTTCGCGAAAACGAGCGGGGCGCTGGCGGGCCTGGTGCAGGACGCCCGCATGGACAACCGCACCGCTGCGCTGGGGCTGCTCGACAAGATCGCCCTCCAGGAACCCAAGGCGGTGCTGCCGCAGCTGGCCAAGCTGGTTGAGTGGCTGGACAAACCGCTGCCGGGAGTCCAGGCACCGCTGCTACAGCTGATTACCGATATCGGCCGCCGCGCCCCGACGGCGGTGGCGGCGCAGCTGGCAAAGCAGCTCGGCTCGAGGAAGCAAGCGACCGTCCGGAACGCGCTGGTACTGCTGGAGCAGGTGGCCGAGCGGCAGCCGTCGGCGGTCGCGCGCGCGGCGCCCCGGCTGGTGAAGCTGCTTGGGAGCCGTGACGCCAATATACGGGAGAGGGCGAGCCAGATGCTGATTATGGCCGGCGCGGCTGGCGTCGAGGCGGTGCCGCGGCTGCTGCTGCGGCCGCTGGTCGCGCGCAAGGTTGACCCGGACCTGAAGCTGCACGCCATCCTGACCGCACAGAAGCTGGCCGAGCGGCAGCCGAAGCAGTTCGCCCCGGCGGTGCACCACTTGGCGCGGGATCTGGGTCACCAGCGCTGGGAGATTCGCGAGCAGGCGGCGCTGCTGCTGGGGATCATAGGTCGCGACAACATCGGGCTGGTCAAGGAAGCGGTGCCGTCACTGGCGCACGCGCTCAAGGATGGTGACGAACTGGTGCGGACCGCAGCAGTGAAGGCGATGGAGGAAATCAAGGTCTCCTCGCTCGACTATGGCGCCATCCAGAAGGCGTCTACAGTGCTCGAGTCGGCCCGCGGCGTCATCCATTCGGCGCAGAATTTCGGTGTCGCGACCGGGCAGGCCGACAAACTGCTGGCAGACGCTGAGAAGGCGTACGCGCGCGGCGACTACCCTAAATGTATCGACTATTCCACGCGCGCCGAGGACATGGCGGCGCGCGCCGAGAAGGAGGACGACAAGGTGAAGGCGGCACTGACGCGCGCTGAATCAACCATCCAGTCGGTTTCCCACAAAGGCGTCTCGGTCACCGTGGCCGAAGCGTTGCTGGCGGAGGCGGAGAAGCTTTTGGAGAAGCAGCGCTACAAGGAGGCGCGGCAAAAGGCGGAAGAGGCGGTCTTGCTCTCGCAGCAACAGGCGGTCGATTCACGACCCGACCTCGTCCTGCGAGGGAAACTTGAGGGGGCGCTGGCTCCCGACGACTGGAGCAGCCTGCCGCTTGAGCTGGAGAATGTCGGCGGCGCGGTCGCACGGCAGATTACGCTTGACTTCGGCGACAGCTTTGCGATACGCGGCCATACGTTGCTGCACAGCATGGGACCGGGCGAGAAACGCATGCTGGAAATCGAGGTCTACCCGAAGGCGAAAGGGCGGGTGCCGCTGGCGGTAGACGTGGTCTACCACGGCTTCGAAGGCGACAATTACCACCAGCAGAAACAGGATATTGTCGAAGTGGGCGACGCAACCCAAATCGAGCCGCGCGAGCTCTTCGCTTCAGCGATCGACGCGACCGTGGGGCCAAAGGCGCAACACGCCGTGGTCACTCGTCGCTTCCACGTCGACTGCGGCAACTGCGGCGCGCGCATGCCGGCCGACTTCCGCATCTGCGGCAAGTGCGGCATTCGACTGCGCGAACGTGTCGAGCGCGAGGTCGGTTACCATTGCCTCGAGTGCAAGTCACCGCTATCGCTCAACCAGAAGTTCTGCGGCAGCTGCGGTAGCGCATCGCCCGAAAAGCCGGAGGCACCCACCAGCTGTCAGCAGTGCAGTGGTGCGCTCAGTCCGGGGCTGCATTTCTGTGGAAACTGCGGCGCGCCGGTCGTGGTAGCCTAGACTTCTTCGGCTTCGGCGACCGTGAGTGGGCCGGCCTTGATTTTATCGGCGACGCGGTCGTTGAAGCCGAAGGCGAAGAGGGAAATGATAATCAGCCATTGCACCACCATCGTCAGGATTGTGAAGAGCCCGAGGTCCATGCCGCCAATCGGCGAAGACGAGCTATCCTGCAGTTTCTCGTAGATGAAGAAGCCGAAGACGAGCGCGAACTCGACCGGGAAGGCGTAGCGGATGATGTATTCCCACCACTTGCCAATGTAGAGGTCGCTGTATTCGGTGTTGATGAAGGTCTCGCGGAACTCGCTGGTGCCGAACTTCATCACCACTACCGCTACCATCAGCCCCGAAACGATGAGTCCGGTACCCCAGACAAAGTCCTGGTTATCAAGGAATTCGAGGCTGTAGGCCGACGGTAGCCCGCAGAGCGCGATGGCTATGCAGATGTATTTCACCGCCTCGTTGCGCTCCCAGCCCATATCAACAAAATTGCGTGCCGCAATCTCGATAGTAGCAATCATCGACGTAAGCGCGGCAAACGACATCGCCAGGAAAAATATGGCTCCCATCACCCGCCCCCCCGGCATCGAAGCGAAGAGGGCCGTCAGGTGGACGAAGGTCAGCCCCGAGGAGCCTGCTTCGACTGCGGCGAGGCCATCGGCCGTGGTTTCCGACATGGCAAAAATCGTCCCGAGCACGGCGACACCCGCAATCAGCGAGACCGAGTTATTGCCAAGGCCGGTCAAGAAGGCGTTCAGCGCGATATCCTCTTTCTTCTTCATCGCCACGGCATAGGTAATTGCCATCCCGAAGCCGGCCGAAGTGGACCAGGCCGACTGCGTCAGTGCCCGAATCCACGTTTCCCCCTTGAAGAGGTATTCCCACTGCGGGATGAAGAGGAAGCGCAGGCCAGTCGCCGCGCCCGACGGATTGAGGATGAAGGGGTAAATCATTGCGATAATCAGGAAGCCGACCAGGCAGGGAATCAGGATGGTATTGGCGCGCTCAATCCCGCGGATGCCACCGTAGACGATTATCCCTGACAAGCTGACGGCGATGAGCTGGAACATGACCACCTCCAACGGCGAATCGTGGATGAAGTTCTCCCACATCAACATCGTCGCCTTGGTGTCAGTGGCGAGGTCAATTTCCCCCGATAGCGCGACCCAAAAGTAGCGGATGGTCCAGCCCATAACGACCGCGTAGTAGAATCCGACCGCGACGCCGACCCACACCATCCACATCCCCATCCAGGTCCAGTTGCGCCCCGCCATGTCGCGCATCGAGCCGATGGTGCCGAGCCGTGTCTTCTTGCCGATAGCGAACTCGGCTATCAGCAGCGGAATCGACCACGCGAAGAGGAACAGCAGCCAGCCAATCATGAACGCCCCCCCGCCGTTGGCGGCCGCCTCGCGCGGGAAGCGCCAGATGTTGCCGGTGCCGACCGCGGCACCGATGGTGGTCAGGATGAGGCCCAGACGCGAGGAAAAAAGATCGTCGCCTCCGGCGTCCGGCTCCGTCAACCGCCTTCCTCCGCCGTCTGCTTGCGCCGCTCCGCAGCGATGGCGAGGCCCACCATGCGGTAGAGCCCGCCCCAGATGACGCCGTAGATGATGAGCATCATGAAACCGACCGCAAAGGCATCGGCGACGGGGTTGCCAAAGCCGATGATGTCGTCGACAAAAATCTCGACAGGCGCGGCAGCCCCGTGACCGGTGTAGACGAAACCGCCCCCGAACTCGTTAGCGAGGCGGGAGTCCTGCGCCACAGCGTAGAACTGGATGTGTGTGGAGGAGTCAGTGGCGGGAATGTAGGCCCGAAAGACGGATTCACGCTGCGGAATCGTGAGGCCGGGGCTGAAATCCGAGTAAGCCCGCGGGTCACAGTCAACGATGCAGGACATGGGCAATTCGTTCCAGGCACCGGCCACCATTTCGGCCGTACGGTACCGCAGGACCAGCGAATCCTTCAGCATGAACTGGGCGTTCGCTACCTTAATCCTCACCGGCAGCTTGTCATCCGAGTAGTAGTCGCCGAAGTCAACTTCGGTGTCGGACTGGAAGCCTATGCTCTCGCCCTTCGAGGAGAGGAGGCTTAGCAACGGCATCATGGTCTGCTCCGGCGAATGGATGCCAAGGCCATTGATGTCGCCGTAGTCAGGGAACATCTGCCCAATCCGCGCTTCAGGGGATTCATCCAGCAGGTACATGTTGGTCATCAGGTGCATCCGCACGGTGGGACGAATGAGGAGCGGGTCGGCGTGGAAACCGCCCTGCAAGCCTCCCTGACTTCCGCAGCTGTTCAACTCAACGGTGTAGGAGAATGACCCCTGCATGCCGTAGAGCTGGTCGGTAAAGTCACCCGAGACCTTGTACCCGCCCTCATCCTTCCAGTTGCCGTAGCCGGTCAGGTTCATCAGTCCCTTGACCTGATTCTCCATGTAGAGCTCGTGCGGCGGGTCCTGGTCCTTGTACCCCCACGGCCAGATATAGAGCTCCGAACAGGCATGGTACGAAATGGAATTCATGATATTATGCTTCATGTCATGGGCTTCAGAGCGGTAATTCCGAATATATTCGCCATCACTGACTGTGACAAACATGTCGGGCCAGTTCGCCCTGATGATGCCGTTCTGGTAATCTGCGAGATACTGGTCCTGTGGGTAGTCCTCGTAGATGTCAAGCCTCCAGGTCAAGTATTCGATGACCTGCGTTTCGGGCTCTGAAAATCCGCCTTCCTTGTCCTCGTCAACCATTCCGTCTTCATCCTTGTCAATGTGAATTGCATCTGGCGCGTCCTCGTCCACTCCAGTGACATCACCAGTATTCTGATCGCCAACCGCGCACGGATTTACAAAGAAACCTTCGTCACAGTCTCCATCATCATCATTGAAATCCCGGGGGCCGTGATATACGTCTGAGCAAGGATTGTCGTCATCTACAGTGATTTCTACCTCCAAGTCATCTCCAATCAGCGCCATGAACTGGGTGTTGTGTGACCATTCCAGCGGGTAGTTGCGATTCAGGTCAACACCGTCGCACTCGTCACCGTAGCGGTCATTGTCGTTGTTGTCGCGCATATTCTTGCGCCAGAAACGGCTTGGGTCTTCCCGGTCGTACATGTAGCCGTCCGGGTTCAGGACTGGGACAATCCAAATTTCCCGGTTGTTGATTAGCTGGGTCACGCGCGCCTCGATGGGGTCTTCGTCGATACCTTCGTCGATAACGCCATCGCCGTCATTATCGATGCCGTCAAAGAGCGCCCGCCCTTCGGCGTCGACACGGCCGCCCTGCTCGCCATCGCCGTCGTTATCGACGCCGTCAATCGGGTCCTCGTTCACGAGCCCGTCACCGTCATTGTCGGTCGGCGGGGCACCGTAGAAATGGGTCAGGTAGTAGGCGAAATACATCGGGGTCACGACAGTCATCCACTCACGGGCGTGGTGGTTCCCGACGATGAAGAGCGTCTCCTCGTCGGGGTCATCGTAAAATGCCGGCTCGTTGGCGACGTTATCGGATATCTTGATGCCGTAGATTTCGTTCGCCTGCCAGGTCTGCCCGGCCGGAATCAAGTCGGTCAGCGTGTAGAATTCAACAATCCCGGGAAAGTCGTTGGCGAACCGCTGCAATGCGGAGACCACTTCGTAATATTCATGGTAATCATCGAAGAGCACGTCGAACGGGAAAGTGTTGGTGCGGTTCAGCGTGTCATTCTCGCCTTCGGCCGCTAGCGGGGTGGTCGTTGGCTGCGCCGTCGGTGACGGCGCTAGCGAGCCGGTGCTGAAGCTGGTGAGCAGCACCATAACTGCCAGCAGCGCTGCTGTCCCCTGTCGCATGGCGGCGCCACCTGCCGGCCGGCTATAATAGTAACCTTGAAGCGCGCCTTTTTGGGTGACGGCCGTTCGGCGGCCGTGTTGCGGTGCAAGGACTGCCCCCACTGGTATGGCGGCGAGGACTACGGTTACGGCAGCTGCCGACTCAAGTTGCGGCGCGAAGAGCAGCGCTTCCTGACCTTCGGCCAGCAGGAGTGCGACGAGGGAATGGAGGAAGGCGCGGTCAACGATGGCCGTGCGGGGGCGCCCGATGGCTAACGCGCCTGCGGCGCCCACAGTCCATCCGCTGGCTGCCGGCGACCTGGAGCTGGCACGGGCGCTGACCGACGGCGAGGGATGGGGCAACTCGGCACGCGACTGGGAGCGGCTGCACGCGCTCGGCTCCGCGCTGGGCGCCGAAGTCAACGGCGTGGCCGCCGGCGTCTGCACAGCGCACGATTACGGTGCGCTCGGGACAGTCGGCAACGTCGTCGTCGCGCCCGAGCAGCGCGGCTGCGGCGTGGGGGTCGCGCTGCTCGAGGCGGCACTGGAACGACTGGCGGGGTGCCGCGCGGTGCGGGTGCACGCGCTGATGCCGACCGCCGGCTTCTATCGCGCGCTCGGTTTCGAGGCGGAGGGGATGTCGACCCGCTTCCGGCTCTCGCCGGAGATACACGCGCTGGCGCCGTTCAACGTCGGTGATGCAGCGGTCGCGCCGGCACGCGACCGCTGGGACGAAGTGCTGGCTCTCGACGCGGCACAGTTCGGCGGTGACCGCTCCATGCTGCTCGGGGCACTCGCGGAGGCAGTTCCCGAAGCGGCGCTCGCGCTCGACGGCGGCTACATCCTGGCAAAGGGCGAGCCGCCGCTCTACGAGCTGGGGCCGTGGGTGGTCAAGCCCGGCTGCCGCGGCTGGCGGGGGCTGCTTGAGGCAGCGGTCGCGGCGCTCCCCCGCACGGCAAGCGTCGAAATCATCGTCCCGTCACCCAACTTCCGCGTCACCAGCCTGCTCGAGGCGCAAGGCTGGGAAGCGGTCGACTACACGCTGGCGATGGTGCGCGGCGGCGGCTGGAGCGACGAGGGCAACATCTGCGCCCGCGCAGGAGGCGACAAGGGATGAGCCGCGGGCTGCGGCTCTACAACAGCGCCACCCGCCGCAAAACGCGCTTCGCGCCAGCCGGCGACCCGGTGCGGCTCTACACCTGCGGGCCGACGGTCTACGCACCGGCTCATCTCGGGCACGCCAAGAGCTACGTCGCCATGGATGTGCTGCGGCGCTGGCTTGAATATCGTGGCTGCGCGGTGCGCCACGCACAGAATTTTACCGATATCGCTGACGAGACCGCGCAGGCGGCGGCGCGCGACGGAGTGCCGGAGGCGGAGCTGACCGCGCGCTACGAGACGGAATTCCTGACGCAGATGGACGCGCTCGGCAACCTGCGGCCGCACGCGCTACCGCGCGCTTCCGGCGTCGCCGACGAGATTGGCGCGCTGGCGGCGAGGCTGCTCGCCGACGGGCGGGCCTACGAGAGCGAGGGAGGCATCTGGCTCTCCGTCGCGCCGGAGCAGCACGGCGCGCTGCTCGGCACCGAAATCGAGGCGGCGCTCTGCCAACCGGCCGACGCGGTCGACCCCGGACCCAAGCGGGGGCCGTTCGACTTCATGCTCTGGGGGCCGCCGCTGCCGGGCGGCCGCAGTTGGACCCCGAATGGTGCTCCGCGGGGGCGGCCGGGCTGGCACCTGGAGTGCACGCTGATGGCGTCGCGCGACCCGGGGCTGCCGCTCGACATCCACTTCGGCGGGGCCGATTTGGCGTATCCGCACCACGAGAGCGAGCTGCTGCTCGCCGACGCCTTGGGTCTAGGCGAATATTGCGGCGTGTGGATGCACAACGGACTGATGGAGGATGCCGACAGCAAGCTCTCGAAATCGCGCGGCGAGCGGCTTTCACTGGCGGCCATCTTCGACGACTGCCCGCCCGCGGCGCTGCGATTCTACCTGCTGCAATACCACTACCGCGACTTCACCCCCTTCAGCGAAACGGCGCTGAAGGCCGCCTGCGCCGAAGGTGAAGCGCTGGGCTGGACCGCTGCCGAGGTGCTGACGGCGGGCGGCAGCCCGGATGCCGCCGCCCGCGACGAAAAACCGCATGGCGCTTCGCAGCTGGCGCGCGGCGACCCCGCCACGGCTGCGCTGCTGGCACGGCTCGAGGCGGCAATGGACGACGACCTTGGCTCCCCGCAGGCGGTCGCCGCGCTGCGCGAGCTGGACCCGCTGGCACGCGAGCGGCTCGACAGCGGCGGCGAACTGCGGGCAGTCACGGCGCTCTACCTCATTTTCCAACGCGCGCTGGGGGTGTTTCAGTGGCCATCGTAGAGCAGTTCGCGGTCGGGCCGATGGCCAACTTTGCTTACCTGCTCGGCTGCGAAGAAACGCGTATCGCGGCGCTGGTTGACCCCTGCTTCAAGCCGGAAAAACTGGTCGCCCGCGCGGAGGCACTGGGCTACCGTGTCGAGTGGGTCATCAACACCCACGGCCACCACGACCACGTCAACGGCAACGGTCGCGCGGTAGAGCTGACCGGCGCGAAAGTGGCGGCGCACCGTAAGGCGGAATTCACCGTCGACCGATTTTTAAAACACGGCGACACGCTGCGCGTCGGCGAAATCGCGGTCGGCGTGCTGCACACACCGGGTCACGCGCGCGACGCAATCTGCCTGCAAGCCGATGGACATATCTTCACCGGCGACACGCTTTTCGTCGGCGAGTGCGGCCGCACTGACCTGCCCGGCAGCGACCCGTACGCGATGCACCGCTCGCTCTTCGAAGTGCTGGCAGAAGTCCCGGATTCCGCAGTCGTCTGGCCGGGCCACGACTACGGCCCGCGCCCCAGCTCGACGATGGGTGCTGAGCGGCGCGAGAACTACGTGCTCGCGCCGCGGTCGCTCGAGGAATTTGTCGCGTTCATGGCGGAGCCGTAGCGCTGGGGGGCGCCAACGGCTTAAACCAACGGCTGGAGCTCGCGAAGCATGGCGCGCACGTGTCCCCGCTGTAGCACTGGCCTTGAACCGCGCAGCGTCACCAAAGATACGTTCGCGATAACCGTGGACGACTGCAAGGATTGCGGAGGGCTCTTCCTAGACCGGGGGGAACTGGCCCGACTGGCACCCGATAGCGCATCGGTCGAGGAGCTCACCAGCCAACTATCACGCGAGCCGGAAGCCGGCAAACACGACATTGCGTGCCCCCACTGCACCGGCCAGATGCACCTCACCAGCATCCCTGAACCAGAGGTGCAACTCGACATCTGCGGCGGTTGCAAGGGCATCTGGTTCGACCAGAATGAGCTTGAAGCATTGCAAAAAGTGGGCGACAGGGACGCAGCTCATCGCGAGGCAGACTCGGCTCCAGGGTTGAGCCTGTTGACAGATATAGTACAGATTCTGACCAGTGTCCTGTAGCGCTACAGCTCCCGCCCGGGCCGTTGCGCCAGCCGTTCCTGCAGCGCATCAGCGACCGCTCCGGCCGGTAGATGCTGCTCGGTGAGCCAGCCGAAGCGCTCGAGCGAGACCGCGACGCCGTCTTCCACCAGCTTGACCGAGAGCACGCGCGCGAGCGGGATGTGCCAGCCATCGAGCAGCAGGTGTTCGCGCTCGAGCGCCAGCGAACGCGGCAGCGCGAGGTAGGCGACGACGAGCGCCAGCAGCGCCAGCGCGGGACGCGGGTCGTTACCCTGCGCGCGGTCGAGCAGCAGCACCAGCAGCGCCGCGGTCGGCATCAGCCAGCCATAGGTGCCCTTGCGTGCCAATTCCGCCTGCCAGTCGAGCCGCTGGACAATTGCGTCGGCAGCCGGCTTGCGCTGCAAAATCAGCAGGTCGAACAGCAGCACCCCCCCGAGAGATAGCTTGAGCAGCAGCAGCCAGTCGGTCACTCCGTCGCCTCCTGCACCAGCGCCCAGACGTCGGCCATGACCGCTTTCGGCGGCCGCGTCGCATCGAGGATGCGCACCAGCGGGTCGTCACGCAGCGCGAGATAGGCGGCGCGGACGCGCTCGAGGTGGTCGGCGCGCTCGAAGGTATCGGCGACCGAGTGCGAATGGACTCGCTCGAGCGCCTGCTCCACGGGCAAGTCGAAGACCAGCACGAGCACCGGCGCGGGTGCGAAGGAGTTGAGCGCACGGATGCGTTCGGCAGGAATCCCGGCGGCGCACTGGTAGGCCAGCGCCGAGTAGTAGTACCGGTCCATCAGCACGATTTCGCCCCGCTCGAGCGCCGGCGCGATGCGGTCGGCGACATGCTCGCGCCGGTCGGCGGCGAAGAGCGTCAGGATTTCCTCGGCGTCTGCGGTCCGCTCACCGCGCAGCACCTCCTTCAGCCGGCTACCATTCGGGCCGTCGGTCGGTTCCTTCAGCACGACTACCGTGTGGCCCGCCTCGCGCAGCCGCTCCGCCAGCAGTCGCGCCTGCGTCGACTTGCCGCAGCCGTCGATTCCCTCCAGGTCTATGAGCACGCTGCGGCGAGCCCGCGGCTGCTTATGAGCCATCCTGCGCCGGCGGCCGCCCGTGGGCCAGCGCCCGCTCCTCAACCAGCTGCGGGTTCAGGTTGGGGCGACAGTGCCAGTGGAAATGGTCGGGGAATTCAGCAGGAAAGCGGTCAATCAGGTAATTGCCGCGGCCGTAGAGCACGTTGCCGTGCTGGCGTAGCGCGTCGCGCATCTCGCGCCACTGCGCCCGCGAAGGCTCGGTGCCATGCGCGCTCCAGAGCAGCAGCGGCAGCCCGCAACCGGGGCAGTCGACAATGCGCCAGGCAGAGTCACCCGCCGGAAGCACGCAGAGCTGGCATTCCATGCGTTGCCACGGGACGGCATAGGCACTATATCCCACCTCGTTCTACCGGCACTAATGGCAGACTTCAAGGCAATTATCAAGGGCGAGCCTGTCAAGCTGGCCAACTGTTCGCAATGCGCAGCCGAACTCTGGGCGCCGCAGGAGCTTGACACAGTAATCTGCTCATCCTGCACCCCCAGTCACGGAGACCAACGCGACTAAAACGAGGCGCTACTGACCCAGCGTGCCAGTCAACCGCCTGAGCGTAACAGTGAACCTGTTCATTGTACTACTACTGGTCGCGAGCCTACCTCTTGCCAGTGCGAGCGAGGACGATGACCCCTCTCCCGGAAACGGGGGGATGTGGGCCTATGGCACGATGCAGAACGGGGACGGTGGCCTCTCGGCGAATGAGAGCAAGGCGATCGGCGGAAGCGGTAACTGGGATGAAGGCTCGACTGACCTGGTGTATGAGAGTGAACCTCTCTCAGGCGCTGCTCAATTAGAAGGAGACACTGTACA
>MPMB02050839.1_pt1 | contig 33152 bp, 28 predicted proteins | sample 1617371 | NCBI WGS metagenome assembly MPMB02 (sample SAMN05944808, study PRJNA350692) | marine metagenome | biome: marine; feature: ODZ; material: water; isolation source: 300 m water sample filtered on 0.2 um supor filter | place: Pacific Ocean | collected 2012-04-08 | depth 300m m
CAACGATGGTGGCATGGACATCGTGGTTCTCAATCGCAATGCGCCGGCACGCTATCTCGCCAACACGGTCCCAGGCCGCGGAAACTGGCTGCTTGTAGATGTCCGCAATTCGAGTGGTGCGTCTGCCATCGGGGCGAAAGTCGAGTTGGACTTTGGAGATCATGTGCAAACCGGCTTTGTGCGGGCTGACTCGAGTTATCTCACCGCACGCGACCCGCGTGTCCATTTTGGTCTTGGTGAGCGTGAACAGGTGCCGGAGGTACGGGTGACGTGGCCGGATGGCGAGTCTGTGACGTTATCTGAAGTGCGTTCCAACGCCGTACTTCGGATCGATCCACAAGGTCTCTGATCAGGTTCTTTCCATCAACTGAAGCACCGTGGATTCCGCTGGATAACGATCGAGGATGGACTCAGCAAGTTTGGCTGCCGCGTCATGGAGATCCATCGCAAGCAGGATGCGGAGTCTCAGAATGCACCATTGTTTGACACCATTCGGCCCACCGAGTGGGCCAAGTGCGTGCCGCGCAGCCTCTGGTTCGCCCTGTTTGAGTAGATGGGCCGCAAGGACTCCACGATCAGCAGCGCAGGCAGTTCCGCTCTGAATCGCCCGGCGGAGGGCGTCGACACCTGCCTCCGGGAGCTCTGCCAGCAGGCAAAGTCGCCCGAGGGTACCCAGCGCCGAAGAGATGGGCAGTTCCGCGGCATTGATGGGCTCCAGCATCGACCGGATCTCGCCCGAAGCGTCCTTTGCTTGTAGCAGGCAGTTCGCGATGGTTGTGACATGCTGGTTCGGGTGTGCCCGCATCATGGCGTTGACGGCTGCTGGCAACGCCTCTGATTCGCCGCGGCGATTGGTTGCGTACACATTCATCCAGTGGTCTACGAGGTCTCCTCGAAGGTTGACCAGCCATACTGCGAGCGAGCCAAGTTCCTCCCATTGTTGTCGGATCAAGGCGATGGAGGCGAGCACCGAAAATCGGTAGGTCAAACAGCGTGCGGCTTTGGCGCGGGCGGGTGTTTTCGGCATGGCCAGGACGCGATCGACGAGTGCTTCCCAGTCGGTTTGTGATTCGCTGATATCCTGCGGAAGCGGTCGATTTGCATCGAACTTCGGCAGTTTCACAAACTGCCAGTTTGGGATCGTGACACCGTGTGGACATGGCAGCCCCGCGAAGAGCCGTACGCCGCCGCCGACCGCTCGGATCGCCAATTCCGGTTTCTTCTTGCGTGCTTCGATCTGTGGGCCACCAACGAGCGTGAATGCATATGGCATGCTGCGGTCGGCCTCGTCGTCTCCACCAACCCACCGCCGTACGATCAGCACCGGTGTATTGGATGGAAGGCTCGATATGAATGACTCCAACGCTGCCTGCATGGGCGGCGAGAGAGCGGCATCGGGGATGGGCTTGTTGGAACCTCGCAGTACCAGTGCGAGTAGATCTGGCGGCGACGCTGCGGAGATGGCTGCGTGGGCTGCAGCAAAGGCTACATCCAGCCGCGAGAGAAAGTGTTCGGCTGGTTGCCGCAGTTCCTCGTCGGCATTGGGCTGCAGGAGGTCAGTAATGCGATCGGGGGCGATCGCGTCGGCCTCGCGTACGAGCGTGTTGATGGTGGCTGGCGAGATGGCGTCGGGGAGGTCCGGGTCGCCTTCGGTCGCCGGCCAATCGATGGCGAGCGTTCGCAAGCCAACTTTCGCAGCGTCGTTCCAGAATGCCGGGAAGCGGCGATCTTCATGGGACACCGGTCCAGTTGTCAGGTCGGCCTGATGCACGACGTTGCTGGTCACCACACCATGGACGAGCGGATCTACCCCCGTCGCCGCCGTCATCGCCAGCGCGGGCAGTGGGAGATGTGGCATCTTGAAGATGCCATGGCTGCATGGACGGCCGCTCAGCATTTCTGGGTCGCCGATCAGCACCGCCGCGTTTGAGACGATGAGTACCACCCGAGGTGTTGGTGGCGGCGAGATATCTGGCGATGAGGTCATAACGGGGACACTCTAAGAACCGAAGCAGTCAAACGCCCTCATCGGCGATCACTCGGGGTATGTCCACCGGAAGTCGTGGGCAGCAGCCGGACACCCACCCAACTTGGAGAATCGGGCTGACTCCCTTGGGGGGCGTCTGCGGCATCGAGCAGGCCACCAGGAAACCGCCGCCGCGACCGATCGCCAGTTGCCTTATGTCGTTGCTGGGAAGCAGGTTGCAAAGGGGTAATTTTATATCCCTGCCAGTCAACAAGATACAGCAGCCGTGGGTTACGGCAAGTTTGGGGGGCTCGCGGCTGCTATTCTCACTGTTCTGCCGCTTGCTGCTCAGTTTTGTTCATGGGAAGGCCGATTTGAGGAGTCTTGGCTGCCTGTGGAGTGGCCAGAAGCGCCTCTTCAGTAGATTCACGGATTCTGTCCCCCTCCGTCCTCCTCCCCCCCCCGCCCCATGAGCACACCACCGGCCACACGCGGCACCATTCTCATCCTGACCCAGGTCTACGTGCCGGATCCGGCTGCAGTCGGGCAGTACTTGCATGATGCGGCAGCGGAACTTGTGAGAAGGGGTCACCGCGTCGTGGTGTATGCAGCGAACCGAGGCTACGACGATCCATCGCAGGTCTTCCCGCGTCGAGAAACCCGCGACGGTGTCGAGATCCGCCGCGTGCCACTGTCGAGTTTCGGAAAGCAGTCGATTCCGCTCCGTATCGTCGGCGGACTTCTGTTGATGTGCCAGCAGATCCTTCGCGGGCTCTTTGTCTCGCGGCTTGATCGCATCATTGTCAGTACATCGCCGCCGATGTGCCCGATTGCGGCCCTCGTCATATCGTGGCTGCGGCGCAAGCCCATCATCTACTGGGTCATGGATGTCAATCCGGACCAGGTCATTGAACTGGGCAAGGTCAAGGATGGATCGTTTCCGGTTCGCGTGATGAACTGGCTCAATCGTCGCATCCTCAGTCGCGCGCATCGCGTGGTGGTGCTTGATCGGTTCATGCATGATCGGATCCAGAAGAAACGTGATGTGACTACCAAGACGGCCATCATGCCACCTTGGCCGCACGATGACCACATGGAGATGATCGAGCACGATGACAACCCTTGGCGAGCGAAACACGTTGATGCAAGTACGTTTGTCGTCATGTACAGCGGCAATCACGGCTTCTCGACACCAATCAAGACGGTGCTTGATGCAGCACTCTTGATGCAGGACGATGCTGGAATGGAGTTCTTGTTTGTCGGCGGTGGTGTCGGGAAGCAACTCGTGGACGACACGATCGCGGCCGAGCGACCGACCAACATCCAGTCGCTTCCGTACCAGCCTTTCGAAACGCTTCGATATTCGCTGAGCGCCGCCGATGTACACCTCGTCTCGGTCGGCAATGAGGTGGTGGGCATCGTGCATCCCTGCAAGATCTACGGGGCGATGGCGGTGGGGCGGCCCATTCTGCTGCTGGCCCCGGACCCCTGCCACGCTTCCGACATTGTTCACGACAACCGGATTGGCTGGCATATCCCCCATGGCGATGTGGAGCGGGCCAGGCAGGTGCTCGGAGAGATTCGATCGACACCGCCGGAGGTGCTCCGCGAGATGGGCCATCGGGCGCAAGAGACCATTCGGCGGGAGTACTCCAAGCCCTACTTGTGCGGTCGGTTCTGTGATGAGGTAGAAAGGGACTCGTGAAGAAGTACGTATTCATTCAGAACGAGCCATTTCTGCTGCCAAAGGTACTCGACAAGTACCTGCGGGAATTCGCCGATTCGACCGCCGGCATCAACATCCAGTCAGTCGCGCAGGGAAAACGTGGCCTCGTTGGTACCGCGATGGATCTCTTCAAACTCTATGGTTTCGGGTACTTCCAGTGGAAACTTCGCAAGTTCATTTTCCGCAAGATCGCCGGAAAACTCGTCAACGAGTGGTTCGGTTCAACCCGCACCTGCTACAGCGTCAAGGCTGTGGCGAAGAAGTACGGAGTGCCCGTCACCGAGGCCGTCAACGTCAACAGTGACGAGTTCCTCACGCACTTGCGTGAGGCAGGCGTCGAATTCATCGTATCGATCAGCGGAACGCAGTTCTATGGGAAGAAACTTCGAGATCAGACCTCAAAGGGCATCGTCAACTGCCACGGCGCGCTCTTGCCGAAATACCGCGGTTTGATGCCGAGTTTCTGGACCCTCGCCAACGGCGAAACCGAGGGAGGCGTGAGCGTACATTTCGTCAATGAGAAGATCGACGACGGCCCCATCATCGTCCAGAAGCGGTACCGCATCTGGCCCCGCGACACGGTCGAGGGCATTATGGCCCGCTCCAAGGATCTCGCCGCCGAAGCCATCATCGAGTGCGTCCACCTTGTTGAGTCCGGCGACTTTGAAATGATGCCCAACGATGAGTCCGAGAGCACCGATTTTACGATGCCGACCCGAGAAGACCTCAAGCGGCTCCGCGCCACAGGGCACCGTCTGCGGTAGGCTTGCAGCGTGAGAAGCCCCGATGCCAAGCCAGTCTGCGAGACGAGCCCTCATTCCCTGGGCAACAAGTTCTCACGTGTGGCTTGGGTGTGGGTGTATGCCCTGTTGTTTCGATGGATACCATTGGGCAGATATGGTGCGATTGTGAGGAAAGCAGCAGGCAAATTATGGACTCGGTTTTTATCACCTCGCATTGACTGGACCCTTGGCGCCCGAGGATTGATTATTGATGGATAAACGATGAAGGGTAATCCGACAGCAAATAAAGTATTGGGCGCAAGTCCGCACTCGCTTGGAAATCAGGTGATGCGGTTTGTGTGGGCTGGAGCATGGCTTGTGTTCTTTCGATGGTCACCACGCCCAATGCATGCTTGGCGGAATATGTTGCTGCGCCTGTTTGGTGCGAAGTTGCACCCAACAGCCCGGGTCTATCCACGGGTGATCATCTGGTGCCCATCGAGGCTCAAGATGGGTCGGGATTCATGTGTCGGCGACGATGTTGAGATCTACAACGTCGGCGGTGTTGAGATTGGCGATCATGCGGTAGTGAGCCAGTATGCGTACCTCTGCGGCGCGACGCACGATCACGAAGACGTGAACTTCGCACTCGTCTCGAAGCCGATTGTCATTGGAGCGCGGGCCTGGATTGCGGCCGACGTGTTCATTATGGCTGGTGTCACAATTGGGGAGGGGACTGTGGTCGGTGCCAGATCCGATGTGTTCAAGGATCTTCCTCCATGGCAGGTGTGTGTGGGGAGTCCCGCTCGTCCAATCAAGCCACGGGAGCTCACTCCTGCTGACTATGGCGACGAAGTGAGCGACTGACGTGTGCCGTTGGCTTGCCTATCACGGTCCGGAAATCCGCCTCAGTACGCTGCTGCACGATCCAGAGCACTCGCTGCTCGTTCAGTCGAAGCATGCAACGCAGAGCAGTTGGGTCGTCAACGGCGATGGCGTTGGTATCGGGTGGTACAAGGATGATCCGGATCCGGGGCAGTACCGTGAAACTCGGGCTGCCTGGAACGACGAGAACGTCAAGAGCCTCGCAAGGCATACGCGAAGCGGCCTGTTTCTGGCCCACGTCCGCGCGGTGACCCAAGGCGTTGTTTCCAGAACCAATACCCACCCCTTCCTGATGGGGGATTGGTTGTTTCAGCACAACGGTGATGTCGGCGGTTTCAAGACGATGCAGCGGCGGATCGACTCCGAACTCATCGACCCCTGGTTCGGCGATCGCGAAGGGCAGACCGATTCGGAGACGATGTTTGCGCTCGCCCTGACGCACGGCCTGCGTGAAGATCCCGCCGCTGGCATCACCGGCATGATCAACACGATCCTCGAACTGCGTGAAGAACTCGGCATCGACGATCCATTCATGATGTCCATCGCCACCACCGGCGGCGACGAACTTTGGTGCGCGCGGTTCGCCATCGGCGTCACGCCGCCGAGCATGTACTGGGGGCACGGTCTCAATCTTCGCAACTGCGATGGCGGCTGTACTCAATTGCATGAAGGGGCCACGGTTGTGGTCTCCGAACCCCTTGATGCCGAGGAGTTCACCTGGCACGAGGTGCCCGACAGTTCGCTGGTCCGGGTTGATGACGGCGGCGTGCATGTCCAGCCGCTGGAGTTGTGCTCCGACAACTGATCAGGGCGGTATCTGGTCCTACTCTTGCAAACGCGGACAGCCACCAAAGTGAGAGGAACAGCCTTTTTGAAGTCGTGAGGGCTGGTAATGCCTCCAGCGGTCCGAAAGGCAGCCGGAAGCGGCGGAAAACCGTTGCAGCGGAGCCAAATCCATTTTACAGTGTTCAAACAATCGTTTGAAACGGATGTTTGTGTCCCGAATACGGAGCGATGCGGATGAGTACGCGAGAGGACATTCTGAATGCCGCCATGTCGGTCTTTGCCGAGCGTGGTTATTACGCCGGCACCGTGCGGGACATCTGCGACCGGGCCGGGGCCAATGTGGCTGCTGTGAACTACCACTTCAAGGACAAGGCGACGCTCTACGCAGAGGTCTTGCAGCACGCCTATCGCAATGCTGGCGATGGCGAACCGATGCCGACACTCTCCGAGGCACCGGACGAACCCGCCGAGCAACTTGCCGCCTGGATCGGGTGGTATGTGCGGCGATTGCTGCATTCAGGGGGGACCGATGTTGGCCGCCTGATGGCCCGCGAAATGGCCGAGCCAACCGAGGCTCTCGATCATCTCGCCAAAGGGGCCGTTCAGCCGGTGTTCGGGGAACTTGGGCGGCTTGTTGACGCGGCCTCCGGCGGTGTGCTCGATGAGCGAACCTTGAAACTGCACTGCGTCGCCATCATTGGCCAGTGCCTCGTCTTTCACACGGGGCGGGCCATGCTCGAGCGGCTCGATCCTCCGCACTTCGGTCAGCAGGACGCGGATGAAATCACCTCGCATATTGCGGCGTCGGTGCTGCGGGCGTTTGACTCTTCCAATGAGGATGCCTCCGCATGAACCGTGCTCTCGTCATGTTGGTGAGTTTCGCAGCGTTGGCATCATGCAGCCCCGTAGAGATCCCCGAGCGGGACATGCCGTCGATCGCGCCGCCCGATCGATTTACCGAATCTGGCGGCGATGTCCAGCCCCCCGCGGAGTGGTGGCGGGCCTATGGCGACCCGACCCTTGATGCGCAGGTTGAATCGGCGCTGTCCTCGAATCTTGATCTGCGGCAGGCGTGGTCACGCCTCGCGCAGGCTGCGGCTGTGGCTCGCATCACCGGCGCATCGCTGCTGCCCGAGATCGATCTCACCAGCAGTGCTTCACGGAACCGCGGCGACACTTCCTCCAGCGTGACCTACTCGAGCAGTTGGGCGGTTGGCTTCGGACTCTCTTGGGAAGTCGATCTGTGGCGCAAAATCGCCAATCAGACAGAGGCTGCCGTGCTCGCAGCTCGCGCATCACGCCAAGATGTCGAGCATACGGCGTTGCTGCTCAGCGGCACGGTGACGGAGACCTGGTTCACGATCCGTGAGCAAGCAGAACTCCTCAACGTGATCGAGGATCAGATACGTCTGAGCAAGAAACTCCTGCAGGCAGTCGAATATCGCTATGCCAACGGCCTCGCCGATGCCTTGCAGGTATATCAGCAGCGGCAGCAACTCGAGGGCGTTCGTGTTCAACTGCCACCTGCCCGCGCCACGCTCGAGACGAGTCTCAATGCATTGATGGTCCTGCAGGGAAATCCACCCGAAGCACTCGATCTTGCACTGATAGAGGCATCGCTTCCTCCGCTTCCACCACTTCCGATACTTGGCTCGCCGGCGGCGCTTGTCGAGTCGCGTCCAGATCTGCGAGCAGCCCGTGACCGTCTCGCCGCCGCCGATCACGAGGTGGCGGCAGCGGTTGCGAACATGCTGCCGACGATCTCCTTCTCGCTCGGCTACGACTTTCTCTCGAGCAGTTTCGCCAGTCCATTCAACAGCGGGATGGCGAGCGTCGGCGGGTCTCTGCTGCAACCGCTGTTTGACAGCGATCGTCGTGGCGCCGAGGTCGTGCGCCGCCGGGCCATCGTGCAGGAGCGGCTCGACGCATTCTCAGAAGCCTTCCTGTCGGCGCTGCGAGAGGTCGAAGATGCGCTCGATCGCGAACGTAACCAAGTTGAGTTGCTGGCAGAAATCACGGCTCAAATCGAACTTTCGGAGCGACAGTTGCAGGCCGCCCGCACCAGTTACACCGATGGCGTTGCCGAGTACCTCGACGTCATCAATGCCGTGCAGATCCAGCAGTCATTGCAGCGGCAGCAGGTCAGTGCCCACAAGCAGCTCTTGACGTACCGCGCCAGTTTGTACCGCGCCATTGGCGGCACTTGGATGAATGAACTTATGCCGCCACCAGTAGACGTGGAACTTGAGCGTCAGGCTGGCACGCCGGTGGGAGAGGAGAACGAGGTATGAGTCCCGTCGTACGCACTCTAAGACCTGTTGCAATGCTCATTCGGCTCGTGGTTCCGCCGCTCATTCTCGCGGTTGGGCTGTGGGCTGGTTGGATGTTGTTCAGCAGCAAGTCGGTGCCGGAACTTGTTCCCGTCGATGAAGCCGCCACGGTCGTCCGTGTGGTCGAGCCACCTCTTGTCGAGACGAGCCTTGATGTCACGGCGTGGGGGACGGTGACACCTTCGCGAAAGCTCACGCTGCGCCCTGAAGTCAGCGGTCGCTTGCTTGAAGTCGATTCTGCATTCGTGCCGGGCGGTGTCTTTGCAGTGGGGGATTCCATCGCGAAGATTGACGATCGCGACTATGTGCTGCTGCTGCGGCAAGCGGAGTCCAGTCTCGCAACCGCCCGCTTCAACCTCGAACTTGAGGAAGGCCGCGGTCGAGTCGCGCAGCGTGACTGGGAACTTCTTGGTGACGAGGTTGCCTCTGGCGATGCCGGCAGCCGCATGGCGCTTCGAAAGCCGCACCTTGCTGAGAAGCAGGCTGCCGTCGAATCCGCCGAGAGCCGCCTCGGCCAAGCGCAACTTGCGGTCGATCGGACAGTCGTGACGGCGCCCTTCAACGCCATGGTGCTGAATGAGTCGGCCGAGGTCGGTGAAATGGTCTCGGCCAGTTCAGCCCTCGGCACGCTCGTCGGTACCGATGAATACTGGGTGGAGATTGGCATTCCGCTTGATGATGTCGCTTCGCTTGATCTTGGGTCGGATGGCTCTGATGAACGATTGGCAGTCGTGTCCCTTGCAACCGGTGGAGGCGAGGTCGCGACGTACGAAGGGCGTGTGGCCGGGCTGACAGGCAGCGTGGATCCGGTCGGGCGGCTCGCTCGCGTTCTCGTCACGGTGCCGAATCCGCTCTCGCAGTCTCAAGCCCGTTCCGTTCCGCTTTTGATCGGATCCTATGTGCAGGTGCAACTAGAAGGTCCTCGCATATCAGGTGTGCGGTCGCTTCCGCGGAGCGCGGTGCGTGAAGGAGATCGTGTTTGGATTGTCGGGGCAGATGATCGATTGATCTTTCGGGCTATTGAGATCATGAGCGGAGACGCCGCATCGGTGTTTGCTCGCGTTGAGCTTGCGACCGGTGAAGCGGTTGTGACGAGCCCCATTCCTGCCGCGGCACCGGGCAAATTGCTCCAGCGAGAGCAACAGCAATGACCGAGCCGCGGGCGCTGCCATCCCAGCGGACCGGGGCCATCGCTTGGATGGCCCGCAATCCGGTGGCGGCCAATCTGCTGATGATCGTCTTCATCGTGGGCGGTCTGCTGCTTGGCAGCCGTGTGAAGCAGGAGGTCTTCCCTGAGTTCACGATCGACATGGTGAACGTGTCGGTGGCCTATCCCGGCGCCAGCCCTGAAGAAGTTGAGCAGGGCATTGTGCTTGCGATCGAGGACGCCGTCACCGGTCTCGATGGCATCAAGCGTGTGACAAGCACAGCGGGGGAGGGGTTCGGGTCGGTGGCGGTTGAACTCCTGCTCGGCGCGGATCATGCCCGGGCGCAGCAGGATGTACAAACCGCAGTGGACGGCATCGTGTCCTTTCCGGAAGACGCCGAGCGTCCCCACGTCCAACTCATCTCGATCCGAAACCGCGTGGTATCGCTTGCCGTGGCAGGCGATTTCGATGAACGGGTCCTGCGGGCGCGTGCCGAACACATGCGGGACTCACTTCTCTCTGAAAAGGGCATCACGCAGGTTGAACTGAAGTTCGTGCGCCCGCTTGAAATCGCAATCGAGATACCAGATGAGCGGCTTCGCGAGTACGGTTTGACGCTTGATCAGATCGCATCGATGGTGCGAGGCGGGGCCACGGAGTTGCCGGCGGGGTCGATTCGAACGGAGGGCGGCGAAGTCCTGCTTCGCACGACGGAGCGTCGCGACTTCGCAAGTGAGTTTGGATCCCTGCCGCTCATCACGCGTTCCGACGGCACGACCGTGACGCTCGGCGAGGTTGCAGATGTCCGGGAGGGATTCCGGGATATCGATCTCGGGGCGTGGGTCGATGGGAAGCCTGCGGCCCTTGTCGAGGTCTATCGCGTCGGGAGCGAAACGCCGATTTCAGTGTCAGAAGCAACGCGGGATTGGCTGGCGAGATACCGCGAGCATATGCCCCCTGGCATGCAGGTTGGGATTTGGAACGACGACTCCGAGATCTATCAAGAACGTATTGATCTTCTGCTTCGCAATGCCTTCATCGGGCTTTCACTGGTGCTGCTGATGCTCGGTTTGTTCTTGGAGCCGCGCCTTGCGTTTTGGGTCATGCTCGGCATTCCGATTTCGATTCTGGGCGCTTTCCTTTTCCTGCCGATCAGCGGCGCTTCGATCAACATGATCTCGCTCTTCGCGTTTCTCGTGACCCTTGGCATCATCGTGGACGATGCCGTCGTCGTTGGAGAGAACATCTACGAGAAGCGGCAAGAAGGCATGAACACACTCGATGCCGCCATTTTCGGCGCTCGGGAGATTGCAGGTCCTGTGTTTTTCGCCGTGACCACCAATATGGTCGCTTTTCTGCCGATGTTCTTCGTGCCAGGTGGCGAAGGCAAATTGTTCATGCAGATCCCTGCGGTGACGATTGCGGTGTTCTTCGTGTCGTTGATCGAGTCGATCTTCGTGTTGCCAGCGCATCTTGCGCATCAGGGTGCCGATACAGTTTTCTGGCGCATCGTTTCTGCGCCATCTCGGTTGTTCGGGAAGGGGCTGCACTGGCACATCCAGACGATCTACCGGCCCGCCGTGTACGCCGCGGCACAACACCGGATCATCACGATTGCCTGCGGACTCGCCATGCTGGCTGTTTCGGTGGGCTACATCGGTGGGGGGCATATTCCCTTCACGTTCTTACCTGATATCGATGCTGGTGTGGTCACCGCCCGTGTGCGTCTGCCGGTTGGCGTGCCACGCGCCGAAGCAGAGCGAGTGCGATACCAGTTGACGGAGGCTGCTGATGAGGTGATCGCCGGGCTCGATGAACATTCGAGCGTCGATGGGCATATCTCGACGATCGGCGCGGCGCTGAGTGCCTTTGGCCCGCACGGTGGTGGGGGAGGTGGCGGCGGGACATCCGTCGTGTCGGCGATGCTGGAGATCGATCCCGAAAGCACGATTAGCGGTGCCGAGTTTGCGAGGCGATGGCGGGATGAAGTTGGTGAACTCGTCGGCGTGGAATCTTTCGTACTCGACGCGAGGATCGGGCCTGCTGAGTCGGCCATCGAGGTGCAACTTACTCACAGTGATCGCGACTTGCTCAATGCGGCAGCTGAAGATGTTGCGAAGATGCTCAAGGAGTATCAAGGCATTAGCAACATCGATAGCGGTGTGGCTACAGGAAAGGATCAACTTGATTTTACACTGACGCCCGAAGCCAAGGCTTATGGATTGACCGCCTCGAGTGTTGCACGCCAGGTACGGCATGCGTTCTATGGTGCCGAGGCCATCCGGCAGCAGCGGGGCCGCAATGAAGTGCGGGTGATGGTGCGGCTGCCTGAGTTGGAGCGTCGAACGCTTGACACGATCGAACATCTGATGCTTCGCACCCCCACAGGCGGCGAAGTGCCCTTCGGCGAAGCGGTGGAGATCGAACGGGGCCGCGCGTACACGGCCATTTCTCGCAAGGAGGGCCGCCGAATCGTCACGGTGACTTCCGATATCGACGAGGCGGTCGGCAATGCCAATCAAGTCGTTGCTGATCTCGAGATCCGTTTGCCGGCATCAGTGGGGACTCGCTACCCCGGGCTGTCGTGGTCCTTCGAGGGCGAGCAGCGAGATCAGGCCGACACATTCAGCCAACTCGGTGTGGGTTACATGATGGCGATGCTCGGCATCTTTGCGTTGCTGGCGATTCCATTCAAATCGTATTCACAGCCGCTGGTCGTCATGGCTGCCATTCCCTTCGGCATCATCGGCGCGATTCTTGGTCATATCCTGCTCGGTTACGGCCTGAGCATCATCAGCATGTTCGGCATTATTGCGCTCAGTGGCGTTGTGGTGAACGACTCGCTGGTACTCGTTGTGACTGCCAACATGCACCGAGACAAGAATCCGGATCAATCAGTCCTAGACGCAGTGTGCGCCGCCGGAATCCGTCGATTTCGTCCGATTTTGCTCACCAGCGTGACCACCTTCTTCGGCCTGGCGCCGATGATCTTCGAGACCAGTCTGCAGGCCCGCTTCTTGGTTCCAATGGCTATATCGATCGGCTTTGGCGTCCTCTTCGCCACCTTCGTCATCCTGCTGCTGGTGCCGGCCCTCTATCTCGTCGTAGAAGACTGTCGCCACGGCTGGCGGCTCCTCTTTGCCGAATCCCCGCCCGACGACTGATGTATCTGCAGTAGTATCAAATGCTCACGAGTTCACGATTCGGTAAGCCCTTGCCCACACGCCAACGGCGTTACCGACCGAGTCGAATGGCTATCGTGCACTTCCCATGACCGCCGAGCCCAACCGCCGAACCGCCGATCTGTATCTGTGGTACGCCACGCTTGCAGAGGCATCATTCTGGGTTCCGGTGTTCTTCCTGTATTTCGCGGCCTACTTGCCACTCGATGCGGTGCTTTTGCTTGAGGCGATCTACTTCTTGTCGGTCGTGACCATTGAGGTGCCAAGTGGATGGCTCAGCGACCGGCTCGGGCGGCGGCCGACGATGCTCGTTGGGGCGTCGCTCATGGCGATCAGCCATCTGATGCTCTTTGTCGGTCCTTGGTTCTTCGCTGGAGATGTAGTCAATTCACCGCTCTTCATGTTCTTCGCGATCGGACAGGGGCTCCGCGCTGCGGGCGTCGCGTTCCGAAGTGGCACCGATACGGCGCTCCACCACGATGCGCTTGCGGCATGCGGCCTTGGACACGAATTCGCAGACCGGGAAGCCCGCGCCGCCAAACGTCGCTTTCTTGGCGCTGCTGGGGCCGCGCTGATCGGCGGCGGTGTGGCGGTCATCGATCTGCGATTGCCCTACGCCTGCTCGTTCATTGTCGCCGCTGCGATGATGATCATCATCCTGCGAATGCGTGAACCATCCGCAGGCGACGATGCCCGCACTCACGCCAACATCCTGACTCAGGCAGGTGCTTGTCTGGCGCAGTGGAGATCACCGGCTCTGCTGCTGCTTTTTGTCTTTGCAGCCATGATGCTGGTACTGAATCACGTGCCTTACGAGTACTTCCAGCCCTACATCGAGGCGGCCCTTGGTCGAGACGGACTCGATGCTGCATCCACGCCGTTGGTGACTGGCCTGCATGTGGCGGTCACGTTTTGGCTGGCCTCATTGGTCGGTGCTCGCAGTATTCGCATTCGCAATCGCATCGGCTTGTGGGGCGTGCTCTTGATCGCGATGGCGCTTCAGGTGTTCACGATTGGTGTGATGTCGTTGTGGCTCAGCCCACTCATTGTCGTGCTGTTGCTGCTTCGATCCTGCCCACGCGCCCTCATGACGCCGCCACTCAACGCAGCCGTGACTGGGTCGATTCCCACCAAACTCCGCGCGACGTATCTCTCGCTGCAGAGTTTCGTCGGTCGTCTCTCCTTCAGTGGGACGCTGTTCCTGCTCACACTCGCCGTGCCCGCGACCGCCGCTGCCGCCTGGCCGACCATCCGCACGCAACTCGGCTTTGCCGCAATCGGAAGCCTCGTGTTCTTTGTGTTCATCGCCGTGGTCGCAATCGTCCGGGGGCGACGGGATGACGACATGGGGGCCCCTCAGCAGGACACGTCGAGCGCATCGGCCACCTGATCTGGGGGCACACCGGCTGCGCGGGCGGTCTTGAGCGGACTGCCATGGCCAGCCTCGATCGTCACGGTGGTGCCGGTCGCTTCGGCAAGCAGTCGACAGATCGCCTTATTCGCCTTTCCGCCTTCCGCAGCGGCACTGATGCGGACCTTGAGCCGATCACCGAGCAGCCCGGCGATGACATCACGGCTCGCCCCCGGGACCGCCTTGAGGCGGACAAGCGTGTCGCCTCGGTCTGCTGTGAACACCTCTGCCATGAGCGGCATCCTACGAGACGCTACCTTGGCGGCGTGCACAGACATGAATACGACGATGTTCGCTTCAAAAACTTCCAGCAGGATGTGCTCGAGCCCGCCGCCTTCATCGCTCGCAGCCCTCTGAAGGTCTCGGTCTGGCAGACATCTGAACGAGTCTCTTCTGAGCAAGCGGCAACTGAGGCATATTCGGCAGTCGCGGCAGGCTGGCGGTGGGGGCCGGTGTGGTCGACGGCGTGGTTTCGGCTCAGCGGGGAGACACCCTCCGGCGAGGGCGAACTCGCCTTGAGATTCTCGAGCGGCACCGAGGCACTCCTTCGATTCCGCGGCGAGCCCTTCCACGGCCTCGATGCCAACCACGATCTGGTCATGCTTCCCGATGGCGCTCAACTCGGCGACATGCTGATTGAAGCCGCGTGCAACCTACCGCTCGGCATCAGTACCTTCTGGTGGGACGAGCAGGAAGTGCAAGCCCGCTGGCGTGAGGACGCTCCCGGGCGGCTGGAGTTCGCCGAACTCGTTCGCGTTGATGCGCACATGCAGCAGTTGACAAGCCGCTTCGACTTTGCGAGGCGATTCTTGCAGGCATTGCCACCGAACGGCGGCCGAACGCAGCGACTGGCGCAGGCGATGCACGATGCGATGAACGCCATCGACCCGTGCAACCCAGCGCAGCAGGCATCTGCATCGCTGGCTACGCTGGACGAGGCGATTGCCGCGGGATCGCCCTCAGCGACGACCTGCACGGCCATCGGCCACGCCCACATCGACACGGCGTGGCTGTGGACACTCGAAGAAACCAAGCGAAAGTGCACCCGCACCTTCGCCACGATGCTTCGGCTGATGGAACGCAACGATGACTTCACCTTCCTCTGCAGTCAACCGCAGCAGTATGCCTGGATGGAGGAGTTGCAGCCCACGCTCTTCTCGCAGATTGCCGGGCAGGTCAGGGACGGGCGATGGGAAGCCGGCGGCGGCATGTGGGTCGAGCCCGATTGCCTGATTCCTTCTGGCGAGTCGCTCATCCGGCAGATCATCAAAGGCACTGGCTGGTGGACATCGCGTTTCGGCGATGCTGCTGCGCAGCGACATTTGTATCTGCCCGACACCTTCGGCTTTCCTGCATCGCTTCCGCAGATCGCGCAGCAGTCCGGACTCGACACGTTCATCACCAACAAGATCGCGTGGAATGAAGTCAACGACTTTCCGCACGTCACCTTCCGCTGGCGCGGCATCGACGGCACCGATCTCGTCTCGCACATGACGCCCGGGCACAATTACAACTCGGAGATCGCGCCGAGCGATCTGCTCGCAGCCGAGCGAAACGTCATTGAGAAGGACCACGGCACGCCATCCGCTTGGCTGCAGCCCTTCGGCTACGGCGATGGTGGCGGCGGGCCGACGCAATTGCAGATTGATCGTGTGTACGCATCGGCCTCGGCCGGTGATCTGCCCAAGACGCAGTTCGGACGCGTGGATGCCTTCTGCGGTGCGATCCATGAGACGCCTTCGTTGCCCGTATGGGATGGCGAGTTGTACATGGAAGGCCACCGCGGCATCTACACCTCGCAGGCCTGGCTCAAGCGTGCCAACCTGCAACTCGAAGAAGCGTTGCGCGTGGCCGAGTTGGTAGGCGGATCAGACGAAGGCACTGCTGCCACGCTTGGGCGGTGCTGGGAACACGTGCTGCTGCACCAGTTTCACGACATTCTGCCCGGATCCTCCATTGCGGAGGTCTACGCGGAGGCGAGGGAGGCCTGTTCTACCGCTGCATCGCTCGTCGAGTCGATTGCCGCCGAAGGGCTGGGCAGCGGCGACGCCGTTTTTAACCCGGCATCGACCGCGAGAAGTGGCGTGGTTGCTGTCGGCGGCGAGCTCCGATGGGCCGACGGGATCCCCTCGCTTGCATGCGGCATCGCCACGCCTCGACTTCCAGCCTCCATCAAGCCCGTGCAGTGCGACGGCACCATCGTGGACAACGGGCTGGTGTCCTTCCGTGTCGGCGGCTGCGGCTGCCTCAAATCTTTGCGCTGCTGCAATACGCCGCTCGATGTCGCGACCGATGAGACCGGGCAGAAGATGCGGGTTGGTGAGTTCAAACTGTATGAAGACCGACCGCGGCAGTGGGATGCGTGGAATCTCGATCACGACTATCGAAGCAAGGAAGTTCCACTCGATCGACCGAGCAGTGTCGAGGTGGTGGAATCGGGGCCGATGCGAGTGGTCGTCGAGGTCCGCCGTACGATCGGCAATGCCAGCACTGCCGTGGTCCGCTACACGCTTGATGCAGGTTCTCGACGTGTCGATGTCGATGCCGACATCGACTGGCATGAAGACCGCCGTGTACTTCGCGTTGACTTTCCGACGAGCATTCGAAGCAGAACCGCGACGTGCGGCATTCAGTTCGGGTGTCTTGAGCGCCCAACGCATCGCAACACCTCATGGCAGCAGGCCCAGTTCGAGGTACCGGGGCACCGATGGATGGACCTCTCCGAGCCGGGGCGGGGCTTGGCCGTGCTGGACCGCGCGATCTATGGCAGGAGCATCGAGCACGGCACGCTCGGACTCACGCTTCTCCGCGCCAGTGTCTTCCCGGATCCGCAAGCCGATCGCGGCTCACACCACCTTCGGTGGGCCCTCATGCCGCACGCAGGCGACTGGCGAGCGGACGGCGTGGATGCCGAGGCCGAGTCGCTCACGCGACCGTTTCGTGAGGGGACAGGCGGGCGGGCCGCACCGTTCACCATTGAGACGATCGGCCCCGTGGCCGTTGAGATCGCGGCGGTCAAACGGTCCGAGGATGGCCGGGCTCGCATCATTCGCCTCGTTGAGAAGCACGGCGGGCACGGGACGGCGGTGCTCCGGCTCGCCGAAAGTGGCGGGGCGGTGTCGCTGCGAGATTGCCTTGAACGGCCAATCGATGATGACGGCATCGTGGTGGATGGCAACGTCGTTCGCGTAGGACTGCGACCCTTCGGCATCGTCACCATTCGGGTTGAGCGCACCGCGTGATCTGGATCGACTGGATCATCATCGCGGCGCTGCCCATCGTGCTGCTGATCGCCGCAGCACGGACCCGTCGTCATGCTCGAAGCGTGTCGGGCTTCCTTGCGGCCAACCGCTGCGCAGGTCGGTATCTCATCACTGTTGCGTACGGCATGGCTCAGGTCGGCGTGATCTCGCTGGTGTGGTTCTGGCAGCAGTACTACGACGTGGGGTTCACATCGGTCTTCTGGGGCTGGATGGAAGGCCCCGCGATGATCATCCTGGCCCTCAGTGGCTGGGTGGTCTACCGGTACCGCCAGACCCGCGCCATGACGATGGCGCAGTTCTTTGAACTGAGATACAGCCGCTCGTTCCGCGTCTTCGGCGGTCTTGTCGCCTTCCTCTCCGGCATCCTCAACTACGGCATCTTTCCAGCAGTCGCGGCGAGGTTCTTCATCGTGCTGCTCGGACTGCCCGACTACTGGCTGATCGCCGGCTTCGAAGTATCCGTCTTTGTCTCCCTCATGGTGATGTTGCTCGGAACGGCCATCTTCTTCGTATTCATGGGCGGGCAGATCGCCGTCATCGTGACGGATTGGATTCAGGGCACGTTCGCCAACTGGGTCTTCCTTGCCGTGATGGCCTACCTGTTGTGGCTGGTGCCGTGGAGCAGCATCGAACTGGCCTTTGAGGCGGCGCCCTCCGGAAAGTCGCTGACGAACCCGTTTGACCTTGGTGGAGAAGAGCGATTCGACGCGTGGTATTGGGTCATCGCCGTCATCGTGCTGTTCTATGGCATGCTCAGTTGGCAGGGCACCAGCGGCTACAACGCATCGGCCATCACGCCGCACGAGGCCAAGATGGCCAACATCCTCGCAGGTTGGCGGTTCCGGGTGCTCATGCTCGTGACACTCATCCTGCCCATCTGCATTCGCGCGGTGCAGGTCGATCCGAAGTTTGCTGGCATCGCTGAAGGCATCGATGCCGTGACATCGACCCAGGCAACCGATGCATTACAGGCCGAGGTCCGCGCGCCAGCCGCTGCAGCGCTCATGTTGCCGAGCGGACTACTCGGATTGTTCGCAGCGGCGCTCGTTGGCGCCTTCATCTCAACCAATGACACATATCTGCACTCGTGGGGATCGATCTTCATTCAAGATGTGGTACTTCCGTTTCGCAAGACACCGCTCTCTGCCCGCGCCCACCTTTGGATGTTGCGGGCGAGCATCTTTGGTGTCGCCATCTTTGCGTTTGTCTTCTCGATGGTCTACACGCCGACGCAGTATGTGGCGATGTTCCTTGCGTTGACTGGGGCGATCTTTGTTGGTGGGGCGGGAAGCGTGATCATCGGTGGGCTCTACTGGAGCCGCGGCACGACTACAGGGGCTTGGGCCGCGATGATCTCTGGCATAGTCGTTTCCTGCAGCGGCATTGCCGCCAAGCAACTCCCCGACGACGTTGTACTCGGTGACGGCGCGATGTTCGATCTGATTCGCTGGATGAAGGAGGGCGTGACCGGGCAGGAACTCACCTTCTGGTCCATCGCCATTTCGATCGGATGCTACGTTGTGTTCTCGCTGGCTACATGCCGTGCCCCTTTTAACATGGACCGCATGCTGCACCGGGGTAAGTATGCGTTGGGCGAGGACGCCGCCAAGGGAACCCACATCACGAAGCGTCGCCTCGCCGTTCTGATGGAGCGTCTCGGATTCGACAGCGAAATGACTACTCGCGACCGCTGGGTCACCGCCATCACGCTCGCCTGGCCCGTCATCTTCACCACAGTTTTCGCAACCGCGCTCATCGCCCACTTCCTCGGCTGGGCCCCTGGAAGCGGCTTCTGGGCAGCCGCTTGGGGCTGGTACACCATCCTTGCGATTGCCACCGCCACCATCATTGTCATTTGGTTCACCATCGGCGGCATCCAGAACCTGCAGGCGATGTTCCGCAAACTCCGCACCTACCAGGCCAGCGAAGCAGACGACGGTCGCGTCATCGACCATCACAATGCGGATGAAACCTGACAAGCGGCCCGACTGACCCTATCCTGCCTCGTCGACTCTGAATAAAATCACCTTGCTCTTGGAGACTCCGATGGGACTTGAATCACGCGACTACATGCGAGCGGATGTTCGGCCGGCTCGAGAGGCGACTGGACGCATGGATGCGGCAAGGGTGGCGTTTTTGCGGCGGACGTACCTGCATCTTGCAGGGGCGATCGTTGCGTTTGTGGTGGTGGAATCGCTGCTGCTTCGGTTGCCATTTATTAGTTCGGTCGTGGAAACGATGGCTGGAAGTGGAATGACCTGGTTGCTCGTGCTCGGACTGTTCATGGGTGTGGCGTACGGGGCTGATCGGCTGGCGCGGAGCACGGCGGGGGCCGGGGTGCAGTACCTCGGACTCGGGCTGTATGTGGTGGCGGAGGCGCTCATCTTTGCGCCGCTGCTCTATATCGCGACGCGGCATGGCGGCGACGGAATTCTCTCGACCGCTGCGATCGTGACGTTTGGTGTGTGCGGCGCGCTCACGGCCTATGTGCTGATTTCAGGCGTGAACTTCTCGTGGCTTCGCGGCGTGGTCGCCGTGGGCGGCATCGCGGCGATGCTGACCATCGTGGGGGCGATCATCTTCGGCTTCTCGCTTGGCGTGTTCTTCGCTGGGCTGATGATCATGCTCGCTGCGAGCATGCTGCTGTATCAAACGTCAGCAGCGATGCATAAATGGCGAACCGATCAGCATGTGGCGGCGGCGCTTGGTTTGTTCGCCTCGGTGATGCTGATGTTCTACTACGTCGTGGTCTTTTTGATGGGACGCGATTGAGAAGAGTTCAGTCGCCGGTGGCGGTGAAAGCCTGACAGGCTTCGACTTCGATGCGGACCTTGTGCGTGTCGCGGTATTGGTTGCCTTGTTCGTCGAGTTCGACGGAGGCGATGGCTTTGATTCGAGCGTAGGGGACGAAGGCTCTGGTCTTGAGCCGTGGCAGATTGACCTCGAAGTGGTCTTCGCAGCAGAGCAGGAGTTCCGCTTCGTCGAAGTGGTCGGCCTGCCGCAAGTTGATCGAGATCGGACAGTGCAGGAAGTTGGCGAGCAGTTCCCGCATGGTCTGGAAGCGAGGATGGTGATCGGCCGGTTCGGGTGGCGTTTGAGACTCCGGAGGAGCGGGAAATTCCAAGCCCTTGATGGTGCTGGCCTGAATCCACTCGCTCCTGCCCGACGGCTGCACCATGGCTTCCGGTGGCACTTGTCCGAGCAGTGTGGCCTGTTTGAGTTGCTCAGCCGTCATCCACGGTGAGGTCTGGCCGTCGTGGCGGATGCGGTATCTCGCGGTCCCCTCAGTCGCTTGCGTCATGGCAAACTCCTTTCTATCCACAATCAGGATGGATACCTACTCTTAGTTGTCGCGCGCCGTAGGGGAGATTGCAAGTCAAACAGACTGAAAAAATGCGGGAATTCCGGAATTCCCTCCGTTCGACAGCCCTCAGCGGCGAATCAGGATGTTGGAGAAGGCGATGCCGCTGCCATGGCTCTGCAGGCCGATCGGGCCGTTGGCCGGCACCCCCGGGAGATGTGCGTGGTCGATGACGGTGATGCCGTTGAGCACGACCGTCAGGTACTCGCCTCGCATGCGAATGAAGTATCGATTCCACTGGCCGACCTTGGCGTCGGCGGCTACCTTGGGAGTGACGGCAGCGCGGACTTCGGGCGGCTGGGTGGTATCAGTGCGATAGCCCCATACCTCGCCGCTTCCCACGGGCCAGCACCAGAGGTTGACTTGGCTCTTGGTATTGCCGCGGAGGTAGATGCCGCTGTCCCGCTCTTCGATGGTGACCATCTTGGGCGTGCCATCTTCATTGGTGGCGTTGTTTCCGTCCGGGTGAATGACCGGGCGTTCCATTTGTCCCTGAGATTCGCCGGTCCATTTCCAATCGACAATCAGGTCGAAGTCATCGTAGGAGTTGCTCGTCCAGAGATCGCCGCCATTGCCGTTGTGCGCAATGCTCGTGCCCTGCACAGACCAGTTGTCTTCGTGGCCTTCTGGTTTTTTCCACCCTGTGAAGTCAAGTCCGTTGAAGAGCGGGCGAAACCCTTCGGCATCGTTGGCATTGGCCGCCCACGGCGATGGTTCTTCGGGAAGTTCCTTGATGCGGAGATTTCGAAAATCTACCGGTGTGCCTTCGGATTCAAGGCAGATATATCCCCTCCGCGGGTTGCAGTCGTACCCACCGCTGACCACCTTTCCGTTGACGGCCAGTGAGATGTGGCCATCCTTGCAGGTGATCGTGTACTGGTTCCATTCGCCAGCACCCTTGGTTCGCGCTTCGGAGGGCAGGCACCGCGACCAGCCGCCGGGATGTGGTCTGTCGGGTGTCATGGTGGCGCCCCAGATCGAGAAGATGTCGCCTTCGCTTGTGTAGTTCTCGGTCTCGGTGCCGATCATCACTTGGACTTCGATTGCTTTCGAGAAGGGCACACCGGGGGCGGGAAGGGCATCGGACCAGACAAAGACGCCTGCGTTGCCTTTCTCCTCGTGGTGCATCCATTCGAGTTCAAGGATGAAGTCTTCGTACATGCGAGCTGTTCGCAGCAGGCACGTGGGCTTGCCGGTGCAGCGAATCATGCCGTCTTCGGCTCGCCAGGTGGTGGCGGCGCCGTTGACGTTGACCCAGCCGGCGAGGGTCTCGCCGTTAAAGAGATCGCCCCAGCCATCACCTGTGGCGGCGGCGAGCGTGAGGCACGTAGTGAGGGTGATTGACATGGGCGGCAGCCTAGCAGGTAGCCTTTCCCGCATGAGCGAACGACTTGCCATGCTCGTGGGGGGCGGACCGGCCCCGGGTATCAACAGTGTGATTGCCGCCGCGACGATTCGGGCGAGGCTGCGGGGGGTTGAGGTGCTTGGTATCCGCGATGGCTTCGAGCGGCTGATGGAAGGGGATGCCTTGTGCGCGGAGCCGCTGGATATTGCCCGCGTCAGCCGTATCCACTTCCTCGGAGGCTCGGTGCTGCGGACATCCCGGGCGAATCCGACGGCGGATCCTGCGGCGATCAAGGCCGTGGTGTCCACATTGCAGGGGCTTGGAGTCACGATGCTCTTGACGATCGGCGGCGATGACACGGCCCTCTCGGCGAAGTCGATCGCAGATGCGGATGGAAGTGACATACGGGTTGCTCACGTACCAAAGACGATCGACAACGACCTCGACCTGCCGCCGGATATCAATACGTTTGGTTACGAAACGGCGCGGCATGTCGGTGTCGGCATCGTGCACAGCCTGATGGTGGATGCCAAGACGACCTCGCGGTGGTACATCGTCGTGACGATGGGGCGCAAGGCGGGGCATCTGGCGCTTGGCATCGGCAAGGCCGCTGGCGCGACAGTAACTGTGATTCCGGAGGAATTCAACGGTGATCGGGTAACGCTCGATGAGGTCGCCGACATCATCGTTGGTGCCATCATCAAACGCCGGGTACTCGGGCGACGTGATGGCGTTGTGGTCGTGGCCGAGGGCGTATGCCTGGCGATCGATCCAGAGGAACTCGCTTCGCTTGGTCTTGTTGAACGGGATGATCATGGAAACATTCGCCTTTCTGAACTGGATCTCGGGCGGGTGCTGCAAGCCGAAGTGATGCGGCGGCTCTCGCAACTCGAGCACGACACAACAGTCGTCGCCAAGAACCTTGGCTATGAACTTCGCAGCGCGGCACCTATTCCGATCGACCTTGAGTACACCCGCGATCTGGGCTATTGCGGCGCCGAGTTCCTTGTCCAAGGTGGCAGCGGGGCCATGGTCAGCATGCAGCAGGGCCGCTTTGTGCCGATTCCATTCGACGAGTTGATGGATCCTGTGACCGGGCGAATGAAGGTCCGGCTCGTCGACATCAACTCTACGCGGTACGCGATTGCGCGGCGATACATGATTCGGATCCGCAGGGACGACTTTGAGGATGCCCGGCGCATCGAGGATCTTGCCGAAGCGTACGGGGGTGACGTTGCTGCCTTCCGGGTGCGGTTTGAGCCACAGGTCTTGCGCGAGCCAGCACCGTTGCAACTGCGCTAGAAGGAACGTCTGTACACTGTTCATATGATCGCGACCGCCATCTTCCTCATGCTGCTTGTCACCCTGCTGGCCATGCGGACGAAACGCCGCTGGCCGGCAATCATCTGTTTTGTCATCACACTTGCTGCGGTGTCGCTGCTGTTGTGGCATCACATCACTGATCCACTCAACCTTTCCTTCTGAGACCCACTTGATGCGCCGGTTTCTCTACTTCATCGCCTCCATCGAGATTCTCGCCGTGTGCGGCGTGCTCGGCGGTGCTTTCTGGATGCAGTTTGTGGAGTGGGAATACCCTTGCCCGCTCTGCCTCATTCAGCGGATGGCGATGCTGCTCTGTCTGATGGGACCTGCGCTCATCATCATGGACGGACTCAAACAGCGAGATGTTTCATCAGGAGCCGTCATGGCGGGGTATGGGATGAGCGTTCTCGGAGCGATTGTTGGACTCGTTGCTTCGAGCAGGCAGGTGCTGCTGCACATCATGCCCGGCGATACAGGTTATGGCTCGGCGGTGATGGGCATGCATCTGTACTCATGGGCGGTTGTGGTGTTTTTGACGGTGCTGGTCTTCAGTGGATTTGGACTGCTTCTGTGCAGCCGCTGGCGTCCACAGGCGGGTAACAGCAAAACGTGGTCGCTCGCGGTGCTGTGGATTTTTGGCATCTTCATTTTCGCCAATGCGGTGTCCGCCTTCTGCGAGGCCGGACTGCACTTGTATCTGCCGGACAATCCGACTTCGTACAGGTTGTTCACAGGGCCCTGAATGGGCGGAGATCAACCAGCGGAATCGTCTGGCAAAGACCCTTCCCGTATTGGCGGGGATCACCACAACACCAGGACCAACGCGGCGCCGATGATCGCGAGCACCATGAAGGGCAGGATCCGAATGAGCATGGCCCGTCCTCCGAGACCTGCCACGAGGACGGTCTTGAATACGAGATTGCTCATGACGCCGGTGATAATGAGTCGCCACCCGATGTGCGGAGCGAGATCCCCCTGATTCACGAGTTGGGCGGTTGAGAGTGTGATGGCATCCATGTCGGTCAATCCGGACAATGCCGCGACCGCAAAGAGACCGGACTGGCCGACGTATTCCTTTGCCGCCGCCACGGCAAACAGGACACCACCGTAGAGCAGACCGAATATGACCGCTGTCCGAAGATTGGAAGGGGCGTGGCTGACGCTTGCCTCGATCGGGCGGCGGCAGAACACCACGAAGGCGATGATCGATAGGAGTGTGAGCCACGCAAATGTGATCAAGAGCGGCGGCGCCAAGCTCGGAAGAATCTCCGCTGCGACAATCAGGATTTCAAACAGAACACGAGCGATGACAATCGTCGAGGCGATCACAACTACTGCGGCCGATGCGCCTGCAGGCACACCTCCTTTTTTGGATTGCCTTGCGATACCGACGGTTGTGGCGGTGCTTGAGATGACGCCACCGAGAAGCCCTGCTGCGAGCGTTCCGGACCGTTGCCCAAAGAGCCGCTGTGCGACCCACGCAGACAGGCTGATACCGACGATCAGAACCACCATGAGCCAGATGCGGAACGGGTTCAGGACGCCATATGGCCCCCAGGCTTCGTTCGGGAGGACCGGCAGGATCACCATTCCGATCAGTACGAGTCGTACGACGGCTTGGACATCCTGCTTACTCGTTTTGGCAATGATCCGTCGCAGCGGATGCTTCCATTGCAGCAGGAGCGCGACGACTCCAGTGACGACAACGGCGCCTTCGGCGAACCCACGCATGGTCATGATCCCGACACAGAACATGACAACACTGGCCACCATCGACGTGATGCCACCTCGTGCTGAAGGGCGAAGGGAATGCACGACGATGAGCGTGGCCAGCACAATAAAGGCTCCGATCAGCAGGGGATCGCCCAACTCGCGGGACAGCAGACCCGACAACGCTCCGAAGAGCGTGATCAGCGCGAATGTGCGGCCGGCGGGATGCTGATCGGCCCACTCCCGTTGTAGTCCGATCAGCAGCCCGAGTGCTGTGGCGAGGGCGAGTGAAAGTAGATCCGGCATCTGCATGGCTCTCTCAAGAGTATCAGGGCATATTGCAATTCGTCGGGTACAGTGCGGGCATGTACAAAACACTACTGATAGGAATCGTTGTATTGGGTGTGCTCTGTGGTGGTGCGGCGATGCAGGAATCAAAAAGTTCACAGGCTGAAGTGTTCAAGATCGATCCTGTGCATTCAACCACGCTTTTTCGCATCCATCATGCGGGTGCGGGGCGATTCTGGGGACGGTTCAATGGTGTCACCGGGACGGTCGCATGGCCGCGGGACGACTCGGCATCGCCGATTTTCGATATCAGAGTCGCGGCGAACAGCGTCGATACCGGCAACGAAAGACTCGACGGCACGCTCAAGGGTCCCGATTTTTTCAATACTCGCGAGTTCGAGGATGTCTCATTCAAGAGCACCTCGGCCGAGCGGATCCGTGATGGATACTGGAAAGTCACCGGCGACATGACCATGCTTGGGGTGACCAAACCGGTTACAGCTGAGGTTGAGGTCACCGGCGTCCGTGGCAATCCGGTCGTCGCCAAGGCGGGCTGGGAAGCATGGTTTGAGATCAATCGATCCGACTTCGGAATGGATTGGGGCGTCGAGAACGGCGCACTCAGCGATGATGTCAAGATGATCGTGGCCCTTGAGGGTGGCATCGAGCCGGGGCGCTGATCGCTGATGGTTGAGTCGATGCTCTGGAGCGTCGGGATTCCAGCCACGGCAGGCGGTCTGCTGCTGGCGTGTTGCTGGTGGGTATTGGGTTTCGGGCGTTGGCCGTGGATGACGCGGATCTTGGTGGTTCTCGCCATCGGCGGTGTTGCAGGCGGTTCATTTCTTGCGAGCGTGGGGCTGCCGAGCTGGCCGCCTGCTCAGAAGTGGCACGGCGTGTTTTTGATGGCGGGGGCGGTGACGGCCGCCGGATTGATTGAAGCGATGTATCCGCGGCGGGAGTGGGCGGGCCGAGTCGTGCTTGCCATAGCGATCGGTGTGGCCAGCGTGTGGTTACTACCGCTGCCGGAGCAGTCTGCTCTGACAGTGGGTTGGGTCGTTGGCGGATCGGCCTTGCTTGTCGGGATGCTGGATCGTGCCCGCGGTGGCTTGGCGGTACCCGTTGGAGGGTGGGCTGCTGCCGCGGCGATTTCCGCGATGGCGCTCGTGGCCGGATCGATGACGTTCTCACTCATGGCTGGGGCCGTTTCGGCGATGTGCGGGCTTGTGATCGTGCTCGGATGGTTCGCCGGAGGCCGCGTGACCGAAGGCGTATCGGGCGGCGGTTTGACACTTGGTGGCGTACTTGCCGTGATCGCGCTCACCGCATGGGCTTACGACTACAACGTTGTGCCGGGCTGGGCGTGGGCAGTTTCCGGCAGCGGTTTCGCCTTGGCCTGTATTTTCGAGATCGGCCCACTGGGACGATGGAAGGGGTACTCAGCGACAGTTGTGAGATCAATCGTGATGATCAGCCCGCCCGTGTATGTCGTGGTGCATGAATGGGACGCCGTGAAGGGAGCTCTCAGTGGCTGATTCAAACCAGGCACCACGGCGTGCATTCATCGGCGTGGCGATGGTGGCTTTTGCCGAGTTGTGGGAGCGGGCGAGTTATTACAGTCTGGTCGCGCTCCTTGCGCTCTACGCAGTAGCGCCGCGGGCACATGGAGGCCTTGGGGTCAGCCGCTCAGAAGCGACCGAGATCTCGGGCGACTACACGCTGATGGCTTTCGGGCTTCCGGTCATATTCGGGTTTCTTGGCGATCGCTTTCTCGGCCATTACCGAGCGGTCGTACTCGGGGCGTGCATCATCGTGTCGGGGCACGCGACGTTGTTCTTTGGCAATCACGAAGACACTGTGGTGCTGTGGGTTGCCTTGTGGCTCGTGGCGATCGGTACTGGATTTCTCAAGCCTGCGATGCCGTGTCTGGTCAGTTCGTTCTACGGACAGAATCGAGTTCGGCGCGATCAGGCCTTCAAGTACTACTACATGATGATCAACATCGGCGGAATGGTCGGTCCACTCATCGCTGGCCTCATACAGATAAAATGGGGGTTCGACTGGGCCTTCCTGTGGGCCGGACTCGGCATGTCGGTAGCGCTCATTGTACTCATCATCGCCCGGCCGCTTGTGCCAACGACTGAGCGTGGCCGCCCCGGCCTTGCGTGCGATGGCGTACCGGAACCGCCTGACCCGATTGCGATTGACGCAAAACGGCTCCGAGTCAATCTGTTCGCGCTGGCTGCGTTGTTTGTGTTGTTCCTCGTGTGGGCACTGGCCTACGGCGTGTTCGCCGGTAGTGCAACGACCGAACTCATCGGGAACTTCTACGTCGATCGGAAGATCTTTGGCTGGACGATTCCCGCTGCGGCGATGAATTCGATTGAGCCGGCGATCATCGTTGTGGTGACCCCGGTGCTGGCGATCGGACTGGGTTGGTTGGCGCGGCGAGGACGTTTTCCGCACTCGATTTTCCAGATGGTCGTCGGTGGCCTGCTCTCGTGCGTTGCCGTGATCCTGCTCGGTTGGTTGACGATGTCGATTCCGAAAGGCGTCGACTCGGCGCCGGTCATCGGGCTGTGGGCCTTCGTTGGGGCGTATGCCTTCATGAGCGTCGGTGAAGTCTTGATCTCGCCCGTGTACATGGCTGTCATCACTCGACTTGCGCCCCGCCGGCAACAGGCGACTTGGCAGGGGGCGGTGCTGCTGGCGATCGGCATCCTCGGATTTGCCGTCAGCCGGATCGGGGCCTACGCCGAGCAGGATGGGGGGGCGCACCGCGTGGAAACCTTCATGGTGACCGGTGGAATTGCCCTCGGAGTCGTGGTTGCGTTTGCCTTTGCGGCACCCTTCCTCGTGCGGCTCGTTCAGCGGTACAACCCGCAGCCGATCGGCGAGAATCCGGTCATCGGCGATGAACTCGAAGCACTCAAGCAGTTGGATGCGAGCGAACCTGCGGTGGGGGTCCGCGTAGACAAGGAATAAGGACCAGATGCCGCCACGGGCCAATACCGCCCAAGCGTTCTTGTGGACGGTTCCCGTGGTGCTGTTCGACCGTTGTTTATTGGATAGAAGGGTTCCTCCCGGATAGACTTCATGTTCATGCCAAGCCTCTCTCCAGCCCGCCTGACGCTGCCCATCTTGCTTATTGCAGGCATGGTGCTGCATGTGTCACTGCCAGGGATGGGATGCCACGTCATGGCAATTGGCGGTGGTGGCGAGGGCTGCCAGAAGGCGGTCCAGCCTTGCAAACGCATGGCCGAGGCAAAGCGGTGCTGCCGTGCCATGGAGAAGGCTGTGGAGGCGACCTCCTGCTGTATGGCAATGATGCCCTGCCGCGATCAGCAGACACCTCCGCCGTGTGAGGATGAGTCGGAGGCACCGTGCGATGATTGCACATTGGGTACCTGCCCTGTGATGCGGTGGGTCGTGCTGCTTGAGAAGAATCAACTCGATGATGCGATCGCCTTCCAGTTGCGGCGCATCGATCTCGCCTCGCTCCTGCCGGTGGAATGGGTGGCAGGCGATCTGCCTCCGCCGGAGCCACTGGGCCTTGCTGCACGCTTGGCACAGCACGGTGTCTGGTTGATCTAAATACTGCGAACAGTTTCATTTGTTCCGTTATTTTGATCAATCATCGCCTCTGATGAGGCACATCCATATTGGAGATCTGACCATGTTCCGTACTATTCTCGCGCTCGCTGTCACCACAATCATCGTCGCTGGCTGCGGCGGTTCCCCCAAGCCTGCTCCTGGTTCTGTCGGTGCCTGTACCCCTGCGGACTGCGCCGCCTGCCCGAAAATGGCTGACGGCTCCTGCCCGAAACTCAGTGGTGGCACCTGCGACAAGTCCGCCGGTGGTGCTTGTAGCAAGCAGGGCAAGACTGGCTGCGCCAAAACGAGCGACGCCAAGACACTTTCTGGTTGCTGCAAGAAGAAGAGCTGAATCCTCCGCTGCAGATTCTCAACACAAGGGCGTGCCGATTTCTTCTCGGCACGCCCTTGTTGCATTGTCTCGATACCCTGCGCTGCACGACCCGCCTCGGCCGGTTCGAGTGCGGTCTCAATTCGGACTCTTGGAAGCGAGCACACAAGGCATGCGAGTTCTACTGACGGCGGTTTTGACGGTTCTTTCAGGTGGGTCTTGGGTGATGGGGGCGGACGATCGGGCGGCGGTGGTGACGTGGCCCAATGGCGATCGCCTGAGTGGGCAATTGCGATCGAATGAGGGCGGCATGATCACGTTGTCGACCACGTCACTTGGTGATGTGAAGATCAAGGCGGCTGGCGTCACGTTGAGCGTGGAGGGCATCAAGCAACCGGATGCAGCCGAGACAAAGGGGACTGGAGCGGCGGTGTCCGATGAGAATACTCCGCCGCTGAGCGAGGATGACGCCAGTCCATGGACCGGATCGCTTTCGTTGGCGGCCAGCACCAGCCGAGCGTCAAGTACGTCCAACAACATCCGTCTTGGTGGCGAACTGCATCGGAAGACCCAGACCGAGCAGTTTGACCTGTCCGGTACGTGGTACTGGAATCAGTCCAACGGCGATACGTCCGACAATGACATCCTCGTACGCGCGAATCAGGAGTGGTTCATCCGGGACAGCCGATGGCTCTACTTCGCGCAGGGTACGTGGCAGTTCGATCAGTTCCAGGACTGGGGACATCGAGTGAGTCCCTACGCCGGCGTGGGCTACAAACTCTTCGACCAGGATGATCTGACATTGACGATCAAGGGCGGTGGTGGCGCGACGTGGCAGTATCACAACAACGAAGTTGATCCACAATTGCTTTTTGAGATGAACACCGAGTGGAAGATCAACGATCGGCAATCACTTACTGGATTCATGTCGATTGCGCCAGACCCTGTGAATTGGGGCAACTACCTTGCAACCATCCAAGCCGATTGGAAACTCAAACTCGGCAGCGACACCCCATGGGCGCTGACGCTTGGTATTCGGGATATCTACGACTCACGACCAGGCCGCGGCAGCAACGCCAATGATCTGAAGGCATATGCCGGGTTGACCATGGATTTCTAGGACGGCGATGTCGTCGCCATTGAGTAGGTGGCCTTCGCAAGCGGAGGCGTGTGGAGCGTCATCGTTGACTCTTCGCCGCGCGGAAGGTGGAACGTTTGCCGTCGGGGTGGGCGCCTTTGGGGACGGGGCGGAGGCCCTCTTCTTGGAAGGCGACCCGGAATGACTCGAGGGTTGTTTCGTGCAGAAGTTGGTCCATGGCATCCTGCACGCTGACGAGTTTGTCATGCAGGGGGCACGGGTTTCCAACGCCGCAGACACCACCGCCGAAGGGACACAGGTCGGTATCGTCCTCCCGTTCGAACAGGCTGTAGATGTCAATCAGCCGGATCTTTTTCGGAGGTTTGGCGAGCGTGTAGCCGCCGCCGGGGCCGGGTAAGCCGCTGACGAGCCCGGCTTGCGAGAGCATGGTGAGGATTTTCGCGACGAAGGGCCGCTGGAGTCCGCGTGAGTCGGCAATGGCCGTTGCGGAGAGTTTTGTCACACCGCCGTCGTAGACCTCTGCCAATCGAGACGCAGAGGCGATTGCTGTTTCGGTTTGCTTGCTGTACATGGGAGGGGAGTGCTCTGGAGCGGTGTATTAGTCGGCGGTCGTGCTTGGCATCTGTGTTGGCGGAGCAAGGTGCACCGTGCGTCGGTAGCGGTGACCGGCGCGTGGAATGTGGACGTCAAACCTGGTGGGGATGATTTTGATGACGGCGGTGTTGTCGGTGGGAGCACCGTCGGTTGCGGCGGGGGCGTTCATGGTGGCGTGCTCCGTTCCGGTGTCGATCGCGTGGGGCCAAAACCTTGCCGGACGATGCTACGGGGTGAGGCTGCCAATGACTACCGATATCCAGATACAAAGGTAGATATTTCAAGGATGCGAATGTGTTTTTGTCTGCAATTAGTTCTGGAAGCAGTGGTTACGCCGTTTCGCGAGTAGTGCCCTTGAGCCGCGGAGACTCTTCTATCTGTGGATTATGTTTGTTGGAGGAGTGTCCAGTGGCCGGAATTCGGAGCGGTATCGGAATCGGCTGAATCAAGACAAGCAGATCCACATTGCAGTACGTTGTAGCGCAGTCGCTCGTGGTGAGCGGCTATCAGGAGGTGTGACTGTGGATGTATCAAGGATGATCGGGCTGGCACTTGTGGGCGTGTTGAGCGCAAGTGCGTTGGCAAGTGATAGCGACGCCCTTCGGGCGAAGATCGCCGAATTGGAGGCCGGTCAGCAGCAGACCAATCTATTGCTCGACTCGCTGCAAAGTGACTTGGACCGTGTGCGGGCCGAGTCATCGGACGATTGGCTCAGCCACGAGCGAGCCGAGAAGATCAAGGGATTGGTACAGGACGTTCTTGCTGATGCCGACACGCGCGCTTCGCTGCAGGGGAGCGGCGCGACCAGTGGCTACGACAAGGGCTTCTTTATCGCTTCGCAGGATGGCAACTTCAAGTTGACCATGAATATGAACATGCAGTTCCGGTTCCTGTGGGATCATCGGGACAATCCCCCTGCCGCATCCCCTTCTAATCCAGGGATGCCCGCCTCCAACCCGACGGCAACCGATGTTTTTGGATTCACAAATCAACGGACGGCCTTGATCTTCAAGGGGCACGTATTTGATCCATCGCTGACTTACTTTGCTCAGTTCATGTGGGGAGCGAACTACGCCAGTACGCTCCTCGATGCTTGGATTGGAAAGACGTTGGACGGTGGCTGGTCTGTGAAGGCAGGTAAGTTCCGCACGCCGTTTTCCCGCGATATGCTGGTGGGCTACACCCATCAACTCGCCGTTGATCGTCCGCTCATGGGGTATTACTTCTGCATTGGCCGTTCGCAGGGACTACAAGCGAAGTATCAGGGCGATAATTGCCGTTTTACGGCGGCCACTTTTGAGGCCTTTGAGCCAATCGGGGGGCTCCCCGCCTTGGGCCAATGGAACAGCACCTACGACAGCATCGCGTTTGCAGCGAGGTGCGACTGGCTGGTATCAGGCAGTTGGAGTGATGTGCAGAGCTACACGGCCTTCTCTCCGAGTGAAACCGCAGTGCTTCTTGGCGGTGCCGTTGCCTATGCAACGGCGAATCAGTCTTTGTATGGCACTTCAGGGCCCCAGCAGCATGACTTCCGCTCCACAGCAGACGCAACGATCAACTTCGATGGCGGATCGCTGGCGGCGTCGGTTGTGATGGCACACTTGAGCGAGAATCCTCGAAATCGTCCGCGTGAGCGTGATACGGTCTGGGGGCTGAACGTACAGGGGGCCATCTTCCTGTCCGATGATGTTCAGGCTTATTCTCGCTACCAGTGGGCGGATTCGCAATTTTCAGGCGATGACGATCTGAGTATCGTGCAACTCGGTATCAATTACTACATCCATGGACAGAATGTAAAGTGGACGACCGACATCGGATACTCGTTCAATCAGATTTCAGCCACCTACTTCACCATGGTGCAGGCCCCGGCAAATGCAACAAGTGCAGGCATCAGCAATGGTGGCTCAAATTTCACCGGCTGGACCGAGGATGGTGGTGATGGGCAATGGCTCATTCGCTCTCAGTTGCAGTTGACGTTCTGATTCCTGTGTAACCAACTGTTCCTTTGATATGGATGGTGGCTCCTGTATGTCGGATCGTCCTCTTGAGTGCATTGTTGGATGGGGCATTCCCCTGGTGCTACTGGCACTG
>MPMB02106849.1_pt1 | contig 32925 bp, 33 predicted proteins | sample 1617371 | NCBI WGS metagenome assembly MPMB02 (sample SAMN05944808, study PRJNA350692) | marine metagenome | biome: marine; feature: ODZ; material: water; isolation source: 300 m water sample filtered on 0.2 um supor filter | place: Pacific Ocean | collected 2012-04-08 | depth 300m m
CCCCGGCTGCCGCGCCGGCCCCGGCTCCGGCTCCAGCTCCAGCGCCGGCGCAACCCGCCGCTGCCCCCGCCGCCGCTCCGGCCCCGGCCCAACCCGCACCAGCACCCCCGCCTGTACCCAAGGCGCAACCTTGAAAATGGCCTGAACCATGGCAACAACCCCGGAAAAACAACTCCCGAATCAGGAAAGTCTGTTGCTGGATTACATGCATCGCCTGGAAAAACATAAAGAAGGGCGCAAGGTCGCCCATCTGCACCTTTCCCTGCTTCGACCCATAAACCGACGCGATCAGCACATCCGCACCGCCGCCGGAAACTTCGATTCGATGGTCACCTCCATGGATGCGCAGGTTTTTACGGTGAAGAACTCGGACATCTTCGTCATCTACAAGGATACGGTCCATCATCAGGTCGAAACCGCCGTACAACAGATCCGATATTTATTCGATGATGATCCCCTGGTTTCCGAAGAACAGGCATCCGATCAAAAATTCACCACCTGGTACGACGCCGAACAGGAATTCGATGCCGTTCTTCAAAGCGTCCAAAATCTGGCGCAAGCCGAGAAAAAACGCCAATCCGAGGTTCGTGGCCGGATGGATGCCCGCGCCGCCCTGAAGGCGAAACAGGAAAAGGGCGAACCCTTGACGCCCAAGGTTTTGGCCAGGGTTGAAACCGCGCTCAGCCGGGCCGACCTGTCGAACCTGGTGCGCCGCCAGTTCATCTGCCGGTTGGATGCGCAAATGGTGCCGGAACAGTTGTTCTCGGAACTGTTCATTTCGATCAAGGATTTGCGCGAAACCATGCTTCCGGACGTTAATTTGGTCGCCAACCGGTGGCTGTTCCAACACCTGACCACGACGCTTGACCGGCGCATGCTGTCAATGCTGACCAAGACCGACAGCATTTCCTTTTCCGGCGACATCAGTTTCAACATCAACGTCGCCACCGTGTTGTCTCAGGAATTTCAGGCTTTCGACGACAACATCGCCGCTGGGCGACGGGGCGCCATGATCATCGAGTTGCAAAAGGAAGATATCTTCTGTGACTTGAGCGCCTATGTGTTCGCCCGCGAATTTGTCCAGGAAAAGGGCTATAAGGTTTGCCTCGACGGATTGACCATGGAAACCATCGGTTTTATTGACCGTGAACGCCTAGGGGCCGATCTGGCGAAGTTGATCTGGCATCCCGATTTGGCGGATGGCAGCGATGAATTGCATTCGAAATTAAAAAATATTGTCAAATCCGGCGGCCCGGACCGGGTGATTATGTGCCGTTGCGACAATCGCGAATCCGTCGATTTCGGACGCTCCATGGGCATCAACCTGTTCCAGGGACGCCACATCGAAAGCATGATTGCCGAGGATGGCCGCCGTCTCGAAATGCTCAAACTCCAGCGCCGGATTGAGCGCAGCGAAGCCGACATGTTCCTCGAAGATGAATGAGTCTTTATTAGTCGCAAATTCGTCGTCGCAAATGTGTCCATTTGCTCGGGATTTGCTCTAGTCCTTTTTACCGCTGACGGCGGCTTCTTCAAACGTCGCCATGCCGTTGTGGCAGGCCACCGCGGCGCGCAGAATCTGGACCGCCAAAACCGCGCCTGAGGCTTCCCCCAACCGCATATCCAAATTCAACAACGGCGCTTTCCCCAGTTTTTCCAGTAATCGGGCGTGCCCCGGCTCGGCCGAGGCATGGCCGACCTGACAATGATCCAGGGCGCCTGGCTGGGCGGCTTCCAGGGGCGCCGCCGCGGCGGTGGCGACATAACCGTCGAGCAGCACCGGCACGTTTCTGAAGCGCGCCGCCAGCACCGCCCCGGCGATCGCTACCATTTCCCGTCCGCCGAGACAGCGGAGAACCTGCAACGGGTCCGATGCAGCCCCGTCTTGTATATTGGCGCCTTGAGCCGCGACGGCGTTGCCGACGATTTCGGTTTTTTTAGCCAGGGCCTCGCCGCTGACGCCGGTGCCCATGCCGGTCCATTCCGATGCCTCGCCGCCAAACAGGGCTAAGGAAATTGCCGCCGCCGCCGTCGTATTGCCGATCCCCATTTCGCCCAGGCACAACACATCGGTGCCGTCGTTGACGGCGCCCATGCCGAAAACGAACGCATCGAGGAATTCGGCTTCCGTCATGGCGGCCTCAATGGTGATATCCTTGGTCGGCTTATCCAGCGCCAATGCATCAATGGCGAAGCCGACGCCGAACGCCTGGCAAAGCTGATTGATGGCGGCGCCGCCGGCTTCGAAGTTGGCGACCATCTGGGCGGTGACGTCGGCAGGGTAGGCCGATACCCCCTTATCGGCGACGCCGTGATTGCCGGCAAAAACTTGCGCCTTGGGCGTCCCCATGGAGGGCGGGTGGCGGCCCTGCCATTGGCTGAGCCATTGGGCCAATTCCTCCAACCGGCCCAAGGCTCCGGGCGGCTTGGACAATTGGGGCTCGCGCTTTCGCGCGGCTGTGGCGGCGTCCTGGTCCGGTCCGGGCAGGGCGGTCAAGGCTTGGCGAAGGTCATTAAGGCTTTGAAGGGCGGGAAGAGTTGTCATGAAAAATAAAGATTCCTAAATCCGGTAATTTTCTTTGTGTCCGCCTTAACCTATAACCGAAAACATGCGTTCGTGCGCCTTACAAAATAAATATTGATCGGCCCTCGCCGGGCAAGGACCGGAACAATGGATAAGTGGAAAGAAATCAGGGAGTTTCTCGCAACCGAGCTTGCCGGTTGGGGACGCGATTGCTGCGTGTCCGGCACGTTTCTGACCCGGCTTCCATTTCCATCGGTCCAGGGCGGCAACAAGAAAGGCAGGCTGGGCGCGGCGTCCCGCGCCTTTCCGCTGATCGGCGCCGTCATCGGCGTGATCGCCGGCCTGGCGCTGATGGCCGCCGCCGGCCTCGGCCTGCACCCTTTGGTCTGCGCCTTGATCGCCTTGGCGGTGTCCGTATTGGTTACCGGCGCCCTTCACGAAGATGGCCTGGCAGACGTCGCCGACGGGTTCGGTGGTGGCGGCACCAAAGCGGCGAAGCTGAAAATCATGCACGATTCGCGAATCGGCACCTTCGGCGTGCTGGCGGTGGTCTTTTCCGTCGCTATCCGTGCCGGGACGTTGGCCGGCCTTTCCGGACCGGGCTTAGGCGCGGCCGCCTTGATCGCCGCCGCCGCGCTGTCGCGCGGTTTTTTACCGGCGGCCATGCATTTTATGGAGCCGGCGCGAAAATCCGGTTTGGCCGCCAAGGCAGGCACGCCGGACCGGGAGGGCTGGATGAAGGGATTGGCGTTGGGGGCGTTGCTGTCGTTTCTGTTTCTTGGCCCCTGGGGCGGCGTGTTGGCGCTGGCCGGCGGCGCCCTGGCGGCGGCTTTTATCGCCTGGTTGTCCGACCGCCAGATCGGCGGCATCACCGGTGACGTGCTGGGCGCCCAACAACAGGCGGCGGAAACCGTTATCCTGATGGCCGCGGCGGCGGCGCTATGAGCGGCCTAACCCGGTGGTGGTGGGTGCGCCACGCGCCGGTGGTCAACGGCGATGGCATGATCTACGGGTCCAGCGACATCGAATGCGATGTTTCCGACACCGCCCATTTCAAGGCCCTGGCCAGGGTCCTTCCCAGTGACGCGGTCTGGTTCACCAGCCATTTAAGCCGCACCATAAAAACCGCCCAGGCTATTTCATTAGCCGGGGCCGAGACCGGGCTCGACTTCCCCGAACCGATCATCGAAGAAGACCTGGGCGAGCAGAATTTCGGCGACTGGCAGGGGTTGTCGTGGGACAAGATGATGGAAGCCGACCCGGAGACGTATAAAGTTTATTGGTCCGACCCGACCCGCAACCGGCCGCCCGGCGGCGAAAGTTTCGCCGACCAGATCGCCCGCACCGGCGCCGTCATCGACCGCTTGGGTGAACAACACAAAGGCCGCGATATCGTCGCCGTCGCCCATGGCGGCACCATCCGTTCCGCCATGGCCGTGGCCTTGAAGCTGGAGCCCGAACAAGGCATGGCGATCCACATCGATACATTGTCCACCACCATCCTGGAAAACGTCGAAGACGGATTGCTGAGGGGCCGTGGCGGGGTGTGGCGTGTGGTCGGCGTCAACCGGGTGGTGACGGAATGAGTCCGGTAACTTTAATCCTGGGCGGAGCGCGTTCGGGCAAAAGCCTGTACGCGGAAAATCTTCTCGACAGCCATGCCCACAAAATCTATCTGGCCACCGCGGAGGCCCAGACCGTAGAGAAGGATGCGGAGATGGCGGCCCGCATCGAAGAGCACCGCGAAAGGCGCGGCCCCGAATGGGAAACCGTTGAAGAGCCTTTGGAAATTGCCGCTTGGCTCGCCGGTCATTCGAAGGCTGAAACGCCGGTGCTGGTGGATTGCCTGACATTGTGGCTTTCAAACGTGATGGCGGCGGAGCGTGATGTGGAAGCGGATATGGTCGCCTTGATCGATGGCCTGGCGGGGTGCGCGGCCCCGGTGGTTTTGGTCTCCAATGAGGTCGGCATGGGAATAGTGCCTGACAATGCCCTGGCGCGGGCCTATATGGACAATGCCGGGCGCATGAACCAAGCCGTCGCCGCCGCCGCCGACCGGGTGGTGATGATGCATGCGGGCCTGGCGCACGTGTTGAAGGAATAATAATGCATCTTCTTGCAACTGAGCCCGGCGCCATCGACGACGGATCCCACGCCGTCGATCTGGGCCAAACGCCGGGCGATATCATCGTGCTGTCGGCGGCCGATACCGAGCTGTCTGCGTTGGCGCAAGCCCGCGCCCGGCTAAGCGACGAGTTCGACGCCGAGGGATTTCCCAGTCTCCGTCTGGCCAGTCTGTTGCACCTGGGAGGCGATCACGCCGCCGATCATTACGGCGAAGACATTATCGCCCATGCCAAGCTGGTCATCGTCAGGTTGTTGGGGGGGCGCGGCTACTGGCCCCATGGCACCGACACCATTGCCCGTATCTGCCGGGCGGGCAATATTCCCGTCGCCTTTCTTCCCGGCGACGATCAGCCGGACCCGGAACTGGCGGCGCTGTCGACGATATCGGCCGAGGCCCAGCACCGGCTCTGGCAATACGGGGTTCACGGCGGCCCCGACAATGCCCTGGATTTTTTGAATTTCGCCGCCAGCCTGATTGGTTTCGAGGCCGAATGGCGCGAACCCCGGCCCCTGGTGCGGGCCGGGCTGTACTGGCCGGGGCTTGAATTTCCGGACTTGAACGCGGTCAAGGCCGCCTGGAACAAAGATGCGCCGACCGCCGCCTTGGTGTTCTATCGGGCCTTGGTTCAGTCCGGCAACCTCAAGGTCATCGACGCCCTCATCGAAGGCCTGGCCGAGGCCGGGCTGAATGCGCTGCCGGTGTTCGTCGCCAGTCTCAAAGACCCGGTGGCGGCGGCGACGTTGGAAGAATTGCTCATTGGTGCTGCCCCCGATGTCATTCTCAACGCCACCGGATTCGCGGTCTCGGTGCCCGGTGTCGCACGCACGCCGACACCGTTTGATGCCATTTCGAACCCGGAACAACCCGGCCCGGTCGTCTTGCAGGTGGTGTTTTCCGGCGGCAATGAGCACGACTGGCACCACGCCGCCCGCGGCCTCGGCCCCCGCGATATCGCCATGAACGTGGCCCTGCCTGAGGTCGATGGCAGGATCATGAGCCGGGCGGTGTCGTTTAAGGGCCTGAAGCGCCGCGACGAGATGACCGAAACCGATATCGTCGAATACGAACCGGTTGCCGACCGCATTCATTTCGTTTCCGAAATGGCGGCCAACTGGGCGGCGCTGCGCCTCAAACCGGCGTCGGACCGGCGCGTCGCCCTGGTGTTGGCCAACTATCCCAACCGCGACGGCAGGCTCGGCAACGGCGTCGGTTTGGACACCCCCGCCGGCGCCGTTACGGTGTTGCGGGCGCTCAAAAAAGAAGGCTACAACATCAGCGATATCCCCGCCGATGGCGCCGCCCTGATTGAGCGCATGATGGCCGGACCGACCAATGATTTCAGGGCGCTATCAAGCCGTTCCGTACCCGAAACGCTTTCCATGGCCGATTATCAGCACTTCCTGGGCTCCCTGCCGAAAACGGTGCAGGACGCCGTCCATGAACGCTGGGGCGCGCCCGAGGAAGACCCGTTTTTCAGGCCCGGCGAGGTCGATTGCGGCAATTTCGCCATCGCCGCTTTCCGGCTCGGCAACATCGCCGTCGCCCTGCAACCGGCCCGGGGCTACAACATCGACGCAAAGGAAAGCTACCACTCCCCGGACCTGGTGCCGCCGCACAACTATCTCGCCTTCTATGCCTGGATGCGCCGCGAACTCAAAGCCGATGCCTGCGTTCATTTCGGCAAACACGGTAATCTGGAATGGCTGCCGGGCAAGGCGTTGGCGTTGTCCAGCGCCTGTTATCCGGAGGCCGCGTTGGGGCCGCTGCCCAATATCTATCCGTTTATCGTCAACGACCCCGGCGAGGGCACTCAAGCAAAACGGCGCTTGGGCTCGGTCATTATCGACCACCTGACGCCGCCGCTGAGCCGGGCCGAGAGCTATGGGCCGCTTCGCGACCTGGAACAACTGGTCGATGAATATTACGAGGCCCAGGACCTCGACCCACGCCGCCTCCATGTTCTCAACCATGAAATTATGGCGTTATGCCAGCAGACCGGGCTCGATCAGGATTGCGGCATCACCGACGGCGAGGCCGAGACCCAGTCGATCACCAAACTGGATAATTATCTCTGTGAGTTGAAGGAAATGCAGATCAGGGACGGCCTGCATGTTTTCGGCGCGTCACCGGTCGGCGGCCTGTTGACGGATTTGTTGGTGGCGTTGGTGCGCATACCCCGCGTCGGCGCCGGCGAGGGGGAAGAGGGCGGCGAAGGCCGGTCGCTGCACCGGGCGCTGTGCTCTGATTTGGGCCTCGATTTTGACCCGCTGGATTGCGAGATGGGCGCCGCCTGGACCGGGCCGAAGCCGGATACCTTGCAAACGGTGATGGAAGAGGAATCCCCGTGGCGGACCATCGGCGATACCGTCGAGCGGCTGGAGGAATTGGCCGCAAAGCTGGTGTCCGGCGACCAAGCGGCCGATCCCGCCTGGAAAGCGACCCTTGCGGTTCTCGATTACATCGAAACCTCGCTGCGCCCGGCGGTGGAGGCTTCCGGCGCCGCCGAGATAGAAGGCTTCTTGACCGGACTTTCCGGCGGCTTCGTCGAGCCCGGCCCGTCCGGCGCGCCGACCCGTGGCCGTCCCGAGGTGCTGCCGACGGGGAAGAATTTCTATTCCGTCGATACCCGCACCGTGCCGACACCGGCGGCCTGGACGCTGGGGTGGAAGTCGGCGTCGATGTTGATCGAACGCCATAAACAAGACCAAGGCGCATGGCCGCGGACCATGGCCTTGAGCGCCTGGGGGACCAGCAATATGCGCACCGGCGGCGACGATATCGCGCAGGGGCTGGCGCTGATGGGGGTGCAGCCGCAGTGGGACACGGCGTCGAGAAGGGTAACCGGGTTCGAGGTGATGCCGGTCGGGGTCCTGGGCCGGCCCAGGGTCGACGTGACGTTGCGAGTCTCTGGGTTCTTCCGCGACGCCTTCCCGGGTTTGATTGATTTATTCGATTCCGCCGCCCGGGCCGTGGCGGCGCTGGACGAAAGCATCGAGGACAATCCGCTGGCGGAACGCACCCGGGCCGAAGCCAAGCGTCTGATCGCCGACGGCGCCAGCGAGGAAGACGCCGCCCTTCGCGCCGGATTTAGGGTATTCGGCTCGAAACCGGGCGCCTACGGGGCGGGATTGCAGGCACTCATTGACGAGAAGGGCTGGCAGACCGACGAAGACCTGGCCCGCGCCTATGTCGCCTGGGGCGGCTATGCCTACGGGTCCGGCGTCGAAGGCCAGGCCCAGCACGGCTTGTTCGAAACGCGGTTGCGGACAGTCGAGGCCGTCGTCCACAATCAGGACAACCGGGAACATGATTTGTTGGATTCCGATGACTATTACCAATTCGAAGGCGGCATCACCGCCGCCGTCAGATCCTTGTCCGGCGTCCAGCCCGCCGTTTATCACAACGACCATTCCCGCCCCGAACGCCCCCGGGTGAACACTTTGGAAGAAGAAGTCGCCCGCGTGGTTAGAGCCAGAGTGGTCAATCCGAAATGGATCGCCGGCGTCATGCGCCACGGCTACAAGGGCGCCTTCGAGATGGCGGCGACGGTGGATTACATGTTCGCCTTCGCGGCGACGGCTGGGTGCGTCAAGGACCATCACTTCGACGCCGTCTTCGATGCCTATCTGGGCGACGACGACGTGCGAAATTTCCTTGAGGAGCACAATCCGGCGGCGTTGAAGGAAATGAGCGAACGGCTGATGGAGGCCCAGGACCGCGGCCTGTGGCGGCCGCGCCTCAACAGCACCTATAAAATTCTGGCGGCGCTGAATGGCCCCGCCGCGCCAAACGCGCTACAAAAGGCATAAGGGTGAGGGGACATTGATGAACGACGGCGACAGCGAACTAGAACTGAATGAACGCCACGCCTACAAGATGGCCAAGAAGAAGGCGGCCAGGGACAAGATTCTCGCCACCAAGACCATCGAGAAAGGCCTGGTGATCGTCCATACCGGCAAGGGCAAGGGCAAGTCGACGGCGGCCATGGGGCTGGCCATCCGCGCTATCGGCCACGGCATGAAGGTGGGCATCGTTCAGTTCGTCAAGGGCGTCTGGGAAACCGGCGAACGCGATGTGCTGGATAAGTTTCCCGACCTGGTCACCATCAAGGCCATGGGCGACGGCTTCACCTGGGAGACCCAGGACCGGGAGCGCGACATCAAGGCGGCCCAAACCGCCTGGGCGGCGTCCAAGGAAATGATCACCAGCGGCGATTATAAAATGGTAATCCTGGATGAACTCAACATCGTCCTGCGTTACGATTACATTCCGCTCGACGACGTCATCGCAACCATGAAGTCGAAGCCGGAAGACCTTCACGTGGTTATCACCGGGCGCAACGCCAAGGACGACCTGATCGAGGTTGCCGATCTGGTCACCGAGATGACCTTGGTCAAACATCCGTTCCGGGGCGGCGTTAAGGCCCAAGTTGGCATAGAGTTCTAATCGGCATCGAGTTTTGAGAATGGAGAATTCAAGATGAAGCGTTTCGCGGTTTTAGTGGTTTTCCTGGTTGGCGGCTTCGGGCTGATCGCGTGCCAGGAAATGCGCGAGACGCCCGGCCAGGGCGCAATCCGGCTTCTCGATTGGTCCGCCGATACGCTCAATAACATCGCCCGCCAGCCGCAGCTGAAGGATTTCGTCAACCATATCCCGACGGCGCGGGCGGTGATGATCCTGCCGGCCATCGTCAAGGCCGGGTTTTTCTTTGGCGCAGAGGGCGGCAGCGGCGTGCTGATGGCGCAAAATGCCGACGGCACCTGGGGGTATCCGGCATTCTATACCCTGGGCGCCGCCAGCATCGGCTTGCAGTTCGGCGTTCAGGACACGGAAACCATATTGGTTATCCGCAATGAGGGCGCGCTCAAGTCGATCATCAGGGATCAGGGAAAATTCGGCGCCGATTTAGGGGTTACCATGGGTGTCGTCGGGGCCGGCATGGAGGCGTCGACGACGTCCAACCTTCGCGCCGATATTTTGGCCTTTACCAACGCCAAGGTCGGCGCCTTTGCCGGCGCCTCGTTGGAAGGCGCGGTGCTGGCGCGGCGCCGCGATATGAACGAGGCCTTCTACGGCGCCGGCGCGACGCCGGAAGCGATCATCTTCGAGGCCCGGTTCAAAAACGCCAAGGCCGATCCGTTGAGGTCCGCCCTTGCAAGATTTAGATAAGCCAGATTCAGTCCAGACGCGGGCCCTGATGATCCAGGGCACCGGGTCCGACGTCGGCAAATCGTTGCTGGTGGCCAGCCTTGGCCGGGCATACGCCAAACGCGGGCTTCTGGTCATGCCGTTCAAGCCGCAGAACATGTCCAACAACGCCGCCGTGACCTTGGGCGGCGGCGAGATCGGCCGCGCCCAGGCCCTGCAGGCGAAGGCGGTGGGGGCGGAACTCAGTGTCCACATGAACCCGGTGCTGTTGAAACCGCAATCGGAAACCGGCGCCCAGGTCATCGTCCAGGGCCACATGGAAGGCACCGCCCAGGCCAAGGATTACCACGCCCTGAAACCGAAATTGCTGCCGCGGGTGCTGGAAAGCTTCCACATCGTCGCCGGCGGCGCCGATTTGGTCCTCATCGAAGGCGCCGGCAGCCCGGCGGAGGCCAACCTGCGCGCCGGCGATATCGCCAATATGGGCTTCGCCGAGGCCGCCAACGTGGCGGTGGTGCTCTGCGCCGATATCGAACGCGGCGGCGTGCTGGCCAGCATCGTCGGCACCCATGCGCTTCTCTCGCCATCGGAACGGACCCGCACCAAGGGCTATATCGTCAATAAATTCCGCGGCGATCCGGGCTTGTTCGACGATGCCCTGGATATCATCAAGGACAATACCGGCCTCGATTGTTTCGGCGTCATTCCGTTTTTTGACGATGCCCGCCTGCTGCCCAAGGAGGACGCGGTGTCGATTGGCTATGAGGCGGAAGAAAAACCCGCCATCAAAATCGCCGTCCCCAGGCTATCGCGTATCGCCAATTTCGACGATCTCGACCCGCTGGCCGCCGAGCCGGGCGTTTCCGTAGACATCATCCAGCCGGGACAACCGATCCCCGGCGACGCCGACGTGGTGATCCTTCCCGGATCGAAATCGACGCTTGCCGACCTGGCGCAAATCCGGGCCGAGGGCTGGGACCTGGATATTGCCGCCCATCATCGCCGCGGCGGCGTGGTGGTCGGGCTGTGCGGCGGCTATCAGATTTTGGGCACCCGCATTGCCGACCCCGAAGGTATCGAAGGACCGCCAAGTGAGGCAGAGGGTTTAGGACTGCTCGATATCGAAACGGTGCTGGAAGGCGAAAAGACCCTGACCCAGGCCACCGGGATTCATGTTGCTTCCGGCGAGGCGGTCGAAGGCTACGAGATGCACATCGGCAACACCACCGGCCCCGGCCTCGCGAACCCATTGTTGGAGATCGGCGGCCGTGGCGAAGGGGCCATGAGCAAAGACGGCCTGGTGATCGGCACCTACCTGCACGGGCTGTTCGCCGCCGACGGCTTCCGCCATGCGTTCCTAAAACGTCTCGGCCACGATATAGGCGGGGGCGGCATCGCCTATGACGCGCTGATAGAAGCCACCCTCGACGCGCTAGCGGCGCATTTGGAAGAACACCTCGACCTCGACGGGCTGCTGGCCGCCGCCGGACCGGTCAAGACGGAACCGCTCAGCGCTACAGGCTGAACCGGACCACGGCGATGGCGGCGACCCAGACGCCGTTGATCAAACAGGCGACGAAATAGAGATACAGCGCCCGGCTGATATCCTTGGCGGTGGCGTCAGCAACGCCGTCGCCGATCCAGGGGTCGTTGACCGTGGTGCCCGGGTATTGGCGCGGCCCCGCCAGCTTCAGCCCCAAGGCCCCGGCCATGGCGCCTTCCGGCCAGCCGGCATTGAACGAGCGGTGATATTTCGAATCGCGTAACATGATCTTCAGCGCCGCGCCGGGTTTTGCCGTCGGCACGAATAGCGAGGCGAGCACGAAAAACAAACCCGCCAGCCGCGCCGGGATCAGGTTGAGGACATCGTCGAGGCGCGCCGCCGTCATCCCGAAGGCCCGGTAGCGCGGCGAGCGGTAGCCGATCATGCTGTCCATGGTGTTGACGGTTTTATAGACCAGCAGCCCCGGAAACCCGAACAGCACGTACCAGAACACCGGCGCGATCAGGCCGTCGCCGAAGTTTTCGGCCAGCGATTCGATCGCCGCCCGGGCGACGCCGGCGCCGTTCAAGCTGTCCGGGTCGCGGCCGACGATATGGGAAACGGCGCGGCGGCCTGCCTCGACGTTTTGGCGCAGCCCCTTGGCGACATCGCTGACGTGGTCATAGAGGCTGCGCGCCGCCAGCAACATGACGATGCCGGCGAACTCGATGATCCAGCCGAAAGAATGGTTGAGGCTCAACCAGGACACCCCCCAACCGACGGCAAACGCACATCCACAAAGGAACACAACCACTAGGGCGCCGCGAACGGCGCGGTCGGCCTCGCTGCGGCTTTCGCGGTTGAGCTTGCGCTCGAAAAAAGCGGTGACGTTGCCGATGATAACAACCGGATGGCGGACGACCTTGAACAACCGCTTGGCTTCGCCGATGTAGGCCTCGACGAGGAGCGCCATCAACAACAATACCAGCGGATCGAAGCCGCCGGTTCCGGTCATGCCGAAGGTCAACATGCGCGGCAGCATGGCAGTTTAAGAAGGCTTTTCCCAGGCCGTAAAATCACTATGCTGTTCTCAGTAAACGTATTCGCCGGACAAGATCACCCGGAGGCAATGACCAGGTGATCCCGGCTGAGATATCTGAACGATAACGCTCGAAGGCAAGGACCAAGCGTAATGACAGACAAGACCGCCGTCATGATCTGCGGCCACGGCAGCCGCGATGACAACGCCATCGAAGAATTCAACAAGCTGGCCGGGCATCTAAGCAAAAGACTGCCCGATTTCGACGTCGAAAGCGGCTTCCTGGAATTCGCCACGCCGATAATTCGTACCGGCCTCGACAAGCTGAAACAACGCGGCGCCGAAAAGATCGTCTGCCTGCCGGGGATGCTGTTCGCCGCCGGTCACGTCAAGAACGACCTGCCGTCGGAGGTCAACAATTTCGGCGCCGAAAATCCCGGTATAGAGATGATTTTCGGGCGCGAACTGGCGGTCGATAAAAAACTGCTGGAAGCCGCCCGTCAACGCATCGAGGCGGCGGAAAACCAGGCCCCATCCGAGGTCGCGCGCCAGGACACGTTATTAATGGTGGTCGGGCGCGGCACCAACGACCCGGACGCCAATTCCAACGTCTCGAAGGTGGCGCGGATGCTGTGGGAAGGGATGGGCTTCGGCTGGGCCGAGGTCAGCTATTCCGGCGTCGCGTATCCCCTGGTCGATGCCGGGCTCAAAAACGCGGTGAAACTGGGATACCGCCGCATCATCGTGTTTCCGTATTTCCTGTTCACCGGAATCCTGGTGCGCCGCATATACGACTGGGCCGATGAAGCCGCCGCCCACCCGGAGGTCGAAATCCTCAAGGCGTCCTATCTCAACGATCACGAACTGCTCATCGATACTTTCGTCGAGCGTGTCGAAGAGGCGCTTGAAGGCGACAACGCCATGAATTGCCAATTGTGCAAATACCGCGAACAGATCATCGGCTACGAAGGCGACGTCGGTGCGGCACAGGTCGGCCACCACCATCATGTCCGCGGCATCGGCACCGATGGAGAAGACGCCCACGATCATGGCCACCATCACCACCACCACGAAGATTGAGAGGGGGGTTGGCGATGTTCGATTACATCCGCGACCCGGCGGCGATTTATCAACAATCCTTCGCCACCGTCAGCAAAGAGGCCGACCTCTCCGGGCTTTCGGCCAATGAGGCCGACGTGGCGGTGCGTTTGATCCATGCCTGCGGCATGCCCGACATTACCGGTGATTTGGAATTTTCAGAAGGCGCGGTGGCGGCGGGCCGGGCCGCGCTCAAATCCGGGGCGACTATCCTGGCCGATGTCGAAATGGTCCATCATGGCATCATCCGTGCCCGGCTGCCGGCCGCCAACAAAATCATTTGCACCCTGCATGATGACGGGGTGCGGGAGGCGGCCAAGGCACAATCCACGACCCGGTCCGCCGCCGCGGTGGACCAGTGGGGGGATACCATGTCAGGCGCCGTGGTCGCCATCGGCAACGCGCCGACGGCGCTCTACCGTGTGTTGGAACTGATCGAAGGCGGCGCGCCGAAGCCTACGATGATCGCCGCCTTTCCCGTCGGTTTCGTCGGGGCGTCGGAGTCCAAGGACGCCTTGATCGCCCATGCGCCCCGGTTGGGGATTCCCTTTATCACGTTGACAGGACGGCGCGGCGGCAGCGCCCTGGCGGCGGCCTGCATCAACGCGCTATCTGATTTTGGGGCGGGGGCGGCATGATCACCCCCCGGATTATTGTCGTCGGCATCGGCGAAGACGGCCTCGATGGGCTTTCTCCGACGACGCGAAAGGTCGTCGAGGACGCCGACGTTCTGGTCGGCGGGGCGCGGCATCTCTCGAAAGTACCGGATGGCGGCCAAACCCGCATCGATTGGAAAGACGGCTTCGATGCCGCCTTTGACGCCATCGAGAAATTGAGCGCTAAGCGGGTGGTCGTGCTGGCGTCGGGCGATCCGATGCATTTCGGTGTTGGCACCAACGTGGTCCGGCGTTTCGGCGCCGACGCGGTGACCATCATTCCGGCGCCCGGCGCCTTCAGCCTTGCGGCCGCGCGCATGGGCTGGCCGTTGGCGGATGTCGAATGCCTGACCGTTCATGGCCGGGCGCTGGCGGCTCTCCACCTGCATTTGGTGCCCGGGAAACGGTTGTTGGTGCTGAGCAGGGACGGCGAGACGCCTGCCAAGCTGGCCGATCTGCTGGTCGCCAGGGGCTTCGGGCCGAGTAATTTAACCGTTCTGGCCGACATGGGCGGCGACGAAACGCGTCTTGAGGCGAGCGCCGAAGCCTGGACCGTGGCCAGCGTCGATGCTCTCAACACCATTTGCGTTGAATGCGTCGCCGCCAACGATGCCGAGGCGCATACCTGGTCCCGGGTGCCGGGGTTGGCGGAAGACGCCTATCAGCACGACGGCCAAATCACCAAGCGCGAGGTTCGGGCGGTGACCCTGGCCCGCCTGGTACCGTTGCCGGGCCAAGTGCTTTGGGATGTCGGCGCCGGTTCAGGCGCCATCGGCATCGAATGGCTGAGGGCCGAGCCCCAATCGGAGGCCTTCGCCGTCGAGCGCGAGCCTGAGCGCGTCGCCAATATTGCCGCAAATGCCGGCAATCTGGGGGTGCCGAGGTTGAACATCATCGAAGGCGAGGCCCCCGGTGTTCTTTATAATATCGAGACAAAACCGGATGCGGTGTTCCTGGGCGGCGGCGTGTCGGTGCCGGGGCTGCTGGAGGCTTGCTGGCAAGCCCTCAATCCGGGCGGGCGGCTAGTCGCCAACGCGGTCACCATCGAGGCCGAACAACGGCTGTTGGCGTTTCAGAAGGAATTCGGCGGCGATCTAGTTCGATTGGCGGTAAGCCGCGCCGCGCCGATCGGGACCGGCACCACCTTCCGGCCGCTTAAACAAGTCACCCAGTTGGCGGCGGTCAAAAAATGAACGCCGACAAGCAAGAGAATAGGGCGGGCGGCACCCTCTACGGCCTCGGCATCGGCCCCGGCGACCCGGAGCTGATCACCCTGAAGGCATTGAAAATCATTCAATCGGTTGCCGTCGTCGCCTATCCGGCGCCTGAAAATGGCGACAGCCTGGCCCGGTCCATCGCGGCGGCGCATTTTCCCGGCGGCCAGCGCGAAATCTGCATCCGCACGCCGATGACGCCGGAAAACTTTCCCGCCAACGACGTTTATGACCGTTACGCGGGCGAAATCGGCGATCATTTGAAGGCCGGCCGGGACGTCGCGGTGCTGTGCGAGGGCGACCCGTTCCTGTACGGCTCGTTCATGTACATCTTCGAGAGGCTCAGCCGCGATCACCCGGTTCGGGTGGTGCCGGGGGTGTCGTCGTTGGGCGCCTGCGCGGCGGCGGCCGGGCGGCCGTTGGTGTCGCGCAATCAAAGCCTAAGCATCCTGCCGGCGCCGTTGGCCGAAGTGGAATTGGAAAGGCGCCTGAAGGGAGCCGACGCCGCCGCGATCATGAAGGTCGGGCGGCATATGGCCAAGGTCAAAAGGGTGCTGGAACGATTGGGCTTGGATAAAGGCGCCTGTTACGTCGAGCGCGCCTCCATGGGCGACGAAAAAATCTGCGCCTTGGAGGATGTGGAGACGGACGCCGCGCCGTATTTTTCCATGGTGCTGGTCCGCCGGAGCGAGGAGGGCTCAAGGTGATCGACACCCTGCCGGACGGTGTTGCCCTGGTGGTGCTGGGGCCGGACGGATTGGCGCTGGCCGAAACCCTGAAACCGCTGTTGCCGGGCGCCGAAATTCACGGGCTTCAGGGCCGCGTCGATGTCGCCGGGGGCGCCGATGTCGCGTTCGCCGACGTGGCGGCGCATGTGCGGGGCCTGTTCGCCGGGTCCCGGCCGTTCGTCGGGGTGTGCGCCGCCGGCATTCTGATCCGCGCCTTGTCCGGCGTCTTGGCCGACAAACGGGAAGAGCCCGCCGTCGTCGCGGTGGCGTCTGACGGCAGCGCCATCGTGCCGTTGTTGGGCGGGCACCGGGGCGCCAACCGCCTGGCCCAAGCCATCGCCGAGGCCACCGGAGGGCACGCCGCGGTGACCACCGCCGGTGATGTTGCGTTGGGCTTGGCGTTGGACGAGCCGCCGCCCGGCTGGCGGCTGCATAACCCAGAGGCGGCGAAGGCCATCACCCGGGCGCTGCTGGCCGGCGATCCGGTTAGGCTTTCCCTGGAAGCCGGCGACGCCGATTGGATCACCGATTCCGGCGCGGTGTTCGCCGACGATGCCCCGGTGGCCGTGCGCGTCACCGACAAAGCGGTCGCCTTATCCGACACTGGGCCCGGCGGTGATTTGATTTTACACTCACCGGTGCTGGCCCTCGGCGTCGGCTGTGAACGCGGCGCCGACGCCGGGGAATTGATCGCCTTGGTGGAGAAGACATTGGCGGACGCGGGGCTGGCCGCAGGTGCGGTCGCCTGCGTGGCGTCGCTGGACCTCAAGGCCGACGAAACGGCGGTGCACGCCCTGGCGGCGCATCTAAGTGTATCTGCACGGTTTTTTGCCGCCGAAGCCTTGGAAGCCGAGGCGCCGCGGTTGGCCAATCCATCCGAAATTGTTTTTGCCGAGGTCGGCTGCCATGGCGTTAGTGAAGGCGCGGCGCTGGCGGTGGCGGGAAAAGACGGCGCGCTGATTGTCGACAAAAGAAAATCCCGTAGCACGACCTGCGCCATTGCCCGCGCCCCCGCTGCTATCGACCCTGAGACCGTCGGCCAGGCGCGGGGCCGCCTGAGCGTCGTCGGTATCGGCCCCGGCAAAAATGCGTGGCGGACACCGGAAGCGACGCAGGCCTTGCGAGGCGCGTCCGACGTGGTCGGGTACGGGCTGTACCTGGACCTGATCGAAGACCTCATCAAGGATAAGAATTTGCATTCCTCGGCCTTGGGCGCCGAGGAGGACCGCGCCCGCCAGGCTCTTGATCTGGCTGCGGCGGGGGCCCAAGTGGCGCTGGTCAGCTCCGGTGACGCCGGGATTTACGCGCTGGCGAGCTTGGTGTTCGAGCTGTTGGACAGGGAAGGTCGACCCGGCTTGAACCGACCAGCCTGGAACCGGGTGGAGGTATCGGTGACGCCGGGAATTTCCGCCATGCAGGCCGCCGCCGCCCGCATCGGCGCGCCTTTGGGTCACGATTTCTGCGCCATCTCGCTGTCTGATCTGTTGACCCCCCTGGACGATATCCGGCGCCGCCTGCAAGCGGCGGCGGCGGGAGATTTCGTCGTCGCTCTCTACAACCCGGTCTCCAAGCGCCGCAAAAAACAACTGGTGATGGCGCGCGAAATTTTGTTGTCGGCGCGGCCACCGCAAACGCCGGTGGTGCTGGCCCGAAACCTCGGCCGCGACGGCGAGGCGGTGACGGTCGTCACTTTAAACGATCTGGAACCGGGTATGGTCGATATGCTGACGCTGGTGCTGATCGGGTCGTCCAACACCCAGGTCATGGATACCACCAATGGCCCCCGCGTCTTCACACCGCGCGGCTATGCCAAAAAAATGGAACCCAACCCATGACCGTTCATTTCATCGGCGCCGGGCCGGGGGCGGCGGACCTGATCACGGTGCGCGGCCTCAATATCATCCGGGCCTGCCCGGTGGTGCTGTACGCCGGATCGCTGGTGCCCGCCGACATCGTCGCCGAGGCTGGAGTCGAGTCCCAGGGGGGGGCGCGCGTCATCGATACCGCGCCGATGACCCTGGATGAGATCATCGCCGAGATCGAAGCGGCGCACAAAAAAGGTTTTGACGTCGCCCGCGTCCATTCCGGAGACCCGTCGCTCTATGGCGCCATCGCCGAACAGATACGGCGTCTGGACGGGCTCGGCATCGCCTACGACGTGACCCCGGGGGTATCGGCCTATGCGGCGGTGGCCGCCGCCATGGGCGCCGAATTGACGCTCCCCGACGTCAGCCAGACGGTGATCCTGACCCGCACCTCGGTGCGCAGTTCCGGAATGCCCGACGGCGAACAGCTCTCGTCGCTGGGGCAAAGCGGGGCGACGCTGGCCATTCACCTGTCGGTCAACAATTTAGGTCCGGTGGTCCGCGACCTGGTTCCCCATTACGGGCGAAATTGCCCGGTGGTCGTCGCCTACCGGGTCAGCTGGCCGGATCAGAAAATCATCCGCGGCACCCTCAAAGACATTCGGGGTAAGGTCAAAGCCGCCGGCATCACCCGCACGGCGCTGATCCTGGTCGGCCGGGTGCTGGCGCAGAAAGATTTCGACGACAGCCGCCTTTATGCCGCCGACCATCATCATGTCTTGAGGCCGAAAAAAGGTTAAACCCGGCCTTCCAGCCAGGCGAAGGCCTCGTCCACGGTTTCGGCCAGCGGCCCCGGCTCGGGCGGCGGGCGGCGGATCAGGATGATGGTGACGCCGGTCTTGGCGGCGGCGATAACCTTGGCTTCGGTACCCTCGCCGCCGGAATCCTTGGTCACCAGGGTGTCGATGTCATGTTCAGCCAACAGGTCCTGTTCGGCGTCGAGCGTATAGGGCGGCGCGCCGGTGATCAGCTGGTAATCGGCCAACGGTGGCGGCGCCTTCTGCGCATCGATGAGGCGGACCAGAAACCATAAACCCTCAAGTCCCGAGAACGCCTCCAGCCCGCCGTGCCCGGTGGTCAGGAAGATGCGCCGGGCGACTCGGGGCAGGATGGCGGCGGCGCCGTCCAGGCCGTCGGCTTCTAGATACGTCGCCCCCGGCGGCATACGCCAACCGGGCCGCATTACTTGAAGCCGCGGTACGGGAACTCCGGCACAGGCGACGTTGGCGTGGTCCGAAATCTGGCCGGCAAAGGGATGGGTGGCGTCGATGACCAAGTCGACGGCATGCTCGGTAATATATGTCTTCATTCCCTCAATGCCGCCGAAGCCGCCGACGCGGACATCACCGGCCAGCGCCGGGGTGGTGGCCCGCCGCCCGGCCAGCGACGTCGTTACCCGCAGCTTTTTTCCGATCATCAGGGAAACCCGGCGCGCCAATTCCCGCGCTTCGGTAGTGCCGCCCAAAATAAGAAGGTGCTTAACCGGCATGGCCGACGTCGTTCCCGTTGCCATCGAAGATCACCACCTCGACGGCGGTATCGCCCGCCAGCGTCGCCATCGCCACCTCCCGCGCCCGCCGCGCAATCAGGTCGCCGAGGGGCAGGTCAAGCGCCTGGGCGGCGTCGAAAACTTCGGCGGCGGTGTTGGCGTCCTTGGCGCTGGCGATGGTTTCGTCGTCGGCGCCCAGCGACGCCAGCAGGTCGGACAGCGCCGCCATGTCGACCCGGGATTTGGACGAATGCAGGTCCATCGCTCCTTGCGCCAACTTGGTGATCTTGCCGGGGCCGCCGGCGATGGTCAGCCGCCCGACCGGGGCCTTGCGCAGGTATTTCAACAATCCGCCGGCGAAATCGCCCATGTCGATCAGCGCTTGGTCGGCAAGGCCCAGCCTTTTCTGAACAGCCGCTTCCGAGGTTCGCCCGGTCGCCGCCGCGATGTGGGTGATGCCGGCGGCCTTGGCGACATCGACGCCGCGGTGGATGGAATGAATCCAAGACGAACAGGAATAGGGAATGACCACGCCGGTGGTGCCCAGGATCGACAAGCCGCCTTCGATGCCGAGCCGCCGGTTGAGGGTTTTTTCGGCCAGCCGCTCGCCACCGGCAACGCCGACGGTGATGGCGACGCCGCCTTGCACCCCGTCGCCAAATTTACGGGCCAAATCGCCGATCACGGCTGCCATCATCGCCCGCGGCCCCGGGTTGATGGCGGGCTCCCCGACGTCGAGCGCCAGGCCGGGCCGGGTCACGGTGCCGACGCCGGGCCCGGCATGAAAGGTGACGCCGTCTATATCTTCATTTAAGGAAACGGTGACGGTGATCTCGGCGCCGTGGGTGACGTCGGGGTCGTCGCCGGCATCCTTGATGATGCTGGCGGTGGCTTCGGTCCCGTTCAATTGCTGGCGTTTCAGCGCGAAGCTTGGTTCCTCGCCGCCGGGCAGCGTGATCCGGACCGGGTCGGGGAAGGAGCCGGTCAGCAACGCCTGATAGGCCGCCGTCGCCGCCGCCGTGGCGCAGGCGCCCGTCGTCCAGCCCTTGCGCAACGGGCCTTTCGGTTTACGTGGGGAGGGCAACATGGTTCTCCTTCTTATCCCGGTCATATTATCATATCCGACGGCGGGCTAGCGTTCTATCATGCCGGCCTTAAGGCGCAGGGTGCGCCCAACCGGCGCCGACAAGACAGGGAATGCAGTGATGGCGAAACCGACCAAGGACAAGTCCGACAAAAAGGACCCCGGTGCCCGGTCCGGGACCGGCCCGGAAAAAACCTTTCTGCGGCGCGGCACCCTGATCGGGTTTTTGCTGGTGCTGCTTATTGCCGTCGTCGTCGGGCAACGCTATCTCCCGACGATTATGGGAAAAACGCCGCTGCCGTCCTCATCCCAGGCGGTTCCCATCGGCGGGCCGTTTTCGCTGGTCGACCACCTTGGCCGTTCGGTGAACCAAAATTCGTACACAGGCCGCTTCCTGCTGGTCTTTTTCGGCTACACCTTCTGTCCCGATGTGTGTCCGGCGACGCTGACCGAAATCGGCTATGTGCTGGATATGCTGGGGGCTAAAGGGGAAATGGTCACGCCGCTGTTCATTACCGTCGATCTGGAACGCGATACGCCGGAATACCTGAAAGAATATCTTTCGCATTTTCATCCCCGCATCGTCGGGCTGACCGGGACGCTGGACCAGGTCAAGTCGGTGGTCAAGGCCTATAAGATTTACGTCGCCAAGGCGCCGACGGAACAGGCGCATGAGCACAAGAGCGAAGCCGCAGCGAATGAACCGCATGACCATGATTACGATATGGAACACCAGGCGTTTATCTTTCTGATGGGCACGGACGGCGCCTACCGCGCCCAATTTCCCGGCAACGCCGACGCCAAAACGATGGCGGCGAAAATCAAGGATTTCCTGTGACCAAGGGAAGGGGCTTAATAATCGCCGCACCGGCATCGGGCAGCGGCAAGACCGTGGTCACGTTGGGGCTGCTCAGGCACTTGGCGTCTTTGGGTCATGACGCCGCCTCGGCCAAATCCGGGCCCGATTACATCGATCCCGCCTTTCATGCCGCCGCCGGCGGCCGCCAATGCGTTAATCTGGATTGCTGGGCGATGCGCGAAGATACCTTGGGCGCCGTTGCCACCGGCCTTTCCAAGGACGCCGACATGGTCGTCTGTGAAGGGGTCATGGGGCTGTTCGACGGCGCTTTCGTGGGCCCGAGGGGAAACTCTAAATCCAATGGCGGCTCCACGGCGGATTTGTCCAGCCTCACCGGGTGGCCGGTGGTGTTGGTGATCGACGCCCGCGCACAAGCCGAATCCGCCGCCGCCGTGCTTAAGGGCTTCGCCGAATACCGCCCGGACGTGGAGGTCGCGGGCGTTGTCTTTAACCGGGTCGGCGGTACGCGCCATGCCGAGATTTTACGCCACGCCTGCGAAAAATCGGTTCCCGGCGTTCCTGTGCTGGGCTGCCTGCCGAGGACCGAAGGACTGAGTCTGCCGGAACGGCATTTGGGTTTGGTCCAGGCCATTGAGCATCCGGACCTGGAGGGTTTCGTTGAGGCCGCCCGGGCGCTCGTCGCCGAGCACCTGGATGTGGACCGGTTGATGGATATTGCGGGTCCGCTGAAGCTGAAGGCCAAGGGGGGTGTTTCCCCCCTGGACCCAATCGGCCAGCGCATCGCCGTCGCCCGAGACCAAGCCTTCGCTTTTTCCTATGCCTCGGTGATCGAGGGGTGGCGGCGCTCAGGCGCCGAAATCGTGCCGTTTTCGCCGCTCCTGGACGAAGCCCCCGACCCCGACGCCGATGGCGTCTATCTTCCCGGCGGATATCCGGAACTCCATGCCGGGCGGCTTTCAGGCGCGTCAAATTTCCTCGACGGGCTCAGGGCGTCGGCGAAAGCGGGGGCGGCGGTGTTCGGCGAATGCGGGGGCTATATGGTGTTGGGCCGGGGCTTGGTCGATGCCGAGGGAACCCGCCACGCCATGGCCGGGCTATTGGCGCTGGAGACGTCGTTCGCCGAGCCCAAACTGCATCTCGGATACCGGCGAACGAAGATTATTGGCGATGGCCCCTTAGGTACCGCCGGGGTTGCTTTTCGCGGCCATGAATTCCATTACGCCAAGGTGGCCCTGGAAGATGGCGCAAAAGCAGGCGCGCTGTTTCAGGCGGCCGATGCCGGCGGCAATGACCTTGGCCCGGTGGGGCTCGTCGACGGCAAGGTGGCGGGGTCGTTCATCCACCTGATCGACCGGGAATAGGGCGCCAAGGAGGCCGTCAATAAGGCTGGAATGGTTCGGTAGTGTCCTAAGGTCGGGTCCTTAATGGAGATAGAAACCAGACCTCCGAAGTGGACGGATTCGCCCAAAAGGGGTATATTAGATAAGGTTTTCATCATTTAGGGCTTGTCCCTGAGTGTTGATCCCAGGGCCTGGGACTGTTCGCGCAGTTGCCGGACCCGCAAAAAAGTGGTGGAGGTAACCAGAGTCGAACCGGTCAGGGTCTGCTTGTAGGGCTTTCCTGGCTAACCTGCTACCCCCGCCAAAGTGCCGATTAAGGGCCGCTCGATATGCTTCACAGGGCATCTGAGCGGCCCTTCCTGTTTAATCTCAGCCCCCGGCGGCGGTCGGTAAGTTCGCCGGGGGCTCTCACCCTCCTTTTCATGTCGCCCTCCATATTGTTGATAGTCTATTAAACCACAAACTCACCGAATGTGCAATAACGGAGTTTGCGTTAGTGGATAAATTATTTCTCGTTGACTATCCCGTAATTTTCTGGCATAAGCATGACAGATTAATGGAGGTCTGTCATGGCCAAGAAACGCAGTCCGAACTACCCAACTCTCGGCTTGTCGGGGGCGCTGGAGTTGATGCACCCAGTTTTTCAGCAGGAAAACCGAAACAAGATGTCTCGGCTTGTACTCGCTCAACACATGGGTTACACGAGCCTGAACGGTCGCGCCCTAAGTAAAATTGGGGCTGTTCGGGCCTTTGGGCTTATTGAGGGCACTGGCGACGATTTGCGTGTTAGCGACGACGCGATCACGGCAATGACAGCACCGGCGGATTCACCAGAACGGGACATTGCCGTCAACCTTCTGGCATACAAGCCTGACCTCTTCAAAGATTTGCGGAAAGACTTTCCTGATACGAATCCGAGCCTCCAAAACTTGCGGTTCAATTTAGTTCAACGCCGCTTTACAGAAGAGGCGGCGGGGAAAGCGGCGAAGAACTATCTCGAAACGATGGCCCTTGTTTCTGGGAATCTTACCGAGTATAATGCTGACATTACCGACAATGATGCAGAAACTCGCAGCAATCCGGGAGCGGCGGCTGGTATCTCATCGCCCCAATCAAAACGGCCAAAGGGGTTAAATTTATTGGAAGGTGAGCGGGAACTTAAGGCAGGCCTGTTATCAAAAGAGTCCAGCTTCCGGCTTATAGTGAGCGGTCAAATCGGTGCTGCTGAAATTGAGCGGCTCATTAAGCAGCTTGAATTAGATAAGGAAATCCTCGCCGATGATACCGGCGACGACGAGGAAGAAACCCCCAGTTGATCGGCGCACCCAAGTTGGCGTGCCCCAATTTCGGGCAAATTTAGAGGGAATCAATCCACCTAGGGGTATCACGTGATACCGCTGGCGATGGCCAACCTCTATATACTTATATCGAAATTCTAGAAAATTGTGACAAATAAATGGGCTCACGTGAGCCCATTTTCGATTTATTTGTCGGGGTGGTGAGGATCGAACTCACGGCCATACGCTCTTCAAGCGTCCGCTCTACCACTGAGCTACACCAAGAACAGTTTAGCAAAATAGGACACTCACTGTCTATTTAGGACAGCACCAAGGGTCCCCTCCTTTTGACTTTCGCCATAAGACAGGCTACCCCTTTGGCGCAATCAGGAGCCTTGCTTCCATGGCCGGTAAATCGACCGCAAAAAAAGCCGAACAACAGCCCTTCTGGCAGACCAAAACCCTGGACCGGATGACCAAGGCGGAGTGGGAATCGCTTTGTGACGGCTGCGCCCGGTGTTGCCTGAACAAGCTGGAAAATGAAACCACCGGCGAAATTCAATTCACCGACGTCGCCTGTCGGCTGTTGGATACGGAACAGTGCCGATGTGTCAGCTATGACGACCGCAAACGCTATGTGCCCGATTGCAAGATTCTGAGGCCCAAGAACATCAAGCGCATCAGTTGGCTTCCATCGACCTGCGCCTATCGTCTGATTGATGAGGGCAAGGACCTGTTCTGGTGGCACCCGCTGGTTTCCGGTGATACCGAATCGGTGCATCAAGCCGAGGTTTCGATCCGCGGCCGGGTGGTTTCTGAACGCGATACCGACGATTTGGAAAACCGCATTGTCGGTTGGCCAAAATAACAACCCATCGATAAAGGAGAAATATTCAGTGGCTCAACAGGACTTTGCTTTTTCCGGCGTTTATGCCGCCGCCCTAACCCCGGTAACCGCCGACATGGACCCGGACATTGATTTGATGGCCGCCCACTGCCGCTGGCTTTTGGACAACGGCTGCAATGGACTGGCCATTTTGGGCACCACCGGCGAGGCCAATTCGTTCGGCCTCAAGGAACGCATCGGCATTTTGAACGGATTGGCCGAGGCCGGTATTCCGGGCGAAACCCTGATGCCCGGCACCGGGTCGTGCGCGCTGCCCGACGCCATCGCGCTGACCCGTGTGGCCATGGACAATGGCGCCGGCGGGGTTCTGATGCTGCCGCCGTTTTATTACAAAAACCCCAGCGATGACGGCCTGTTCGCGGCCTATTCCGAGGTCATCCAGAAAATCGGTGACGATAAACTGAAAATTTGTCTTTACCATTTCCCGCAGATGTCCGGCGTGCCGATCCCGTACGCGTTGATCGAGAGGTTGTTAAAGGAGTACCCGGGCACCGTCGTCGGCATGAAGGATTCATCGGGCGATATCGACAACATGATCGGGGCGGCCAAGAACTTCCCCGGTTTCGCCGTCTTTGCCGGTTCCGATGAATTGATGCTGCCGTTGATTGAGGCCGGCGGCGCCGGCTGCATCACCGCGTGCGCCAACGTCGGCGCAAAACTGGCGGGTGAGCTTTACCAGGGTTGGTTGGGCGGCGATGACGTTCAGGCCATCCACGAAACCCTGACCGCGGTGCGCCACACCATCGCTAAATATCCGCTGTCGACGGCGTTGAAAACACTGATGGCGCGGCATTCCGGCAATGACGATTGGCTCAACATCCGCGCGCCGTTGATGCGCATGAGCGATGCCGACCGCAACGCGCTCTATGAGGCCTTCGACGCCATCGGCTTTCAGGTTCCCCTGGCGGCGTAAGGAGCCCACCCCATGGCCAGGGAGCTGATTAAGGAAACTGCTCTTGAACTCGCCGGCAAGCGGGTGCCGGTTAGGCTTTTTAGAAACAAACGCGCACGGCGGATCATTCTTCGCATCGATGAAGACGCGGACGGCGGTGACGGCGTCGTCGTCACCCTGCCCAACCGGGCGTCGCAAAAAGAAGGCCTGGCCCTGGTGCTGGACAAGGCGGACTGGGTTCTGAACCAGCTTGACGAAAGGCTTCCCCGGGTGCCGTTCGCCGATGGCGAAATGGTTCCGCTCGGTGGCGTCGATTACCGGATCAGGGCGGTTCCCGGCGGTTTTGGGGTGGCCCGGGGCGTCATCCGGTTGGAGTGGAGCGAAATTTTGGTGGCCGGCCGGCCCGAACACGTTGCCCGGCGGGTGAAGGACTGGTTCAAGCGCCAGGCCCGTGAACACATCGCGCCCCGGGTCCGGGAAAAAGCGCAAGCGCTCGATAAGCAGGCGGGCCGCATCACCATCCGCGATACCAAAAGCCGCTGGGGGTCGTGTTCTCCTGACGGCAATTTGTCGTTTTGCTGGCGGCTGGTGATGGCGCCGGACGCGGTTCTGGATTACGTCGTCGCCCATGAAGTGGCGCACCTGGCCGAACTTAACCACGGGCCGAAATTCTGGCGAAGGGTCGGGGAGTTGACGGCCGATGTCGAGGGCTCCAAGCAATGGCTGCGGCTGAACGGCGAGGCCCTTCACCGCTACGGCTGAAAACAATGAAACAAGCGCAAGGATCGCTCACCTTCAAGACCGACGGCCAGGGGCTCAGCGAAATCACCGCTGATGTCGCCCACTGGATCGGTGAACAGGGCATCGCCAGCGGGCTGTTATGCGTCTATATCCGCCATACCTCGGCGTCGTTGATGATTCAGGAAAACGCCGACGCAAGGGTGATGCGGGACTTGGAGGCCTTCTTCAGGACATTGGTGCCGGAAGGACACGGCCTCTACAGCCATTCGTCGGAGGGATTGGACGATATGCCGGCCCATATCAAGGGCGCCTTGACTCAAACATCGCTAACCATACCGGTCAGCCAGGGCCGCATGACGCTGGGAACATGGCAGGGGATTTTCCTGTTCGAACACCGCACCCGGCCTAGGCAACGCGATATCACCCTGCACCTTAGCGGGGAATAGGAGCACGCCGTTGGACTCTCTTCCCGTCATTCTTTTCTTGGCCCTGATCGCCGCCGCCGTCGTCCTGCGCCGCCGCATCAACGATCCCGCCAGTGCCTTCGGCCGGTGGTGGGCTCGCACTATTCAATCCTGGTATGATCGCCATGCCGATGCGCCGCTCGAATTGGGATTCAAGGTCATCATCTTCCTGACCGTTATTCTCTGGGTTGGGATCTTTCTGAACTCGTCGGGAAAAGAGAGCAGTGGCCTGGGCGATTTATTCAAAGGTGTTTACCAATCGGGCAGCGGCGATGAAAAAAAATAAAAAAAAGCGCCCGCAAACGGCATTTGGGATTTGCGGCCAAGTGCTGGCGTTGGATTGACGGAATTGGGAACATGCCTCACCTTATACGGGGTCAGACTTAATCCACGGAGGCTCCTCAGGGAGACAATTTAGTATGCGCTCCTGCGACGATTGCCCCGGCGCCAAGGGCTGCGCCGGCAACAATCTTTATCCCATATTGATGCAGGTCTATGACCTCTATGGCGGCGGCATGACCAACAAATTCGACATCCTCGACGCGCTCGACGACGACAGCGAGGCGCTGCTGGTCAAGTTCAACAAACTGGTATCATCGGTTTGCTGGTCGAAGGCGGCGTTGCTGGCGACGGCCGAGGCGATCGAGCGCCTGGCCAAAGCGGATACCCCCGATGAGGACCTTGAAGACCGGGTGCTCGCCGCCATCGCGCAAGCCAAGGACGCCTTTGAAAATTTCCCCTGGCAGCTGTCGGAGTTGGTCGAACAGGCGCCGGACCTCTACCAAGCGGTTCTCGAGGCGTGCCCCGACACGGGGTTCGCGGATCAAATCTCGAAACGCAGCCTGGTCAAAATGTGCAAAGAGATCGCCTATCCCATCTAAAAAGCAGGCGCGCTCAACGGCTTGCAATCGGGATCGAGCGTCAACGCCGCGCCGGTCAGCGCTTGCAGGTCATCGAAGCTCAAGCCCGCCACCATCTCGCGAACCACCGGCCCGTCTTCGCCCCCGTCTTTACATATGTCGATGACGGCGAGGTCGGTGAACACCGTGGTGACGACGCCGGCGCCGGTCAGCGGATAGGTGCATTCAGGCATAATCTTGGGGGCGCCGTCGCGGGTGGTGTGTTCGGTAATCACGAACACCGCTCTGGCCCCTTGCGCCAGATCCATGGCGCCGCCGACGGCGGGCGTCGTGCCCTTATCACCGGTCGACCAATTGGCGAGGTCGCCTGAGGCGGAAATCTGAAACGCGCCCAACACGGCGATATCCAGGTGGCCGCCCCGGATCATGGCGAACGAGTCGGCGGAATCGACGAAGGCGGCGCCGGCAATGGCGGTTACCGGTTTCTTGCCGGCGGTGACCAGATCGAAATCCTCTTCCCCCGGCGCCGCCACCGGCCCCATGCCGAGGATGCCGTTCTCGCAATGGAAGATGACCTGGCGGTCTTCGGGCATGTGGTTGGCGACCATTTCGGGCATGCCGATGCCCAAGTTGACGTAAGACCCACCGGGGATGGCCTGGGCGACGCGCCACGCCATTTGATCGCGGTTGAGTTTTGCGGGGGCGGTCATGGGCTTGCCTGCTCCAACAGCGCGGCGGCCTCGCTGACCGGATCGGACACCTCGACGATGCGGTCGACGAAGATGCTGGGGGTGACGATGTGTTCCGGGTCGAGGTCGCCGAGGCCGACGATCGCCCGCGCCTGGACGATGGTCAAGGCGGCGGCCATGGCCATGTTGGGGGCGAAGTTGCGGGCCGCTTTGCGGTACGTCAGGTTGCCCCAGGGATCGGCCCTTTCCGCCTTGATCAGCGCGACATCGGCCCGGATCGGGAATTCCAGCACGTGGTCCTTGCCGTCGATGGTCCTGGTTTCCTTGCCGTCGGCCAAGGGGGTGCCGGCCGCCGTCGGCGTGAAAAAGCCGCCGATACCGGCGCCGCCGGCGCGCAGCCGCTCAGCCAGCGTGCCTTGCGGCACCACTTCCAGCTCGATCTTGCCGGCCTTGTAAAGGTCCTGAAAGACGACGGATTTGGCCGAACGCGGGAACGAACAGATGACCTTGCTGACCCGGCCGGCCTCCAACAGCTTCGCCAGTCCCAGATGCCCGGTGCCGGCGTTGTTGTTGACGACGGTCAGGTTTTTGGCGCCCTGCTCGACCAGGGCGTGGACCAGCTCGGTCGGGTTGCCGGCTTCGCCGAAGCCGGAGATCGCGACCACCGCCCCGTCGGCGATGCCCTGGACGGCGTCGGCCAGGGCCGGAACCCGTTTATCGATGATCACGATATTCCCCATTATCATCGCTCCTTAATCTTGCCCGCCAGCCTGAGCTCGGCATTTGTGTCGGCGCCGGAAGTAAGCGGCTTTTCCGGATCGGCGATCCAGCCGACGATGTCCCGCCAGGCGACCTCCGCCTTCAAGTCCCGCAACAGCATATGATAGCCGTCTTTATAAAGCGCGATACGGCGTGTGCCACGGGCGGCTTCGGGCATCCGCGCCAACATCATCCGGGTCGGTTGCTTGGGGATGATTTCATCCAGTTCGCCATAAAGGATCAGCGCCGGCGTCTTGAACCCCGCCGCCTCTTCAAGCGCCGCGTCCATCAGGTTGACCAACCCATGCATGGCGTCGATGCGGGTCGCCTTGATGACCAGCTCATCGCGGCCGAGCGCCAGCAGCATTTCCCGATTGTCCGACGGTTTGATGCCCAGCCCCTTGCCGGTCAGCTTGAGGGCGGGCATCAGCCGCACGCCGATCCACAGGCCCAACCGCTGATACCAGGGCATGGTGATGCGCCCCCACACCGCCGGCGCCGCCAGGATCACGCCGTCGATGTTTGCGATACTGCCGCCGCCGCCGGCGACCAGGATAACCGCGCCGCCCATGCTGTCGCCCAACAGGTAGAGCGGCGTCCCCGGGTGGCGGTCACGGATCAGCCGGATCATTGCCGCAAGGTCATCGGTCAGCGCCGCCGTGCCCGGCCACAACCCCGGCCCCGGCGCCGCGCCGAAGCCTCTTTGATCGTAGGCGTAGGATTGGACCCCGTGCTTGCTGAGATACGCCCCCGGGGCGGCGAAGAAGTTGGAATAATCGTTGAACCCGTGCAGCGCGATGATGACCGCCTTGGGCGCGCCTTTATCCGGCGCCCAGGTTTTCAACGGCAGGATTTGGCCATCGGCGGTGTGCACGCCATTGCCGGACAAGATGGGATTTTGGATGGCTTCGCCGGGCGCGTGAATGGTCGGCGCACAGGCCCCCAGCAGCGCCGCCCAAAGCACCATGGCCCTTGCCGCGGTCATTTGCCGGCGGGGTCCGGTTGCCCGGTCAGTTGAAGGAAAACGTCTTCCAATTCCGCCTCCCGCGTTTTGATATCGACGATGCCGAGCCCGGCGCCTTGTACGGCGGCGAGAATCTCGCCGGAATTGATTCTGGACGGTGGGTAGGAAAAGGTCAGATCGCGGCCGTCATGGAGGTCGACGTCGTAGGGCGACAGCGTTTCGGGGACGGCGTCAATGTCGCGGTCCAGGGTCACCGTAATTTCCTTGGTATCGAGGCGGCTGATCAGGTCCTCCGTCGGCTCACAGGCGATCAGGCGGCCATGGTTGATGATGGCGATGGTGTCGCAAAGGGCTTGCGCTTCCTCCAGGTAATGGGTGGTCAGCAACACGGTGATGCCCTGGCGGTTCATTTCCGTGACCCGCTCCCAAAGCTGGCGGCGAAGGTCGACATCAACGCCCGCCGACGGCTCGTCCAGGATCAGCACCGGCGGCGAATGCACCATCGCCTTGGCGACCAGCAGCCGCCGGCGCATGCCGCCCGACAACGACCGGGCATAGGCATCCGCCTTGTCGGCGAGGCCGACGGCGTCGAGCACCTCGGCGGTGCGCCGTTCGGACTTTTTGACGCCATAGAAACCGGCCTGCACCTCCAACAGCTCCTTCGGCGTGAAGTAAGGATCGATGTTCAGTTCCTGCGGCACGACGCCGATGGAAAGCCGGGCGTTTCGCATTTCCCGTTCGATGTCATGGCCCCATATGCGGGCCTCGCCTGAGGTCTTTATCACCAGCCCGGCAAGAATATTGATCAGCGTCGATTTGCCGGCGCCGTTGGGGCCCAACAATCCGAAGAACGACCCCCTGGGAACATGCAAGGAAACATCCTTCAAGGCCTCGATGCCGCCGTTGGCGCCATAGGTCTTGGACAGGCCCTCGGTTTCGATGGCAAAATCGGGGGCATGGTCGGGTGGCAGGTTGTTTTGCGTTGGCGGCATGGCGGTTCTTTCGACGGGGTCAAAAGCAGTGTTTAATTGTCCAGCCGCAATCGGTATCATTCGGTGATCGGCGGAGCAACGGTCTTGGCCCCGGCTTTAAGGATTAGGATAGCATGGCGGAACAAGAACGCATCGAAGTGAAAACGGCGACCGTTGACTGCGACGGCGGCGGCGGGGCGTTGGGCCATCCGGCGGTCTACCTGAAGATCGGCGCTGCCGGCGCCGTCATCTGCCCCTATTGCTCGCGCCATTTCGTGCTAAGCAAAGACGCCGCGGCGGAAGCGGGTCACTAAAACAGTACCGGGGCTGCCGCCGCCTCGTGAATAACGTCTGCTTTGGGTCCGAAGCAGGCATTGAAATTGGCCAACGTTGATGATTTAGGGGGAACTTTCCCTACGGTTTCTCGCCGCGCTTCAGCCGCGCCTCGATATCATCCAGCACCGGCATCATGTCGGCGATGGAGTCTATCACGTAATGGGCGCCGCGTTGATACATGGTCGGGTAAATGCGGTCGCGGTGCGCCTGTTTGACGTCATCGGAGAGCGCGTTCCATTCGTCCAACTGCATGCCGACCTCGTTGCCGGAAATGGCCAGGCCGACGCCCCAGCCGCCGGCGTTGAGGCCTTCTTCGATGCCGGTCAGGGTATCATCGACCTTGACCACCGATTGCACCGGCGACACGTCGAGCTCGAGGATATTGCGCAACACCATGTGGCCGAAGGGCCGGCCCCGCGGCACGTCACCGGCGCCGAAGGTAGCGTCGGGCTTATAGCCTTGTTTTTCACCATCGGCCTGGTTGATGGCCAGCATCCCGGGAAGGTAGCCCGACGTGGAGCCGATCTTGTAGCCTCGCTTGCGGCATTCATCGACGACCTCGTTGGTGCCGGGAATAAGTTCGGAATATTCTGATAGGCAGGCTTCCTGTGCCGGCACGAAACTCTCAAACATGTCATCGACGTCTTTGGAAGTCGGCTCGGTGCCGTGGATATCGGTCCAACGGCGCCGCACGCTGGGGATCTCCGTAATCAAGCCGATGTGAACCTTTTTGTGGGCGCCCATGGGGATGCGGGCTTCCTCCATGGAAATGGTGACGCCTTTTTCCTCGAAGACCTTACAGAAAACGACGGCCGGCGCCATGCAGCCGAAGTCCATGGTGGTCCCGGCCCAATCGAAGATGACGGCGCGGATCGGGCCCCGGTACCGGCGGTCATAGGTGAATTCGCGTTCATGGGTAAATTACATGGGGTCAGTCCTCTGGGGTTGATGTGGTGAATTAAGGGCAAAATAACTACCATTTTGGTTTATTATCGGTAAAATCGTAAATATCAAGATATCTATTGAATATTTCAATGATTAATGATTGATCATTATGTGGCTATAGCCCTTTCTTGGTGGCGCCACTTTTAATCCCTAGGGAATGTGTCGCGCACATCCCTGAGGGCCTCGGCGACTTCCAAAAAGGCGGCAACCATTGGAGATTGGCGGCGTTCCAGTAAACAGTTGACATGCGCGGTGGTGAAAATATTGACGTTCGAAAACTCGACCGGATGCAGATCCGGGTGGGGGAAAAATTCGATGTCGGAAACGACGCCGATTCCAATGCCGCGGGCGACCGCCAGCCAAACGGCCTCGCGGCTGCCGATTTCCATGACCGGGTCGATTTCGACATTTGCCTGGGCAAGCGCCGTTTCTATCGCTAGGCGGGTGGTCGACCCATTTTCCCTGAGGACCATCCTTTCGCCTTGTAATTCTTCGATGCGAATA
>MPMB02058572.1_pt1 | contig 32879 bp, 21 predicted proteins | sample 1617371 | NCBI WGS metagenome assembly MPMB02 (sample SAMN05944808, study PRJNA350692) | marine metagenome | biome: marine; feature: ODZ; material: water; isolation source: 300 m water sample filtered on 0.2 um supor filter | place: Pacific Ocean | collected 2012-04-08 | depth 300m m
GGGAGAATCCCCCGCCGCCCCAAGAGTTGCTTGAGACTTTAAATTGGTTTGCGGCGCAATACTGCACGGCGGCAACTGCACCTTCGGTTGATCCTGATCCGCCACCACTGAGGAACTTCACGCCAACCAGTCGGCAATTCCAGTTCACCCCAACGACGCCTACGCCATTGTCCCCTTGGCCACCAATCGTGCCGCCGCAATGGGTGCCGTGGCTGTTGTCGTCATATGGGTCACTGTCATTGTTGTAGAAGTCGTACCCATGTACATCGTCTACATATCCATTGCCATCATCGTCTTGGCCGTTGCCCTGGATTTCCCCTGGGTTTGTCCATGCGTTGCTTGTGATGTCTTCATGGTTGTAGTCAAGGCCTGTGTCAATAATGGCAATGACAAAATCCTGGTCGCCGGTGTGCTCATCCCAAGCCAGATTGGCGCGGATCTGCGGCATGCCGTAGAGCTGGCCGTAAAGGGGATCATTCGGAATCGTCTCTAAGGCGTGGACAATGTAGATGGGTTCGACATAGTCGATGGCATCAGAACGCCTGGCCAAAATTGTCAAGGCCTCATCAACGGGAAGAGGTGTGTCAATGCTCACAAGACCCGGCACGAGCCAGAATGTCTCGCGTATTGAACCGCTGACTACAGCGAGCAGATCTTCCCGAACTTCGACCGATGCTTCTGAGTTGAAGCGGACGAAAAGTGCGTTGGGAATGTGCTCATGAGAGAGTGCATGCTCATCTGGAATGATTGAGTGTGTTGGATTGGCAGTTGCAAGCATCGTCGCGGCTGCTGTCATGGTGCCAATAGCCAGTTGCATCCAGGTGTTCATTTCTTGGTCTCTCCTCAGAGTTCATGTGGAGGCAGCATTGCCACTCACTTACCTCCCACACTTGCCCCCACAGGGAACCCGCCCAGTCTACACGCCGCCCACCGAATGGCCAAGTAGATGTTCAAATGCAACGTAGTGGCACCGTGAGGGCAATTTCTGACGGCTGCCAGGGGGGGCGATTGGATTTGGATCGCCATCGCAAGTCATTTCTGAGCACCCACCAACCTCATGATTGGACCAGGCGATCCTCGAAGATTGCCCTGGACCGAAGTCGCGGTATGGTGCGGGGATGTCCATTGCCATGCTCGTCTTGACCGGGTTGCTTGCCGCCCCAGCCCCGCACACCGCCGATTGGCACGTCACGCCTGACCGAACTTGGATAGGAAAGGACTGGTGGGCGAATCGCCTGCAGGATTGGGCCATCGAGGACGGAACACTGGTGTGCCTGCAAGCGGGCAACAAAAAGCCGCTGCGCACGGCGCATTGGATTACTCGATCAATTGATACCGCCGACGGCCCTGTCGACCTGTCCGTGGACATCGCTCCTGCCGACCGCGGCAGTGTTGCGCCACCTTCGGCGTTCGCCGGCTTTCTGATCGGTACCGGTGGCGAGCATGTGGATTACAGGCTCAGTGCGTTGGCGCATCACCTGCCCGCCCCAGATGGCGGCCTGCTGGCTGTGGTCGATGGCGACGGTGTCGTGGCGCTGCGTCGCTTCGATCAACCATTTGCCGGAAAGGCGATCTGGTCCGTCAATACCGAGGTTGCCTTGGACAATCTTCCACTGCTTGAGGGCCAGACCCGCACCGGCGAAGGCTTTCAAGGCAATCGCACGCGTCGCTGTCGATTGGAGTTGCATGTTGAAGGAAAGATTGTGGCGATCAAAGCGATAGGTGATCACGGGGGCGTCATTTCGACCGCGGTCGCCACAGTTGGTGATGCCAATCTCCTTGACGGTGCTGTGGCGATGGTATCCAGCAGTGGCCCCGATGCCGCCAAGGGCCGTGGCTTTGCCTTTAGCCACCTGCACGGAAGCGGCGGGGGACTGCGGCACCATCCGGACCGCGCATACGGCCCCGTGCTTTGCACGCTGTACACCGTCGATCAGGAGGTGCTGAAACTCACCGCGCAGTTCGGGCCCATGGGTGAAGGGCACACGGCGTCCCTCGACTTGAAGAACCGTGACGGTTGGCATCAGGTTGCCACGTCGGACATCGATCCTGACTCGGACACAGCCACGTTTCGCGTCAACGGCATCAAGACCCTTGTCGATGCGCCATTTCGGGTGCGATTCCGCGAGCCCGCCGCCACAGTCGAGAGTACGTACGAAGGCGTGATCAAGGCTCACCCCGTTGACGGCCACTTGGATCTTGCTGCCTTGAACTGCCAGAAGGTCTACACCGGCGGCCTGCAGTGGAACCACAACGGCATCTGGATGCCGCATGTGGAGACAACCATGGCCGTGTCCAAACACGAGCCCGACTTGTTGTTCTTCGCCGGTGACCAGATCTACGAGGGCGACTTTGTACCTGTGGACTCTCGTGGCGGCAAGATCACGATCAATGACTACCTGTACAAGTGGCTGCGATTCTGTTGGAGTTTCGGCGATCTGACGCGCAGTACGCCTTCAGTGGTTATTCCCGACGATCACGATGTGAATCACGGAAACATCTGGGGCGCCGGTGGTCGAAAGGCCGTCAAGCGCGAGGGGATGACTGCTCAGGATTCCGGGGGGTACAGGATGCCTCCACGATTCGTGAATGTCGTGCATCGCACACAGACCAGCCACCTGCCCGACAGCACCGACAACATGCCCATTGAGCAAGGTATCACTACGTATCACTGCGACTTAGAACTCGGAGGCGTGAGCTTCATCGTGCTTGCTGATCGCATGTTCAAAGAGTCGCCTACAGTCGCATGTCCAGCGGGTGCATTCAAGAACGGTTGGCCACAAGCCGATGGTTTCGACGCGAAGACGCAGAGCGACAATCCCGATGCGCCGCTACTGGGCGATCGGCAGGAGGCATTCCTGGAAGATTGGGCCACGCGCGAAGATGATCGTTGGGCGAGTTGCGTTCTTTCGCAGACGATCTTCGCCAACATGGCCACACTGCCACCAGGCGCCAACAGCGGCGGCGTTCTTCCGGGTCTTGGATTTCCAGAGCCAGACGAGTATCCAGAGGACTGGCACTTCGCCACCGACGGTGACAGTAATGGCTGGCCGCAGTCAGGTCGAAATCGTGCGTTGTCATCCATGCGCAAGGCTGGCACAGTACACATCGCCGGCGATCAGCATCTGGGTTCGTTGGTGGAGTACGGCGTTGATGCGCACGGCGATGCCGGATGGGGCTTTTGTGTTCCAGCGATCGCCAATACTTGGCCGCGTAGGTGGTGGCCTCCATATCCCGGCGAAAACCGCAAGGAAGGCGCACCGCGATACACCGGTGAGTATGAAGACGGCTTCGGAAACATGGTGCGGGTGCACGCAGTGGCGAATCCAATGAAGAGTGGTCGTCTGCCCACCAATTTGCACAATCGCATGCCCGGGTATGGCATGGTCCGGTTCGACAAGCCTTCGGGCACGGTGACGTTCGAGTGCTGGAAGAGGCCACAATTGGGCATAGAAGAAGCGCCACAGCAATATTTTGGATGGCCAGTTACTGCCCCGTTGCCTTCAGTCAAGCGATAGAAATTGAGCCGTTCGCACCCCCGTGAATACGGAGGTGCTGTGGGGTGGTGGAGAATTACGGACAGGGTCCCCATGCTGCAAGGACGGCGAGAAGATCGTCGGTGTCGACGATGCCATCATCATTGACATCGGCGTCGGCGTCGTCGGTCTCCCATGCAGCAATCACCGCAAGGAGCTCGTCAATATCGACACTGTCATTGCCGTCCATGTCGGCTGCGCAAGGGGATGCGAAATCCACACAGAAGATCAGGTGGTCGGATGCGTCCGAGTCTTCGGCGAGCAGCCCATTGTCGATCAGAGCATCGGCGGACATCTCTGGCGTGCAGACGATGAAGTCATGACGCTGCCTGATGTTGGAGTCACTGTAGATCATGAAGTCCAAGTGACCGGGCCAGTACCACCCGTAGTCATTGCGCCACGTATATCCCATTCGCTTTTCAGTCAAACGTGAGATTGTGTTGTGCATGTCGGTGCCGTCCGGATCGGGAGGGTTGTCGGGCCCGTGCCACGAATTGTTCATGATGTCACCCGTGATCAACGTTTCGATCTGTTGGGCTAGGCCCACCATATTGAGATCGCCGGAGATCATGACTGGAACATCTACGTCCAGCGTCAGCACGCCTCCGGGGAGATACGCGTCACGGATGAACGCGATGACCGCGTCGGACTCCCACTGGCGGCCCGAGTCATTGCTGCAGCATGGCATGTGCGCATTGATGCACAGCAGTTCGGAACCGAGGGCCTCGGTCGTGTCGATAAGTACGGCGAGATTGCCGTCGATCGCCCAGGATCCCGCAATCGGATATCGACTGACCGTTTTGCAGTCATTGTTTCCTGTTGCATACCACGTGCCACCGAGCCACGAAGCTACGAGGTCTCGTGTCTGGTCAGGCGTGTGGTCGTAGATCTCCTGCAGATGCAGGATGTCTGGTTCAACAGCGCCGTAGAGCCGCCCGAACTTCGCCTGATGCGCACCAGTAAAGGGCCGATCGTTGAGAACGTTGTGCGTGATGATCCGCAGGTGATCGCCATGCGTGCGCTCGAACAGTCGAGCCTCGACAGGGGGCGTCGAGCCGATGTCGAAGGTGTAGGTCAGGGTCGTTCCCGCATCGGGAATCACATCACCCGTGTCGCCGTCGATCAGCAGTATGCGGACGTCTGGACCGGTGAACAGCGGATGCTCGCCATCAGGAATCGTGTCACGACCAAAGGCGATTTCAAAGTCGTTGCTTGTGACCGTCGGTTGGCCGCGGAATCGAATCTCCGTGTGGTAGACCGCCGTCTGCTGACCATCGTGATGAAACGTGCCCTCGAGATCACCAAGGCGCCATTCCAACTCGGCGCCGATGCCTCCGATTGCAAATCCGGTCGAGGCCTCTACATCGGTATCCAGATAGATCCGAAGACTGTTGTTCTCGCTCAGGTCGAAGTCGGCAATGGCCTCGATGCGAAGAAAGAAGAACAGATCGTCATCGGCTGCCGAGAGCCCCGTGAAGTCGATCTCGCCGGTGGTGTCTCCCGTGGAGTCCTGGACGGCGCGGGGGATGTTCGACCAGTCATCAAGGGCACCATCGATGCAGATGGGGGCCTGCTCTGCCAGAACGACTGAGGTGCTTGCCACAAAGCCAATCAGTGGGATGAAGTGTGTGGACATATCTCTCCTACAGGCGACCCGAGGCCGTACAAGGTCTATTAGAGAGGTGTCCGGAGGGCAGGTCAATGCCTATCCCTATAGATAGATCCCTTCGCATACCTCTTCAGCAGCAACACGCCACCCCACGAGTGCCGAAAGAACAACACCTTCGTCTAGAGGGGCCGCTGTGGGCGTAGCGGAGGATTGTGGGCAGAATCCCGGGCAAATTGAATGCAACTTACCATCAGCTTCAGCCGCCGAATTTCGGTTCGGGCAGGCCCTGAACACCAAGACCGTGAATTGCGAACAGACTTCCCGGCTGTGGATGCCTTGCCAATTGCTCTGGGGTCACGAAGGACTGTTGTGATGTGACGTAAAGTGTTTCGTAGTTGTCTCCGCCAAAGGTCACGCAGGTCGGACTGGGGATCGGCATGTCGATTTCTCGATCAATTCGACCTTGAGGATCGATGCGAAGAATCTTGCCTCCCATATTCAAGGCAAACCAGTAATACCCCTCGGTATCGACGGTCGCTCCGTCGATAATCCCGGGCTTTCGATCTTCAAGCGAAAGAAGTAGCCTTCGATTTTCAATGTGGCCCTCGTCAATATCAAAGTCGAAGACATAGACCGCACACCCTGTCGTATCGCCGAAATACATCCGAGTGTCATCCGGGGCAAAGGCGATCCCATTGCTGCACACAAAGGAAAAGTCTTCTGCGCATTTGTGACACGTAAAATCTGGATCGAAGCGATAGATGTACGACGCCTTGTCCTTCAGTCGACCATCCATGCTGCCACACCAATAGCGCCCACGGCGGTCAATCTTTCCATCGTTCAGCCGACTGTGCGGCCTGTCCCCCTCGGGGTCGACGATCTGTTCGATCCGGCCGGTTTCCAAATCGACGGCACAAAATCCAGAATTTGTGCCGGCGATCAATCCGCCGGTTGCCCGAAATCCAAAGGAACCCACTTGTTGGGGCATGCGCCAAACATCGCGTTGCTTGGTCACGACATTCAATCGCTTTATCGACGGCCACCGTGGGCCGGCCAACTCCATGGAAGGTCCCGCGTGATCGGACCAGTAGAGGGAGGTTTCTTCGGCGGACCAGAGGGGCGACTCCCCCAAGCCATCATTGCACTCCCAGAGACATTCGATCTCGAACATTGCACACCTTTTCGTACAAGGGCCATTAGAGGGGTGTCCGTAGGTTGGGTCAACACCTAAAGAGCAGCTCCGTGAATATGAAGGTGCTGTGGGGGGGGCTCGGTGCCTGCCATGACTGTCTCTCGGACTGTTACCGCCCCGGCTGCCATCAATCCTTGCTCGGAGCATGGCACGATGTAGAATCGGGCGTGGTCGCACATTCACTGTCGCTGATGTTCATCTTCCTGACGGCGGCTGTCGCCAACGCGCAGTGGCCGGGCCAGACGCCTCCAGATGAGGTGCCTGTCTATGTGCCCGCCGACTATGACCCGGATGAACCGATGCCCCTGCTCATCTTCCTGCACGGCTATGTGCCGCTCACCACAGCATGGTATGACATTCTTCTTCCATTGCAGTCAGAGGCCAACGACCACGGTTACATATTCGCCAAGCCTGTTGGCAGCCAGGATGAAATTGGCGAGTTCTATTGGAATGCAACCGACGCGTGCTGCGACATGTGGGGGAGCAATCCGGATCATGTCGGCTACCTGCTGGCGCTCGTAGACTCAATCGAGGCGAACTACAATATTGATCCTGGCCGTGTTCACCTCATTGGTCACTCCAATGGCGGCTTCATGTGTCACCGCATGGCCTGCGACGCTGCGGGAAAGTTTGCGTCCGTCGTGAGCATTGCCGGTGCGATGTGGAATGACCCCTCGAATTGTCAGCCAACCGAGCCCATCCATGTGCTGGAGATTCACGGTACGATCGACCCGGTGATCTGGTGGCTTGGCGGGTTCATTGGCTTTACGCCGTATCCCGGCGTGAACACGACCATCGAGTATTGGGCGGCGTGGAATGGTTGCTCGACCACCGCGACTGAGGGCGGATACTTCGACCTGGACTGGCTCATCTGGTTTGATGAAACGACCCGGTGGATCTATGGCGAATGCGATGATGCTTCTGCTGGATCGGCGGAGTTGTGGGAAGTTGGCGCAGGCGGTCACTTTGTTTCTTTTTCGGATGAGGGGATCTCAGTGCTCTTCAACTATCTCGACACTCATTCGAAGCCGATACCAGAGCCGGAGTGCGTTGCCGACGTGACCGGCGATCAACTGGTGGATATCGCGGACTTGTTGCTGGTGATCAACGACTGGGGAACCGATGATGCGACTTCGGACATCAATGATGACGGCATCGTCGATGTGACCGACCTGCTCATCGTGATGGGTGACTGGGGACAGTGTGCCTAGATCCACCGCGTGCCGCTCTAGAAACAACACGCCGCCATCTGAGTGACGAAACAACAACACCCCCGTCAATACGGAGGTGCTGTGGGGTGGTGGTGGGGGGGGGGCTACGAAGGGCAGGGGCCCCAGTTGGCGATGACCATGAGAATGTCGTTGACATCTACGATTGAGTCACCGGTGACATCGGCATCGCATTCTGCACACGGGCCCCAGTGCGCGATGACCAGGAGGATGTCATTCACGCCAACGACATTGTCACCATCAGCATCAGCATCGCAGGTGTCGTCTTTCGGGTCAAGAATGCCAAACGGGTACTTTACTGCACGCATGAGCTTGCCTGATGTGAAGTGTTGCCAAGCAATTTGTCCCTCGGAATCGACTTCTCTGATCTCCTGACCTGGTCCATCAGTTGCAATGGTGTTGCCGTTGGGCAATCGATAGACCCCGCAAAGATGATCGCCATGAAAGCCGGGCTCTTCATAGAAGAAGACGTAGTCTCCAGGCAATGGGGCATAGGGTTGTTCCTCACTGATCTCATATGTTCCGTCCGGCAACAGTGGTGTTATGAACTCGATCAGATCAGAAGTATTGTCATCGTTTCCATTGTTGAAGAGCAACAGGTTGCCTTCGCCGGGCAATCCATCGTCAATCCAGTTCACACCATGTACATTCCAGAGGACATGTTGCCCCGTCCGCTCGTAGTTTCCTGGATTCCCCCAGCGATAGAGAAAGTCGCCCGCTGAACCAGCGGCCTCTTCAGTTGTTGTTGCATGGTCGATGATGAAGATCTCATCGAGACTGTTGGAACTCATCACGATCTGGTCAAGTTCTGGGTGGTAGTCCAACGCATTCACATGGATCCAGTCACCATTATCAGGATGGATGTTGCCTTTATTGATATCCATCTTCTCCGGGTGTTCGGAGATCACTCCGTAGTTGGGTAGTGACGGGCTCATGTCCTGAATGAGGTGATCCCACAAGTGCCACTCCCACACGATGTTTCCTGTTTCGGGCCCCGTGGGTTGTACTTCGATGATCTGCGTTGGCCAGATCTCACCGTTGAGATTCTGCCTGCCAACTGCTTGGCCTTCCTGCTGTGTCTTTCGCTCCCACGCCACAATAAGAACGTTGCCGTTGGGCATGGGGCAGATGTCGTGATGCGGCTGATTGTTCTCGTCTGAGAATGTGAAATCCCAGAGCAAGGTTCCATCTAATGAAAAGTGTTGGATGCGACCGCCATACGCTGCGCCATGCATTGCTGGCTGCCCGGCAACTCGACAGGGTCGCATGAGCTCTCCCCCTTGAAGCAGATATGGAGTGCTTGCAATCGTTGAAGCACCAACCCACTCATGAAGCACATCTCCGTCGTTGTTGATCAGGACGGTTCGATTAGAATCAGGCCCCATGGTTGTGTTGAACAAAGTCAGTCCGTTAAACGGAACCGCTGTAATTACAAGTATGGGAATCAGAGTGGCCATGAGCGTCATTAGAGAGAAGGACCTGGCCTGAGTCAACAATAGTTTTCACAGCTCCCCCTACATGCTGCTTCAGCAGCAACGCATTGCCATCTGAGTACCGCATCAGCTTGGCCACGGTGAAAATGGGAGTCAACTTTCTCATGCACTGTGGATTTCACAATGGGGCAAGTCCAAGCGATCCCCGAGAGCCTTTGTAGTGTTGTAGTGATATCATTCCGTATCGTGGATACAGCATCAACATCATTCAGCCTGCGAGAGATGCGACTCGAAATTGATGATCTGCAGAAATGGTTTGATCTGAACGAGTTTGACCGTGTCGAAGATGAGCCCAGACCTCCACCCGAAAAGATGCTTGAGACACGCAAGCAAGCTGTCGAAGACCATGGAAAGACATGCTTTGGATTTGTTCTTGAGTCCGAAGAGCAAACAGTTGGCATGGTCTCCTTTCACAACATCGGCACCTTGCTAAATATCGGCAAACCAATCTTCTGTGACGTCGTGATCAATCCAGAATTCCGCAGGCGAGGATTTGGCCGACAGCTCTATGAGTCTGGCCTGGACCGCCTTCGTGAACTCGGGTTTGATCGTTGCGTGGTTGGAGTACGGGAGGGCAATGAGGCCGCCTTGGCCTTTACGGAATATCTTGGTTGTTCCGAACTGGACCGGCAGTATCTTCTGACTATAGATCTTACAACTCTCTCTGATGAGGGAATTGCGACAAATGCAGATGACACCGTCCAACTCTTCAGTTTGGCTCAACTGCGTGATACAGATCCACAGTGGCGAGAGAAGCTCCATGACTTGTCCAAGGCATTTGAGAAGGATATTCCAAGCCGTGTTGAGGTCAGCATTTTCCCCGAGGATCTGGATGAATTCGAGAAGTTGTTGTATGTGGAATGGGAATTGGACCTAGATGGTTCATTCGTGGCAGTCATCGAAGGTGTATGGGCAGCAACCGCCTGGATTTCACGGCATACAGCGGAGGAAGACTGGCGCCATCACATCATGACCGGCGTACGTCCGGAATTTCGACGCCGAGGGTTGGTGAAGACATTGAAGCGAGCGGGGTTTGCATGGGCAATGAGAGTAGGGATTCGATACATCCACACAAATCAACAGGAAAGCAATCTGCCCATGCTTACATTGAACCGTCAACTTGGATTCGAAACCAAGTCCTGCTACATACTTCTGGAACATCAGTTTGGATAGAGACATCCAATGACAAGATGATCAGATTGCGAGTGCTCCCAAGGCGGGGCAGTCTTCCAATCAACGACAACAGCACCATCTACAGGGGGCGATGTGGATCGCCATGCGAGATTCATGTCCCCGCCGTCGTGCGATCCGATGCTGGCCCATCGCCGGTGTTGAGTAGACCGGTTGGCTCAAAAAGTAGTACGGCGCACTCCGCATCGGCGACTGGCCGGTGTTCGACATTTCGCGGTACGACGATCATGTGGCCTTCATGGACTTCGACCACGCGATCACGAAACTCCATGTTGAACGAACCTTTCAGCACCAGAAACATCTCGTCGGCGTCACTGTGAGTATGCCAATCGAATGCGCCTGAGAACTTGGCGATTTTTACATCTTGTCCATTCAGGCTGGCGATGATTCGAGGAGACCAGTGATCATTGAAGAGCGAGAGCTTGTGATCGATATTGATACATTCCATCTGAGCACGGTACGCAACATTGAGCAATTGAACAACAACACCCCCGTGAATACGGAGGTGCTGTGGGGTGGTGGTGTGTGTCGTGGGCCGTGCGCGAGACTCCGATCGGCAATCACTCCGCCAACAGATGGAGTCCAGGCTTCTTTGCAGAGCAGATTGATAAATGCCGCTCAGCGAGAATTGCTCTCAACGCTGCCGACGTCTACGACGCGCGGCGGCGATGCCAAGGAGGGCCAAGCCTCCGGGAGCAGGAATGACACCCACGCCTCCGTTGAACATCACTGTGGCGCCGCTGTCGAGTGAGTACTCGAAGTGCACGGCGAGCGTGTCACCGCCGGACCAGGTCACGGCACCCTCGCCGGAGTCCATGGCGTTATTTGAACCAGTTCCATCAACGGCCAATTCAAATGGGGCATGGAAGAGCGAACCGAGTGTGTCGTCTCCAAGCGATGCGGTCCATACAGCGGTGTCGAAGACGGATTCGAGCAGAACATCGGTGCCGTTGAGCGAAGCGGCCAGTGAGCCCATCCAGTAGATCGAGCCACCATCCATGGCCGTGATTGGCATGGTGAAGTCGATTGCCATGTGCATCGGCGCATTCGAAGAGTTGGTCGCCTGCACGACCGTACCCAAACTTGGGGCGGTTGGGTCGCCGACCATCGTGATGGCGACGAGGAAGTCCTCGGTGAGTATTTGTTCTGACCATGCGACCATGCCTTGTCCTGTCTCCGTTCCGTCGATAGAGATGGTCTGGGAGAAACCAGAGCCGGTCGTGACATCAAGTACGCCGACGAGATCCGCGTGGACAGCGGTGGTGTACACCGCCGCTGCAGTGCAGATGGCGGCAAGCCGTATGTATGTTCCTGTCGTCATGTCAGTCTCCTCGCCTGTTCAGGTCGGCGGCGCCTGCCGGACCATCCTGTTACACCGGCTATCACCAGCACTGCAATACTTCCCGGGGCTGGTATCGAGGTCAGGGTCGTGATGGTGTGCAGCGTTGCCGTATCGCCAGCGGTCAGCCGGAATTCACTGCCATTGGAGAGCGACTGCTGGAAGCCGGCTACGGCGGCGGTCATTGATGCGGATTCGGTTGCAACGGCAAATGGTCCGACCGAGGTCAAGACATACACCGGCTCGAACAGGCTTCCCTCGGTCACGCCGTCCACGTTGGAGGTGATAAGCGGGGTTGTGTTCGTCGATCCGAGTTCTGCGGTGCCACTGAATTGGAGATTCATGACAGTCAGCGTGGCCGCGAGGGTAAGCAGTTGCTGATTGGTTGAGGCGTCGATTGAGTCGAGTACGGTGTTGGCAGTGAACCACTGTTCGATCGACGAGGTGTTCGTGACCGAGATCAGCGAGTCGAGCAGCAGGTTTGTCTGCGTATCGACTCGCGTCGACCAAGAGAGTTGCCAAGTGTCGCTGAAGAGGTTTCCGCTGTAGACAAAGGAACCATCTTCCTGTTCAGACCAGATTCCCGCCTCCGCAAGATCAAAGTTGATGGGCGTCGAGGCGTCACTGGCCACTTGCCAAAACATGGACACGTCTGGCGGGGAGACGCCCATTGCAGGTATTGCTCCCATCCCGATGATGGCGGCCACCAGAGACCAGCGGGGGGCTCGGGCTCGTGATCCTGATGTGAGCAGGATCTGTTGATGCGGCGAAGCGTTCATAGGGGGTCGGCGAGCCTTGTGGTCATCTCTGAGTGCGCACGGATACCGGCCACTCACTCAATCTCAATGCAGAGGCGCTGCAATTGATGGGTGTTCGTTCGGTTGGGCTTCAGGATTCGTTTTGATTCGTCTTGGCATGGAATTGGTGAGGGCGGATGGGTGAACAAACGGTTTAATCCAGACAGGCCCACCCTGTTGAGAGCCTGCACGCCGTTCTGCAAGTCTCATCGGTCAAATCAGATGCCCACTTCATCGGAATTGTGTTGGAATGTGGACACACGGGGATGCTTTGAGAATACAGATACCCGCCAATCGTATTGGGGGGATGTGGGCGTTCAGAACGCGACCGCTTGCCTGTGAACTCCTAGGAACCCTTTGGGGTGTTCATAGATGCTTGCGGTTGCCGCACAGGCAGAAGAAACTCTCCAAGCGGAACAGACCACACGCTCGCGGTGTGTCGGAGGCGGAAGGGATGTAGTTGCCGGTACGACTGATCGATGACTCAAAGGCGGCACGCTACGCGTATCACCGCCAGCCAAGTGAAGAAACGGTGCGTCTTTCTTTGGATTGAACCGTTCCCTTGGTTAGGACCCGACATCAAATGACTCTGAGTTTCCGCTGGGCTGCGACAACAGGTTCCACCATTGCAGCGATCGTCTTGGTAAACGCTTCCGCCACAGCAGCAATGCGATGGGAGGCCTACCGTCATGCCGATGGGCGATTTGAGTTCGTACTCGGCGACACCATGGACGGCGACTTGCAGACGCTCTGGCTCGACGATGGCGCCGTACACCCGGATCACGCGATTCATGCCGCCGCTTCAGGCGATGCTCTTACCGGATCGCAGTACCTCGGAGTCGTATGGACAGACCATAATGGCGAACCCCAATCGGCGAGGCTGGAACAACCCGGTGTTGTCCCGTTCAACTGGACGCCGCGAAAGACATCTTTGCAGTACCACGCCATCGTGGTGGAGACTGAGCGAGGCAATGATGATGAGGGGTTCATCGCCCGGATGCTGATCGAGCCCGAGGCACCTGCGTCAGGCCGCCGTGAATTGTTTGCGATTCAGGAAGAGCAAGAAGAACAGAGCGATCGATCCGCCGATCTTCTTGGCGATACCGATGGCGACAGTGTGGTCAATACGAACGATCTGTTGGCAGTTCTGACTCACTACGGCATGGATTGCAGGGGCATCATTCCGTGCGAGGGTGATGGTGATGCCAGCGGTTTCATCGATGTGAACGACATTCTGGCTGTGGTTCGAAACTTCGGCAAGGCGGTCACTGCGCCAGAAGAGAAGTACAGACGATTGCTGAATTTTCAGCTCGTTGGCGGCTCGTATCATGGCGGTCCCGAATACCCGAATCACATTCATTCTCAGATCTACAACGACGAAGACGGCTGGCAGGCCGACATCGACCATCGAATCGGACCGGTTGTAGAGCGCCTCGGATCCGGCGCATTCGACATGTGGATGCACAACATCGGGGGGTACTGGTACGACCACGATCAAGTGTGGCCATCCGGTGATGACATCCGACCAATGATCTTTGAGCAGTTGGAGCATGCTCGTCAACAGCGGCCAGGACTCGTAGATGATCTGGGGACGCTGACCGACTATCTCGACAGGCAGGATATCGGCCGCTATGCCTATGTTGGATTGCCTCGCTGCTGGGATGCTGGCGAAGACGGTGGGTTCGAGCCGCAGGACGATCATGGCAAATCAGAGTTGGTGCATCGCTACTACGGTGAGTTGCTGCAGCACGGTTTCCAGGGCATCGGACATGATGCCAGCGTCCACGTCCCAGAAGATTCACCGTGGCTGACTGAGATGGTTCCAGAACTCAATCGAAGAGGTGTTGAGGTGTTCTTGGAGTCCATCCCTCGGCGACACATGACTCACCTACTTGGGCATAGTGTCGTGGCAGAGCACCGTATCTGGCAGATCTTCGCCGAAGAACTTCCGGAGACCTTCTTTACTGAGGAGGAAATCAACGAAGCAGGTGGTCGAACGATCCATATCATCACGTGGCCAGCGGGCATGTCCCCGGAAGACTCAGGTTGGGATCCTGAATTTGACTTTGCAACATGGCGGTTTGAGACAGCCAAGCAATTGCTTGAAGAGGGCAAGACAGTGGCCATAAGGCTCAGTTATCTGCTGAACCGTGGCTACCCGATTGAGGAACTTGTGGCTGCTGCGCAGTAGCGGAGTGCTATACAGTCCCCTCATAGTACTGATCACCCCAATCTTCCGCCGTCATAGTGGGGTCCTGTGGTGGAAGCTCATCTGTCATCCACATCAGACCGAGGAAGGTCACGACGCGCCCGCCGATTCGCATGGCGATGTATGCACTGACGATCGCTACACCGATTTCCCAGACAAAAAGAGCGGTCTCGCCGCGTGCCAGCGCCAGCGTCTGGCCAAGCGCAGCACCGCACGGGATGAGAATGAACGGTCGATGGAATGACCAGACAGTGCGTTCGTCGATCATTCGCAGCATCCATCCGAGCCCGATGGCGTAGAGCGGAAGTGCGATCCAAGGAAAGTCGTGGGCTGTGTGGCCAATGATTCCAGGGCCGACGTTGTAGACATTGCCCCCTCCCTTGTTCCGCACGTGGCCGTGGTACACCATCTTCTTGGCGAGTGCATCTGGCTTACCTGTCCAGAATTCGCGTGGGATGGGCATCGCCACAAGGAACTTGATTTGATGAAGGAAATCGTAGGGATACCCCCGACCATAGGTTTCGATCGCCCACATGCTGAGCGGTCCGGAGTTCTGGCCAGTCAGGATGGCGACATATCCAGCGGTCATGTCTTCCAGGCGGACTTCAGAGATAGCCCGGAGAGCATCGCCCATGCTGCGGTTTTCAAACGCATCGCGTGCAGTGCGTGTCGCCGTATACAGCGTCAGTACGAGCGAGGCGATGATGCCGGCGATTGCGAGCCACCGGATCATGACACCTTTGGGAAGTACTCGCCAGTAGGCATAGTAGATCGCCCAGCCAAAACCCAGAATGATACCCAAAGCCGCCCGACGCCCAAATGACTGATAGAGCATGATGAGGGACGCGGTCATCAATATCACCAAAGCCATCGAAGCCAGTCCGGCGCTTCGAAAGTTCTTGCTCCATCCCCAAGCGGCGCAGCCCGCGGCTGCAGCGAGTACACCGGTTGCGGCTTGTGAGGTGATGATGCCCACGAGTGGAATCATCACGAACACGACCTTGAGCAGGAATCCAAAAAAGGTCATCACCAAGGCCAGCAAAATCCACCCAGAGGCATTGCCGTCCCAATCTGCGCCGGATCGACGCAATCTCGCCAAGATACTCCAGTCTCGTTTGTAACCCCATTCGAAGAGGATGAGGAAGATCGTGACCATCGCTGCAAAGATCAGAGGAGTTTTGCGAAAGTTGGCCGGTTGGAGATCACCGAAGAGGTCGAAGCCCAATCCCAGAATGCTCGACGTTAGTTGAAAGATGATAAACCCTGCAAGGAACATTGTATGCGTGCTGAAGAGTTCCACTCGTTCCTGCTGCGCCAGACGAAAGATCCGGATGCAGATCCAAATGACAAGAGTTGCGAAGTAGAGAGCGATGATGTAACGCATGTGGTCGGTGGGACTCCTTCGAGCATCCGGATGATATCCCCACCAAAGCGTGGTGTCGTGAAGTTCGGATTGCTCAGGTGCAGTGGCGGACGGCGAGGATGGTGCGGTCATCCTGAGCAGGCCGCTCGTCGCGGAAGGATTCGACGTCAGCACGGAGCAGTTCAAGCGCGTCCGCAAGTGGAAGAGAACCGTTCTGGCGGAGCAGATCGACCATGCGATCCACGCCATACATCTCGCCAGTTTCGTCCATGGCCTCGAAGATACCGTCCGAAGGGATCGCGAGTAGATCGCCGGGGTGCATGTCAATCATGGTGATGTTGTCGACCATGAGTGTTTCCAGAACACCAAGTGGCGGAGCATCCGCCTCGATGGATTCCACGGCTCCGTCTGCTCGAAGGAGCAGCATTGGCCCGTGTCCGGCTGCAAGCGACTCGATGGTTCCGGCTTCAGTGTTGAGCCGACCGAACCAGGCCGTGACGAACTGCATGGCGGATGTGTCCTGCCACAACTGCTGGTTGAGTTCGCAGACAAGATCAAGCAGCGGAGCATCGAGCCGAACGGCCATTCGCAGCATGGACCGTACCTGCGTCACCGAGATGGCCGGGCCGATGCCGTGTCCGGTCGCATCGCCGACCATGAGCATGGCGCCGCCATCGATCTCAACAGCATCAAAGGCATCACCGCCGGTTGCGTCGGCCGGCATGCTCCAGCCATGAATCTCCCAGTCCGGGGCCTGCGGGAACTGTGTCGGAAATGTGGCTGCTTGGATCTTTCTGGCGATGTCGAGATCGTGCTGCAGTTTGACCAGTTCAAGGCGATCGGCGAGCAGGCGAGAACGTCGCATGGCCACGGCCGATTGGGCAGCGAGGGCCGTCGCGATTCGTTCGCAGTCGGCGCCGAACGGGCCCGCTCGGCGATTGAGTATCTGCGCGACGCCAACGAGTTCGTTCACATCCACCGCGATGAGCGGAATGGTCAGGATGCTGTGAGTGTGGTATCCCGTCTTCTCATCGACGCCACGGTAGAAGCGGTCATCGGCATAGGCGTCAGGGATGTTGATGATGGTGCGATTGGCACCGGCAGTTCCGGCAATGCCCGTGCCGAGCGGAACGCGGATGTCTTCAAGTGACTCCATGAGCGTGCCGTCTGGTCCGTGTCCCGCGACCGCGACGAGTTCATCGGTCTTGGGGTGATATTCGAATACGGTGGCCCGTTCGGCGTCGAGGATGTCCCGAAGGCAATCGGCGACCCGGCAGATGACCGCCTGTGGGTCGTCGGTACTTCCGAGGACGCGGCTGACTTCAAGGATGCAATCGACTTGTTCTGGTGATACTTCAGGCATGGGATGCGTGCTCTGCGCAGGCTACTTCTCCCGCAGCCTCAGTGCGCGGGGCATGGGGTCGGGCGTATCGCGAACCACTTCTGCGAGCAACTGCGTCCGTCGCGATGTTCCTTCCAACCGCTCCAATGTTTCAAGCGTGGTCCTCGCGGCCGATCGGTCGCCGCTGCGGATTGCTGCAGCGAGTGAGCTGGCTGCGTCCCGCGAATCCAGGCTGAGCGATTCGGTTGCAAGCGTCCAGACGTGGACGACACCCTCACGTCCGATGACCTGTACCGGTCCCACCTCACACAGCGGAAGATCGTCTGATCGAATCAACTCCCGCGTCCGACCGTCGAGAAGGATCGAGGTCCCAAATAGTTTGTTCGCCGACTCAAGTCGGGCGGCGAGATTGGCGACATCGCCGATGACGGTGTAGTCGTTCAGCCGAGGCGGAGCGCCACAGTCACCAACCAATGCCTCGCCGGTGGCGATGCCGATTCGAAGCCCCAGCGTGGGCGTGCCCGGAGCCGCATCCTTGTTGATTGTGTTCATAAAGGCCTGACACTTCATGGCGGCGTGGCAGGCGAGATCCGCCTGCTCCGGTTGATCACCGAAGGCGGACCAGAAGGCGAGAAAACCGTCTCCGAGGAACTTGTTGACATACCCGTGATGTTCCGTCAATTGCTCGGCGAGTCCGCTCATGCAACGATTGAGCAGCGTGACGGTCTCTTCGCTCTCCAGTCCTTCGCTGATGCCGGTGAATCCAGCAAGATCACCGAACATCACACAGACTTCACGTCGGACACCCCGCATGCCGACCGATTCCGGATCGCGGGCGAGTTCATCGACCAGTGCCTCCGGGACGCGGGCGCGGAACTGCCGCGTGATGCGTCGTTTCTCCTGCTGCACCATGATGGCCCGGGATCCGGTTCCAGCAGCCCAAGAGAGGGTGATGGCCATCAGGGGCGAGGCGACCGGCAGCACCGTGTCGGCCTTCCAGAACAACAGGATGACCGCTGCAGACCACACCAGCAGCACGCCGATTGCCGAGCTCGTAGCGGGCCAAGGCCCAAGAGTCGCGACCAGCACTGCGATCAACACCCCAAGACAGGCTGCTGCGACTGCCGACCACCAGGATTTACCCTCGAAGAGCGAACGATCCTGCAGGACCATGTCGGCGAGGGCGGCATGCACCATGACGCCCGGCGTACGTGGACCGGCGGCGGTCGGCACGAAGTCGGCGAGCGTGCCGGTTGCGGTCCAGCCGATGAAGACGAGACGATCGGCGACCTTCGCCCTCAGTGAGTCCTCCACAGAGGCGACAAGGCCGGCATCCTTGGCGAGGGTGCGCTGCGCATTGCGCCAATCGAGCGCGCGGTGCATCCGGTTCGCATCATTCTGATTCAGGTCGGCCCGCTCGACGGCGGTGCGTGGATCGATGCCTTCGGCTGCGGCAAGCGCATCGATGTCCTCAAGATCGAACAAGATGTCGTTCTCGACTTCCGCCTGAATGGTGGGATCGAGCCAGTCCTCGGCCGTCACGTGTGGATCTTGGCGGATCGTTTGCAGTAGTGGACGCGTGGCGCCAGCCAGTTGCGTTTCGGCTTCAAGCATGACCGCCCTGGCTCGTGAAAGCAGCACCAACTCGCTGATCGACAGATGCCCGGTGAACCGGGCGTCTGTCTCCTCTCTGCGATGCAGATCGGGCCAATTGGGGCCATGTACCCCTCGGGGCCAACACACCGTGATGGCGTCATTGTGGAGTGGAATGGTGATGTCGCCGACTTGAAGTTCGTCTCCGTCGATCTCGATCGGCACGCCGCCTCCAAGATGCGTTGTGACGGCCGCAATGCCCAGCGGCGGAAGTTGTTGGCCATGGCCCACCGGCTGGGACGGCACGAGTTGGCGAATGCCGCCATCGTGTCCGCGGCGGACGATGTTGATATAGCCGATGGCGCCGGCTGCTTCAGCGAGGGGTTGCAGCGGGAATCGATCGGCCGGCGATGGGGGACCTTCCCGGCCGCCGGACTGCGTGCCCGGAAGGACCGATCGTGCTGCGTGCTGGCGGAGGGCCGACTCGATGATGGGTAGCATGGCGTCGGCGTGTGATCCTGCCCGTGCAAGCAGTTCATCCCGGGATTGATCGTCTGCCGCGGCATTGAAGAGCGTGTGCCGCCACAGCATGTGCAGCGTGTCGGAGGCGGCATCACGGTCCTGCCGGGATGCCGTCATGGCCTCCGATCGCGGGTCAAGCGAGAAATTCTCCGACAGGGCCGCAAGCAGGATTGGCAGGCTGTCGGGATCACCCCCGGCCGAAGCCCATCGCGTGGGGAGTTCATCGGGCATCAGCATCGTGCCGAGAACCATGCGATCACCAATGGCCTCGGCAAGCGCCGCGTCGTGGTCGATCTGAACAGGGGGCGGCCCCGGGTGCCAAGTCGGATCCTGGGGGTCGGCCAAGTCAAGATCGAGTGCTATTGTTCTGGCGCCGGCTCGCCGCAGTTCGTCGATGGCACCAGCCAACGCAGTTCGCGGCCAGGGCCAGCGGCCGAGCCGCTCCAGCGCACGGTCGTCAATGTCTACCATGACGATCTCGGGGGACATGGCGGAGACATCGCGGGGGAAGTGCCGTTGCTCAAGGTCGAGGATCTGCTCGTTCCAGGCGTTGAATCCTCCGCCGATATCGATCAAGACGATGAGCAGCGTGGCGAGGAGGGCCGAGAGCAGGACCTTGGGGCTGATGGGGGCGGTCACGGCTCAGATGGTAGTGGGCGGCGAGCGTAGTCGAGCGGTCGAACAATCGATCATTGCGATCAACTCGCTGATCGCAGTTCCGCAGCAGGCTGATGGCCTGCTACGGACACCAAGGACAGTCGCCGTTGCCTTCGACGAACTCGCTCTGGCCTCCGTAGGGATCCTGCAGGCCCTGGCCGTATGGCGTGAGCCCCGGCTGGTAGCCGGGCGGCTGCATGTTGTTGTAGATCAGGGCGTTCATCGCGTTGGCGAAGGCCTGCCGGCAGACCTCGATCTTGTTGCCATCGCCATCGAAGGTCGTGACGCAGAACTCATTCACGAAAGTGAGCATGGTTCGAAGATCATCCGCGGAGGTGAAGGGTTGCCCGGACCACTGGGCATCGCCGTACTCGAGGATGGATTCGTAGGTTTCCGGGAGTGGTCGACCTCCGGTGGGGAGTTCGGTGCCCCAGGGGATATCCAGATACCAGCCCTGCTCTTCACACCCGTGGATGAATTGCGATCGTTCGGGATCGTAGAAACCTGTACCCGCGAACAGATCGTGTTCGAAAACCGATGCAATACGGTGGCCGTCGGGATTGTACGGATCGACATGTGTCGGGACGTGCTGCAGTTTCATGTCCCAGTACAGGCCCGTTGCCACAGCACCCATGTCTTCCGGGAGTACGACGCCGTTCTCGCCGACATACCACGAGAAACCATCCTGAATGAACGGATCGCCGAATTCTTCTTCGAGGATCTCCTCGTTGATGGCTTCCTGTTGTTCAGCGAGCAGTTCGCGAACCGATTGGTTGATCGGGTCGGAGTTGGATATGGCCTGTGATGTTTGGTCCGGAGAGTCCTGCTGGTCTTGAGCCTCACTGGCATTCAGCGGTGCTGGTCCCGTCGTCTCAAGCGCCTCAGCGACGGCCGGGTTGGGCGCCTGCTGGGTGGAGATGGCGTCACCCGACATCATGTGGGCGACCTTGCTGCCGTAGTACTTCATGGCGATGGCGTTCATTGCGTTGGTCCGTGCGCCAAATACCTGTGTACCTTGCATCGCACTGTGCGACACCGCCATGCCGGTTCCGCGAACAGCGAGCGCTCCGGAAGGTGTCAACACAGAGAAGTCGTTGGTGAGACCGACATGACCGACTTCGACATCGGCGCGGCCTCGTTTGATCTGCACAGTCGTCTTGAGCGTATCGCCCGCATGCACGATTTGGGGAAGGACTACGCGGGAGCCGCTGTCAACCAGCACATTGGCATTGATACCGATGCGAAGCATCATCCATGATCGCAGGCCGGTGCGAATCATGGCGCCCGGCTTCATGATGTCATCCTTGGCCGCCGCTTTCCATGTGCCGGTCGACTCTTGCCGCCACTGGACTTTGCCAGTCAGTTCCATGACGACGGCGCGAAGCACCTTGGTCTCACCCTCAGGCAAGGCTTTGGCCGCTTCCATAGCGATCTGCTTGAGTCTGATGAGGCGGTCTTGCACGGCTTGACGGCTCGTTGCGGAGACGGGCTGGAGCGACTGCTGTGTCGTTGCTGTCTCGATTGGCGCATTCTCATCGGCTGCCGCCAGTGCGCCGAGGACCAATGCGAACGAGAGTCCGAACACGGTAAATCGGGCATGATGCATCGTCATGACGCTGCCTCACCTTCTTCGGCGGGAGTCTCGTCGTCGGGCGCGGCCGACGGCGATTCGTTCGCCGGTGTATCGGTGGCGGGGGCGGAACCCTCGCCGGATGAAGCCGCGGCAGGCGGCTCGTTCTGACGGGCGGCCCACGCGCGGTCGATATGTTGCCGCTGCTCGACCGCGCCGAGCAACGCGATGAATTCGGCCCCACTCAGGGCCTCGTGCTCAGTTATGCCGGGTATGAGCCCCATGTGAACCAACTCTCGTGTGCAATATCGTGGAACCCGCCCCCAAAGCCTCATAGACAGACCACCCTGCACATCCAGCACATGAGCAAGGCACACGGCTACAAAGCCCATCTGGGCCGATTCGAAGGGGGCAGGGGGGTCCTGATCGGGCTGAATCCACCCCAGAAGCCGTGCGGCGGCGACCCGTTCTTCCCAAGTGGCGGGCGGTGGCTCCGATTCGACCAGGAGAAGCAGACCATGCAGGGCATCATCATTGGTGGTGACCGGCTGGATTTCGAGGGCATCCCAGAAGTCCAATGAGTCATCGCTGGCAGGAAACTGGACGGCGGCCGGCGATTCAATCGTCGTTCGAGTGCCAAGCCCGCACCCAGCCACCCCTGCGGTTGCGATCCCGACCGCCAACATCAATATGCGGTACTCAGAATGCATAACTGATGCCTCCATATACGAATTGCCTGACCTGGTCGATCGGTCCGGGATTGCCACCATTGGGCACAAAGAGCCCGTATCGGAAGTTGAAACTTACGTCGCTGGTGATCCGCCAATCCACTTTGAGGTCACATTCCCATCCGACGTATCGGCTTGGTGTGGATGGTGCAGAGATCGGCGCGCTGACCGTGGTTTTGCCAAAGACGAAGAAATCGGCTCCGACTCGCAGATCATCCGGCCGTCGTGGATTCACAGGAATGGCTGTACTCGCACCCACTCGAGCCATCAGCAGGTTCGTCATGCTTGGCGCGAGTGCAAGGCCCGTATTGATATATCCCACACTGTTGAAGGCGTTGTCGGGCGAACCCGGCCAGTTCCCGCCGATTGTTCCGGAACTCGATATGCGGTCACCATCGCCCGTTCCGAATCCAAGCGTTGCTTCGATGCGTGTCAACTGATCGTCACGCAGCAGGTAGGCCATATTGAGGATGCCTGCCCACGCGTCGATATTTTCCTCGGTCTGGATCGGACCTACTGGCGAGATGATCGGCGTGGAGTAGCCCGTTCCCGACTCGTGGCAAAGTTCGAGCGTATAGAGGAACTGATTGCCGATGGAACCGTCGGTTCCAAAGGAGAGATACTCGGAGTTGTATTTGAATTCCGTGGCACCAAAGAAGGGAAGCACCACATTGTCACTATTGTGGTCTCGCTGGATGAAGTAGGCGACGAAGGGTGCAAGTTCCGGGGAAATTCGATATTGCCCGCGGATTGCGTAGGCATGACGGTTGGTGTCGGTATCGTAATTGGGGCGACTGACATCGAAGTCGTACAGCCCGCTGCGCGCCGACACCCCGGCGAGCCCTTCGATTGTGAGGGCGTCCCAGTCGGCTCGCATCTTCACGCCGTAGAGATCGTTGCTCCAAACCAGCCCGGAGCCCCATGTAATGAATTGTCTTCCGGCACGAATATTGAAATCGAATTCGCCCACCGCCCCTTCATTGGACTGCTGCCAGTCACTCAGGTCGAACTGATACCAGTAGCGATTGCCGATCGGATCCAGCCAACCGTTGTTGGAGTTGTCACTGTTGTAGTACTGACTGTAGAGGAACCGTAGGTTGCCGAATACGCGGTGTCCACCGGCTGCGGTCGCTTGGAGATAGACATTGGCCTCGTACTGCCGCAGGCCGTAGGGTTGAAAATTGGCATTATCGAGTTTGGCCCAGCCGAATCGCAGCGAAGCGCCGTAGTCCAGCGTCAACTGTTCTCCGAAGGTCTGGCCTCGATGATCCTGCAGTCGCCGCTCGATTTCATCATCGAGCATCTGTTGTTCGATTCGGTTCAACAGGGCCGTTTCGCGGTTCTGCGCCATGGCCTCCGGGGAGATCGCCGAAAGGCTGATCACTGCGAGCAGAATCAGCAGTCCGGTCCGGGGTTGTGATGGTCGGTGATGATTCGCTCGCACGAGGCACTCCTGCGGGACAAGGGCTCGCTGGTTTCGATCTGGGCGGAATGGAACTCCCGATGGAGACCAATCCACCCTCACACTTGGCTCGGAGTCTACCACTAGTCTGGAGATTGGCGTGGCATGAGCCGCCCATTCATGGGACGATGCTTCCATGCGACTCATCGTGACCGGCATCGGCGACGCATTCAGTGCGTTTCACTTCGGCTCAAGCGGCCTCGTGGAAGGTTCCGGGAGTCTTGTCGCCATTGATTGCCCTGGCCGGGTATTGGCCATGTACCGGGCGGCCTCCGAGCGATCTGGCCTACCCATCGATGTACAGCGGATCGATGACATCCTGCTGACCCATTTGCACGGCGATCACAGCAACGGCTTGGAGACGTTTGGGTTTGCCCGTCGGTATCTGACCGAGCGACCGTCTCGCCCGCGGCTGCATGCGTTGCCAGAAGTGCTGGATCGTATCTGGGAGAAACTCGCTCCTGCGATGGATGGAGCCACGAGGGAAAACGGCGGCATCAGTACGCTTGAGGACTACTTCGAACCGTGCCCGATGAGCCCCGGAACCGAGTTCCAAATAGCAGGAATGACGGTGTCCTGCCGCCGCAGTCTGCACTCGGTTCCAACCGCGGGCCTGCTGATTCGTGACGCATCGGTGTGTCTGGGATGGTCCGGAGACAGCGAGTTCGAGCGAGACCATGTGGACTGGCTTTCACAGGCCGATTGCATCGTGCATGAGTGCGGCGACCATTTCAAGCACACCAGATGGGACGAACTGGACACCCTTTCCGAGCAGATCAAGTCAAAGATCCGGTTGATTCATCTTCCGGACGGCGCGGAGGTCCCAGAAGGCCCCATGCGACCACTGGTCGAGGGCGAGGTTGTACACATCGGGTCCTGACGGGCGGTGCCTACCTACAATGCGGATCTTTCCGCCTTCGGCCCCCGATACAAGGACGCATCCGCATGGAGCAGTGCATGTCCGAGCACACCACATCACCAGAGACGAGTTCCGCCGGGGTGACCGAATCCGGTGGATTCGCTGCGAGGCATGTTGGCGCTGATAGAGAGGATGTCCGCACGATGCTCGATGTGCTCGGGTGCTCGGGGCTTGACGAACTCATGGATCAGGCCATGCCGGACGCTATTCGCAGTGAGTTTGTTGACCCTGTGCCGGCGGTTTCGGAATCGGCGGCACTTTCCGATCTTTGGGAGATGGCCGAACGCAACACCGTGATGCGAAGTTGCATCGGCATGGGGTACCACGATGTCGTGCTGCCGCCGGTGATTTTGCGATCGATCTTCGAGAATCCATGTTGGTATACGCAGTACACGCCTTACCAATCCGAAATCTCGCAAGGGCGGCTCGAAGCGCTGCTGAACTATCAGACGATGGTGTGCGATCTCACAGGCTTGCCTGTTGCCAATGCATCGCTGCTTGACGAAGCAACGGCCGCAGCTGAGGCGATGTCGATGTGCCGTCGGATTGCGGCAGGGGATCGAAGGGCCTTCATTGTGTCTGACCGTTGCCATCCTCAGACGCTGGCGGTGCTTCGAGGCCGGGCCGAGCCGCAGGGAATCGAACTGCGGATCGTTGATCTGAACGGAGACCTGCCCGACTTCTCCGAGTGCTGCGGCGTGCTGGTGCAGTACCCCGATACTCGTGGCACGGTGCGAGACTGGACCGAACTTGCGCAAGCAGCCAAGGACTCCGGCGCAGTTCCGGTGATGATTGCCGATCCGTTGTCTTTGGCGATCCTGACACCACCAGGTGAGATGGGCTTTGACATCGCTGTCGGCTCGACGCAGCGATTCGGCATTCCCATGGGCTTTGGTGGACCGCACGCAGCCTACATGGCGACCCGTAAGCAGTATGTCCGGCGGATGCCCGGCCGCATCATCGGCGTATCCCGCGACTCCACAGGCTCGCCAGCCCTTCGCATGGCGATTCAGACGCGGGAGCAGCACATCCGCCGTGACCGCGCGACGAGCAATATCTGCACCGCGCAGGTGCTGCTGGCCATCATGGCCGGCATGTATGCCGTGTGGCACGGCCCGTCGGGACTTCGTCGCATCGCTGAGCGGATCCGCGGCTTCACGAGCAGGCTGGCGATGTCGCTCAGGGAAGCCGGTTTTGAGATTCAAGACGGCGAGGTGTTCGACACAGTACTCGTGCAGGCTGCGAGCGACGATCAGGCCGATGCGATGGTCTCCCGGGCTCTTGTCGCGGGCTTCAACCTTCGTCGGTTCGTCGATGCACCGATGGTCGGTATCACCTTTGACGAGACGACTTGTGAAGCGGACATGCTTACGATTCTTGAGGCGATTGCGCCTGGCACCAGATACGTGGAAAGCAAGCCGATTGCCTACCCGCCATCGCTTGTTCGAACCTCCGGCTATCTGCTCGATGATGTGTTCAACTCGCATCACTCCGAAACAGAGATGCTGCGGTACATCACCCGCTTGCAGTCGCGGGATCTCTCGTTGGCGCACTCGATGATCCCGCTGGGATCTTGCACAATGAAACTCAATGCGACATCCGAGATGCTCCCGGTCAGTTGGCGGACATTTGGTGGATTGCACCCGTTTGCGCCGCGTGATCAGTGGCCGGGCTACGAAGCGTTGTTTTCAGGGCTGGAGCGACGCCTTGCCGATCTGACCGGGTTCGCCGCAGTTTCTCTGCAGCCAAATGCCGGATCGCAGGGTGAATATGCCGGCCTGCTCGCCATTCGCGGGTGGCACCGTGCCAATGGGGATCTTGACCGCGATGTGTGCATCATCCCGATGTCGGCCCACGGGACCAATCCGGCCAGTGCCATCGTGGCGGGCTTTACCGTCGTGCCGGTGGCGTGCGATGACGGCGACATCTCCATCGATGATCTCAAGGTCAAGATTCAGCAGCACCGAGATCGACTCGGCGCCATCATGATCACCTATCCATCCACCCATGGCGTCTTTGAAGACACCATCATCGAGATCTGCGAACTCGTGCACGAGGCTGGCGGGCAGGTGTATCTCGACGGCGCAAATCTCAACGCCATGCTCGGATACGCACGTCCGGGCGAGGTCGGCGCAGATGTGTGCCATCTCAACCTGCACAAGACATTCTGCATTCCACATGGTGGGGGCGGCCCCGGTGTCGGCCCCATCGCCGTCGCCGAGCATCTCGTGCCATGGCTGCCGGGACATCCGGTCGTGTCACCGTTGAAGGGCGATGCGCAGGGGATCGAACCGGTTGCAGCAGCGCCGTGGGGCAGCGCGAGCATTCTTCCGATTTCGTGGATGTACTTGCAGATGATGGGGGATGCCGGGCTTGCAGACGCATCCGCCCGGGCTGTGCTGGCCGCCAACTACATGGCCAAGCGGCTCGAAGGTCACTACGACGTGCTGTTCCGAAACGATGCTGGACGCTGCGCCCACGAGTTCATCATCGACCTGCGGCCCTTCGATGCCTCCGCTGGTATCAAGGCCGATGACGTCGCCAAGCGACTCATGGATTATGGGTTCCATGCGCCGACGATGTCCTGGCCGGTCCCTGGCACGCTGATGATCGAGCCAACCGAGAGCGAGTCACTGGCTGAACTTGACCGCTACTGCGAGGCACTCATCACCATCCGCGCCGAGATCGCGGCGATCGAGTCCGGCGATGCAGATCGCGATGACAATGTTCTCAAGAACGCGCCGCACTCGGTGGTGATGGTCACAGCAGACCAGTGGGCACACCCCTACAGCCGCGAACAAGCGGCTTGGCCGCTGCCATGGCTGCGAGATCGAAAATTCTGGCCGCCCGTCGGCCGGGTGGACAATCCCCATGGCGATCGCAACCTGATCTGCACCTGCGCCGGAATGGACGAGATCTGATCAGTCCAGAATGCGAAGTTTGATGGTTTCTTCAAGTTGCGTGATGCGTGTTTCGAGCGCCGGATCGGTGACCGCGTCGATATCGAGAATGACGTAGGACAGATCGCCCGAACTCTGGAGGTACTCGGCGTGGATATTGGCGCCCGCATCGGCGATGATGGCGTGCAGACTGCTGAGGACCCCGGGAACGTTGCGGTGGAAGTGCAGAATTCGCGAGTGCGATGGACCGTGGCTGGGGAGATCGACTTCGGGAGTGTTGACGGAAGTCGTCGTGGTTCCTGTGCCCGCAAACCGAGCGAGCTTGGTTGCCACATCGACGGCGATCTGCGCCTGTGCTTCTTCGGTGCTGCCGCCGACATGAGGGGTCAGAATGACATTGGTCGCGCCCGCGAGCGGGCACGAGAAGTCACCCTCGTTCGATCCAGGCTCCTCGGGGAAGACATCGAGGGCGGCACCGCCGATGTGTCCAGACTCGATGGCTGCAGCAAGCGCCGGGAGGTCGACGACGCTTCCACGGGCGTTGTTGATGAGCGAGGCGCCGGGCCTCATCTTTTTCAGCTCCGCCGCTCCAATGATGTGGTGCGTGCTGGGGGTGGCCGGTACATGCAGCGTCACAACATCGGACTTTTCAAGCAAGTCGCTGAGCGACTTGCAGGGCTGCGCGTTGCCAAGCGGCATTCGGGGAAGGATGTCGTAAAACAACACCCGCATTCCGAGCGCTTCTGCGAGGACTGATATCTGAGAACCAATATGTCCGTATCCGACGATGCCGAGTGTACGGCCTCGAACCTCGTGCGCGCCCGAGGCGGACTTGCGCCATTGGCCGCTGTGCAGTTGCATGGATCGGTCGAAGAGCCGCCGGTGCAGGGCGATGATTTCAGAGAGGGTCATCTCAGCGACACTTCTGGTATTGGAGAAGGGGGAGTTGAAGACCGTGATGGCCCGCGTTGCAGCGGCGGCGAGATCAACCTGATTCGTTCCGATGCAGAAGCAACCGATTGCTTCGAGGTTCTGGGTGGCAGCGAGCACCTCGTCGGTCACCTTGCTCTTCGACCGGAGTCCAAGGAACCGAACTTCCTGGAGCGCGTCTGCGAGTTCCTCGCCGCCCAGTGCGCCATCGTGGCGACCGACGGCGAGGCCCGCATCCGTGAGGACTTCCTCGGCATTCGGGTGGATCTTCTCAAGCAGCAGTACGTCCGGTGTACTCACGTCAGGCTCCTTGCAACAGTCTGAGAACAGCTTCGCCAGCGTCATCGCTCAGGGCCGCCGCGTCGATTCCATTCCCGACCGCCCGCCGCATCCATGCATCGGGTGTGACCGCGCCAATGGAACAGATTCGGTGGGTTTCGCAAGAGAGATCGCGATGTTGCACGTGCTGCCGGATCTGGTGGCTGATGATGTGACCGAGGGCATAGTCGGCCAGATAGAGCGGATAGCCGATCATGTGCTGGTAGGCGGCGAGTGTCGCGTGCTTGTCAGGACCGAGATAGGGCTCGAAGTGCGTGCTCCACAATTCCGATGCAATCTTCAGGACTTGCGTCCTGAGCAATTCGGCATCGGCCTCCGGGTTGGCGTAGAGCCATCGCCAGACATGCAGTTCAAGGAGCGCCGGGCCGGCGATCTGGCAGGCATCGAGCATGGTTTGCGCGATGGTGCAGTCGGCGGCGTGGTTGTCCTCGTCGAGTCCGAGTATGCGCGGGGCGAGCGTCTGATAGAGAAAGGCGAAGGCCTCGGTGCACGCCGTATTGGGGACGCCGCGAAGGGCGGGGCGAGGGACGAAATGCGTCGAGATGAGTTGTTCGAGGTTGTGGCCGAGTTCGTGCATGGCCGTATCGAAGCCGTCCCAGCCGAGTTCATGGTCGAGGCTGTTGGTCCGCAGCCACGCCTTGTACTCCGGGAGGCAAGGGCGCATCGCGTGACCAGCGCCGCGAGCGATCTCGACCTGAACACGGTTGCCGAGGAAGTCGGCTGCGCCGCCGGGGTAGCCGAGACTTCGAAGCAAGTCTGGAAGTGCCAGTTGCAGGCCGCGGTGATCTCCATACCGATCGCGCACCATCGCATCCAATTCTTCTACCGCCGGCGACGGGATCAACTCGTCGAAGTAGATGTCATGGGCTTCGAGTGGTCGGCCCAGTCGGGAGGCGACCAGTTCCATCAGTGGCTTTCTGGTTGGTGACTCGAGCAGATCCAGCAGCAGGCGCTCGACATCCGCTTCTGGGATCTCCCGTTGGAGGTCGAACTTGCGGGCCATGGCGGTGGGATGGTCGGAGTGATGTTCGTCATAGGCCCGCGCGACCGTGAACATGTCCAGCCACCGCTCATATCGCTCCAGTCCCACGAAATCGGTGGCAGGCTGTCCGCCGATGGTGTTGGCAGCCGGATCCCAGTCCTCGGTGGAGGAACCATCCATCACCGCTTTGGGAATGGTGCCGTCGATGTGCCGACCCATCACCCACATCAAAGTCCGTTGCCGTGGCAGTCCATCGTCATCGGCGTATCCACCACGGAGTTCTTCGCGAATGATCCAGTGTGCGAGCAGTTTTCGGTCGGAGTCAAACGGTCTGTGTCCATCGGGTGTCACGAGTGTGCCGACGGGAACATGGAAATCGGACACAAAGGTGTCGGCGCGGTGTCCGAGTTCACGCGCCAGTTCAGACACCGACTCGGGGATCCGCGGGCCGAAGCCGCGGCAGATGCGCACGGCGGCCCACTGCTCGGCGGTCCATTGGTCGCCCTGATCGAGCATCGTTTGGAGGTCCGGGCGGTCGAGATTGAGCAAGGCCACGAAGGCGATCTTCTGCTTGTAGAACTGGTCGCTCAGGTCCGGCGCCGGATCGAACATGGCGAGCAGGTCATCAATTTCGTCCATGCGATCGCCGCGAAGATCCGACCATCGCCGGAGCGTTCGGTGCATTTCGTACAGATGACCACCGATCTGCTCGGTGGCCTTTTCGAGGCGGTCGATCAGGTCGGTGAGCCGCTGGGGGTCGGCGACGAAGTGATCAAGGCAGAAGGCATGAAACGCCGCGTCATCACCATCAGCCTCGGTCCACCGCTCGTGGACACGGGCCGCACCAGCCTCGATGCGTTCCCGGAATGACTCCCCATGGCGGGCAATGAGTTCGTCGGTGGGGTCTGAGCAGGCGATGGTGATGGTCATGAGGCACTCCGTGTGGGGAAGGGCGTGGATTCTACGTATCAGAGTACACTTCGGGCATGAGGAACCCATTTGGATGCATTGGGGTCTTGGTGGTGCTGGTTCTGGCAATCGGTATGGGACTTGGGCTACAGGCTTGTGAAGCCGGCAACCGCACGAGCAGGTCAAGCAATGAGAACGAGGTCATCGCCGGATTGGCTCAGGCGGGTGGAGTGATTGAACTGCGGGTAGGGCAGATTTTGATGGTTGAACTGCCGGAAAGCCCCACCTCGGGTCGTGTCTGGCAGATGCTGCGGCGGCCCGATGGAGCGGTGCTGATGCCGGACGGGAACCGCTACGAGCAGACGTCCGAGCAGGAAGCCCGTCAAGATCTGATTGGCATGCAGCAACTGCGATTCGAGGCGGTCGCCCCGGGCGAAACGCTTCTGAGCCTTGCGCTCGTCAGGCCCGGCACCGGCCTCTCATCAAGCGACGAGCGGTGGATGGGCCAGATCATCGTGCGTCAGTGACCGGTCGCTGTCTACTTGGGATCTGACCGCTGCACCATGGTGTCGAGCATGGTGCCGATGAGTGCCGTTCCTTCGTGACCGCCGCCATCTGAGCCACCGACAACCATGACGCGGGGTGTGATTTCAATCTCCCGCTCGCCGATGATCTTCAGCAGTTCCAGAAGCGCAGCGTTCTGCATTCCGATTTCCTCGGCAAGTTTGCGGAAGAGTTCGGCCTGGGCTTCAGCCTTGATCTTGATGGCTTCTGCTTCGGCGGCCGCTTCGATGAGGACCTGTTCCTTGGATTGCTCGGCGATCTTGACCGCGTAGGTGGCGGTGGCGAGGTTTGCTTCTTCGTCCGCTTCCTGCTTGGTGCGGCTCAGGGCCTTCTGCTCTTCGGCGGCTCGCTGCTGCTCTTGGAACGTGATCTGCTCTTGAATCGCGATTTCGCGGTCCGTCTGCGTTTTGAGCAACTCGCCGAGCGAGGCGTCATCGCCGATTTGACCAATACGAACGGCATTGACGCTGACGCCAACCTGGCCCATCTCTGATCGGATGGTGTCTGTACTCGATGACTCTTGCTGCGATCGCTGCTGCACATAGTCGAGGGCTTTCACGTTCTCGGCGTTGTTGCGGAAGATCGCTCGCACGACTGAGGCGAGATACCGCTGCAACTTGGCGTCATCACCGCCAAACTCGGCCACGACCTGCGGCGCGTCGGTTGGATTGATACGGAACTCAACGCGGACATCGACCGGAAAGGTAAAGCCGTCGGATGTTCGTACTTCGATTTCTCGCCCATCCGTACCCTGTGCGGCCGCAGGCCCGATGCCGTAGCGGATGATCTGCTGCTCGGTTGAGAGCAGTGTGACCTCATAGGCCTTGGTATTGAGGTAGAGCTTGTCGGGGTACAGCGGCTCTTTCCAGATGCCGCGCTGGCCCTTTTCGACGACACTCGCAACTTGGCCGTCGGCGGCAGTTGACGACTCACCGACATTGGACTTGATTACACCGACCATGGCCTTGGGGATATTGGTTGCGTCGGTCAGATCGACTTTGAACAGCCGCGTATTGAGTCGATAGTTGCCCGGTTTCAGCACCGATGCTTGTGGACCGCGATTGCCGCTGCCTGCGACAAGGAAGTGCTCGGCGCGAAGCATGTCGGCTGGCTGATCCCATTCGGCGGCGAAGGCTTGTCCCTGCGGGAGCGGCACTCCATCAACGGCCGTGATGAGTCCGACTTGTTCACTGGACACTGTGACGATCGGTTCGATTTCGATGTCATAGAGCCCGGGCCAAAGCCAGAAGTGCCAACCCGGCCCGAGGATGTGTGCCTGCGGCCCTTTTTCGTTGTTGGTGGCGATGATTGTGCCCGAGGGTAATTCGTCCCCGAAGTGTTTGATGACGACTCCGACCTCATCCTCTGCCACGTGCCTGATCGAACTGAACAGCACGAACAGGAACAGCACAACAAGGGCCGCAATGGCCCCCCCGATCTTGACCACAGGATTCGGTGAGGAGAATGCCCACCCAAAGAGTCCGATCGCAGCGACAAGTCCCAC
>MPMB02219900.1_pt1 | contig 32775 bp, 29 predicted proteins | sample 1617371 | NCBI WGS metagenome assembly MPMB02 (sample SAMN05944808, study PRJNA350692) | marine metagenome | biome: marine; feature: ODZ; material: water; isolation source: 300 m water sample filtered on 0.2 um supor filter | place: Pacific Ocean | collected 2012-04-08 | depth 300m m
ATGGCGCAACAGATTTTGCGGATCGGCGTCTTGGTCATTTTGCGATCCCGTGTTTGCGGAGCCCGAAAAAGAGCCACCCGTTCCACCGGGTGCCGGTGATGGCGCGGGCGACCGCCGAGAGGGATTTGTATTTCCTGCCCTGCCATTCGAAGCCGTCGGCCTGGACGGTGAGGGCCGCCACCTGGGTCAGGACGCTGGTGTTCATGGCCGTTCTCCGCTTTGTCTCGGGTCGGGACCATGGACGCTCTGGTGGGCGGGGAAGTCCAGTAGAAAGTCTCCGAGGTCATTGGAATTATTCGCTGATTCGTTGTTGCGCAGGCGACGGAACCCGGCGGCCATGATCTCCGCCACCTCGTCGAGGCGCTCGTCGGCGGGAATGCGGTCGGGATCGAGAGCGTTGATCATTGTGTCGCAACTTCAAGATTGGTTCCCGAAGCCGAGCGTGCCAGCTCCTGACATCTATTTACTGGAAACGCATCGAAACTGTCGGATCTGTAAGCGGACAACGCCAAGGCCCGCTGGCGTCACGCGGCTCGAGGCGCGACCTCCGCCTCGATCCGGCTTTGGGCGGTCTCTTTCGCCACCTGGAGATCGTAACCGGCCTGCAGGTTGACCCAGAATTCCGCGGTGGTGCCGAAGTACCGCGCCAGCCTCAGGGCCGTGTCGGCGGTGATTGCGCGCCGTCCGAGGGCGATGTCGTTGACTCGCGAACGGTGAACCTTGATCCCCTTGGCCAGGGCATAGACGCTGATCCCCATCGGCTTCAGGAATTCCTCTCGCAGTATCTCGCCGGGGTGAACGGGCGCGATCCGCTTGCCGGTAACGACGTCCTTAAATTCGACCCGGCCGGCATCTACATCTTCTCGTTTGATGGTCATGGCGGTACCTTTCAATGGTAGTCGACGATCTCGACGCTCAACGCCTCGCCCTTGCGCCACACGAAGCAGAGCCGCCATTGGTCGCTGATGCGGATGCTGTGTTGCCTCGCCCGGTCGCCCTTCAGGGCTTCCAGGCGGTTGCCCGGCGATAGGCGCAAATCGTCAAGCCGCTTCGCCGCATCCAACGCCTGAAGCTTGGCCCTTGCCCGCCTTTGGATCTGGTGGGGGAGCCCCTTTACGGCATGTCCGGTGAACAGGGCGGCCGTGCGCTTGTCGGCGAAGCTCTTTATCACCTTACAAACGTACTGCGTCGCGGTACGCAAGTCAATGAACAATCGTACCGTTGTGCGCTACGCATGGACGAACGGGATCGGCGCGGCAGGCGGAAGCCCGCCCGGTCATCGCCGTGGCGGGTTTTCTACGTTCGGGAGACGGCATGCAATTGCGGCATCACCCCATGGACGTCTGGTAATCAGGCGGCTTGATCCTCACCCATCCTGATCAGCGACTCGGCGGGAATCCCAAGCCCCTTGTGCAGTCGCCAGATCATCTTGAGGGTGAGCGGGCGTTTGCGGTTGAGCACCTCGTAGACCCGGTTCCGGTTGCCGATGAACGGCACGAGGTCCCGCGGGGCGAGGCCGTTTTGTTCCATGTGGTAGCGGATCGCCTCGATCCCGCCGGGCGTGGTTCGGCCACAAGGCCGTGCCCTCGCGAAAGCGCGTTCCGAGACGGGAGAACGGTAGATGTCGATCTCACCGGAAGCAACGGGATAAGCCTTTATCTTTATTTATTTATCCTCTCCATTCCCGTAATAATGGCAAAAGCTATCATGAAAAGCCATTTAAGGTTGACTTTCCAGCTATGGTATCGTAACTCATGATGGTGATAATTTTTTTATAATACAATTGGGGCTTGCGCTCAACCTTGTTTGAAAGTGTGGCGCCATGAGCAAGCGAGGAACCAATCCGCCACGCCATCCCGTCGATAGGCATGTCGCCGCCCGCTTGCGCCGCCTGCGGCGGCAACGGGGCCTGGGCGGTGAAGACCTGGAGGCCAGGACCGGCTGGCCCGCCGGCACGATCAACGGACTTGAAAGCGGTGAGAAAGCCATAAAAGCCGAACATCTTTTGTTGTTGAGCGAAACTCTCGGCATTTCGGTGTCGCTTTTGTTCGACGGCCTTCCGGGCCTACCCGGCGGCGGCGGGAAAGCCGACGCCAACGCCCCTTCGGGCGATGAGATGCGGCGTTTTATCCGGGCTCATCACGCAATCGGCGATGCCAAATTGCGCAAAGGGTTTTTAGATATGGTCAAATCGGTTGCCATGGCGGCTCCGTTGGCGAAGCGCGTTCAGCCCGCCGCCGGGATCGATACGGCCATGCCGGGCCGCCAAAAGCACGGCAAACGGTCCGCCTTGCAAGCCATCGAGTCGGTCCTTGCCGCCACCGGCTTGATCCGCCGGGGCGCTTTCCATCCCCGCGCCAGTGACGGCGTGCCGAGCGGTGGCGGCACGGTGGTGCTGATCGGCACGCCGGACCGGCCCTGTGGGCGTCTTTTAGCCGCCAACGCCGGGACGAGCCCCATTCGCTCGATTCCTGGACGCGGCGGGTGCTGAACGAAGTGGCGCGAAACCTGGCGGCGGATTTCCCGGGTGTCCGCGCGCTGTTTCCTTTCGAAGGCCCGCCCTACCTTCCCTTTAAGCAATGGGCGAGGCGGGCCGATCCCGTCCATCCCTCGCCTGTGCGGCAATTGATTCATCCGGAATACGGTCTCTGGCACGCCTACCGAGGCGCCCTTCAGTTCAGGGAAAAACCGCGGCTACCTCGTCCCCAACGGCACCCCAGTCCTTGCCAGGGTTGCGCCGACAAACCTTGTCTTACCGCCTGCCCGGCGGATACCTTCAATAACGGCGCCTACGACAAGCCGGCCTGTATCGGTTACCTCAAGGAGCAGGCCGGGAATGACCAAAAGGACTGTCTCGATCGCGGCTGCCTGTCCCGCCACGCCTGTCCCATCGGCTTGAAGTACGCCTACCGCCCCGCCCAGGCCGGCTTTCACATGCAAGCCGTGTTGACGGCGCACGGCCGCTGATACCATCGCGCTCTCCCCGATTCCTGTGGACTTCTTCCGTTCCGGGGGCATATTAAGCGCCTTATGGCGGGACTGCTTTTCACCAAGATGCACGGGCTCGGCAACGATTTCGTGGTCCTCGACGGGCGCCGGGTTGCGTTGCCAATCAGCGCCGGCCAGGCGCGCGCCATTGCCGATAGGCGCACCGGCGTCGGCTGCGATCAGGTGATCGTCGTCGAGCCGCCGGCCAGCGGCCTGGCGGATGTCTTCATGCGCGTCCGCAACGCCGACGGCGGCGAGGCCGCGGCCTGCGGCAACGCCGCCCGCTGCGTCGCCGCCATGATCATGACCGAGAACGCCGCCACCCAGGCGGTCATCGAAACCGCCGCCGGACTCCTCGACGCCGAGGCGGCGGGCGGCGGGGACATCGCTGTCGATATGGGACAAGCCCGCCTCGACTGGCGGGACATACCGCTGGCCGGCCCCGCCGACACCCTGCATCTTCGCCTCGAAGCCGGGCCGTTCAAGGACCCGGTGGCGGTCGGCATGGGCAACCCCCACGCCGTCTTTTTCGTCGACGATGCCGAGGCGGCGGCGCTGGAGACCTTCGGCCCGGTTATCGAACGCCATGAAATGTTTCCCCGGTTCGTCAACGTCGGCGCCGCGCAAGTGCTGTCCGACCATGAAATCCGCCTGCGCGTCTGGGAGCGCGGCGCCGGCATCACCCGCGCCTGCGGCACCGGCGCCTGCGCCGCCCTGGTCGCCGCCCACCGGCGGGGGTACACCGGGCGCGCCGCGCAAGTCATCCTCGACGGAGGCAGCTTGGCGATCGAATGGCTGGCCGACGACCATGTGCTGATGACGGGACCGGCGGCGGTCAGTTTCCAGGGCACCTTGGACGAATCGTTGCTGTCATGAGCGATGCCAGAGTCGTCACTTTGGGCTGCCGTTTGAACGCCTTCGAATCGGAGGTCATGCGCGCCGCCGCCCGCGAGGCCGGTCTTGCCGACACGGTGATCGTCAACACTTGCGCCGTTACCGCCGAAGCCGAACGGCAATCGCGCCAGACCATCCGCCGCCTCCGCCGTCAACAGCCGGGCTCGACGATCATCGTCACCGGCTGCGCCGCGCAAGTGAATCCCGGCGGGTTCGCCAGCATGCCCGAGGTCGACCGGGTCGTCGGCAACGCCGAGAAATTGCGGCCATCGGCGCTGGCCGGCGCCAACGGCGAGGCCATGACATGGTCCGACATCACGGCCGCCGGGGAAACGGCGGGGCGGATGATCGGCGGCCTGCAAGGGCGCACCCGCGCTTATCTCCAGGTCCAGCAGGGATGCGATCACCGCTGCACTTTTTGCATCATTCCGCTGGCCCGCGGCCCCAGCCGTAGCCTGCCGGTGCATGGCATCATCGAGCAGGCGCGCCATTTGACCGCCAACGGCTACCGCGAAGTGGTGCTGACCGGCGTCGATATTTCCTCTTACGGCGCCGACCTGCCTGGCCGCCCGACACTGGGCGGACTGGCGGCCAGCCTGCTGGCCCGAGTCGGGGAAATCAAGCGTCTCAGGTTTTCTTCCCTTGACCCGGCGGCGATGGATACAGCGCTGATCGAACTGTTGGCCGAGGACGGCCGGCTGATGCCGCATCTGCATCTGAGCTTGCAGGCCTTTGATGATGTCATCCTGAAACGGATGAAACGGCGTCATCGCCGCGCCGATATGGAGAAGCTTTGCCAAACGGTCCGCCAGGCCCGTCCCGACGTCGTCTTCGGCGCCGACCTGATCGCCGGCTTCCCGACGGAGACCGAGGCGATGTTCAAAAATACTTTGTCGGCGGTCGGCGATCTGGGACTGACCTACCTGCACGTCTTTCCTTTCTCGCCGCGCCCCGGAACCCCCGCCCAGCGGATGCCGCGGATTCCGGGAGACGTTCGCAAGCGGCGCGCCGCCAGGCTGCGCGCCGCCGGCGAGGCGGCGTTGACTCGTTTCCTCGCCGCCCGGATCGGCGAGACCGCCGAGGTGCTGGTCGAAAAGGAGCGTTTTGGCCATAGCCGCCGTTTCGCCCCGGTTCGCCTCGGTTTCGACGCGGCGCCGGGGTCCATCGTCGATGTCCGCGTCGAATCCGCCGCCGCCGGCCATTTGTTCGGAAGCAAGCCGGGGACGGGAAAGCCGTGAGCGATACCGATAAAAAGAAGTGGCTGGGCCGGCTTAGGCACGGGTTGAGCAAATCCTCGGCGAAATTCAAGGACGGGATCGGCGGCATCTTCGACAAGCGCCAGCTGGACGGCGCATTGGTCGAGGAGCTGGAGGACTTTCTGATCTCGGCCGATCTGGGAGTGGCGACGGCGGCGCGGCTGGCCCAGTCCCTGGCCGATACGCGCTTCAACCGGGAAATCACTCCGGCGGAAGTCCGCCAGGCCCTGGCCGACGAGATCGCCGCGATCCTGGCGCCGGTGGCCCGCGCCTTTGCCGTCGACAAGGCCCATAAGCCCCACGTCGTCTTGGTCTGCGGCGTCAACGGCGGCGGCAAGACGACCACCATCGGCAAGCTGGCCAAGCAGTTCCGCGGGGCCGGCCACACCGTCATGCTGGCGGCGGCGGACACCTTTCGCGCCGCCGCGATCGAACAGCTTCAGGCTTGGGGCGAGCGCGCCGATTGCCCGGTGGTCGCCGGCGCGACGGGGGCGGACGCCGCCGGCCTCGCCTATGACGCGCTGCTCCGCGCGCAAGCCGAAAACACCGACGTGCTGATGATCGACACCGCCGGGCGGCTCCACAACAGGGCCGACCTGATGGCCGAGTTGCGGAAAATCGTCCAGGTGGTGAAAAAACTGGACGCCACCGCTCCGCACGACCGTCTTCTGGTGATGGACGCCACCATCGGCCAGAACGCCCATGCCCAGGTCGAGGTTTTTCGCGACATGGTCGATATCACCGGCCTCGTCATGACCAAGCTGGACGGAACGGCGAAAGGCGGCGTGGTGGTGGCGCTGGCGGAAAAATTCGCGCTACCCGTTCTAGCCATCGGCGTCGGCGAGGGAATCGACGACATGCGCGCCTTCGATGCGCAAGCCTTCGCCCGCTCCCTGATGGGCCTGGAGGATTGAACCGTCGCCCGCCGGCGACGGGAGCAGCCATTTTTTATGCTCGACAGGCCTTGTTTTTGGTTTCGGCCTGCTTACCTTTTATAAAAATTAGATTATATTTATACAACTAACAGGATGTCGGCCCAGTCCGCTGGTTGAAACTTCGCGGCCGAGGCTCGATATCTCCTCCGCGATGATCGGGCAACCGGCGAATTTGCTTTCGAATTGGGGATATGCCGATGGCGAACGTGATCAACAAAGCAACCTAATCCGACCCATCCGGCGGTTCCCAGGCCGGACCGGGGTGGCGGGCCGGGAGACCGAGGCTGTCCCGGTTCGGTTTCGTCTTGGTGCTGGTCATTATCGGGATGTCCCTCTCGTTCGTCAGCTTCCGCTTCGTTTCGGATTGGGAAAAGGAACGCAATGAGCATCGCTTCGAGAATACGATCAAGAACTACACCCATTCCCTGGAGGAAACGCTCTCCAGGGATTTGGACGTTCTCCGTTCGATAGAGAGCTTTTTCCTATCTTCCGAGGTTGTAACCCGCACCGAGTTTACTGTCTTCAACAGCGGCTACCTGAACCGTTATCCCGGCATTCAGGCCCTGGAATGGATCCCCCGCGTTGCCGCCAAGGAACGCGGGGATTATGAGCAACGGGCCCGAAAAGACGGTCTTTCCGGTTTTCGGATTACCGAAAGGAAAGCCCAGGTAGGCATGGCCGCGGCGGGGCCGCGCGACGAATATTTCCCCGTCTATTTCGTCGCCCCCTTACAGGGCAACGAGCGCGCCCTGGGTTTTGATCTGGGCTCCAACCCGGCCCGGCTCGCCGCCCTGGGAAAAGCCCGGGACAGCGGCGAAATATCCGTCAGCGCCCCTATTAAACTGGTTCAGGAAACCGGCGATCAGTATGGTTTCCTCGCCTTCCTGCCGGTCTTCGGCAAAGAATTGCCGCACAATACGGCGAAACTGCGCCGCCGGAACCTTGCCGGTTTCTCCCTTGGCGTCTACCGCGTCGGCGATGTGCTCGAGGGCGCCTTGACGAAGTATCAACGGCCGGGCGGAATCGACATCTATCTCTTCGACGACAGCGTGCCTGCCGGCAGCCAGCTCATCTATTTCCACCCTTCGCGCCTTCGCCAGGGCTCCGCCGAGCCTGAACCCGAGAAACAAATTCGCGGCGGCGCATACCCATCGGCCTCATTTCCAGTCGGCGACCGCCAGTGGACGATCATTTACCGGCCCATCCCCGGCTTCTTCGCGGGGGCTTCCACCTGGGTGTCCTGGGCCGCCTTCGCCGCCGGGCTGCTGTTCACCGCTTTGATGGCGGTCCTATTGGTTTTGGCCATCGGCCGGGAAACCAGGATCGCCGCTCTTGTCGACAAGCGCACGAAGGACCTCAAGGACAGCGAGACCCACATCCGCGCCGTCGTCGACAACGCCGTCGACGCCATCATCACCATCGGCAAAAGTGGCTCCATCGAGAGCTTCAACCCGGCCGCCGAGAAGATTTTCGGCTATCGCCGGGACGAGGTCGTCGGCAAGAACGTCAACATCCTCATGCCGCCGCCCTACCATGCCAAGCACGACGGCTACCTTCGCAATTACCTCGAAACCGGCGAGCGGAAAATCATCGGCATCGGCCGCGAGGTCGAGGGGATGCGCAAGGACGGATACATCTTTCCCATGGACCTGGCGGTCTCGGAAATGCACATCGCCAGGAGGAAGCGGTTCGTCGGCATCTGCCGCGACATCACCGACCGCAAGAAAGTGGACCGGATGAAAAACGAATTCATTTCCACCGTCAGCCACGAGCTGCGCACGCCGCTGACGTCGATCCAGGGGTCGCTCTCGCTGATCACCAAGACCATGCCCAAGGAGCTTTCGAAAAAACACCAGAACCTGATCGGCATCGCTGACAAGAACTGCCGGCGCCTGGTCCGTCTGATCAACGACATCCTCGACATCGAGAAGATCGAATCCGGGAAGATGGTTTTCAACCTCAAGGCCGTGGAGATCATGCCCCTGGTGCGGCAGGCCATCGAGGCCAACCAGTCTTACGCGCAAAAGTTCTCGGTCATGCTGGTGCTCAAGGAGAGCCTTGCCGGGGTCATGATCTACGCCGACGAAGACCGGATCGCCCAGGTGCTGACCAACCTTATGTCGAACGCCGCCAAATTCTCGCCGCCAGGGGAAATGGTCGAGGTCAAGGTCGGCCGCGCCGGCCACAACGTCCGCGTCGAGATCGCCGATCACGGTCCGGGCATAGCGGAGGAATTTCAAGACCGCATCTTCGGCAAGTTCGCCCAGGCCGATTCGTCCTCCACCCGCCGGCGGGAGGGCACCGGCCTGGGTTTGAGCATCGCCAAGGCCATCGTCGAGAAACACGGCGGCGGCATCGGCTTTACAACGAAGCCGGGAGCCGGGACGACCTTTTACTTCGAGCTGCCGGAATGGCAGGTGCAAGCCGAAACGCCGGTCCGCGAGGCGGCGGCGGACGGCAAGCGCCGCATCCTCGTCTGCGAGGACGAACCGGACGCGGCGTCCTTGCTGAAGATGATGCTGGAGCAGAACGGCGTCACCTGCGACGTCGCCTACACCGCCGCCATGGCCAAGGAGATGCTGGCCGCCAACGACTATTCGGCGATGACCCTGGACCTGATGTTGCCCGACATCGACGGACTGACCTTGATGAACGAGCTGCGCGCCGACGAGAAAACCCGCGACCTGCCGATCGTCGTCGTCTCCGCCCGCGCCGAAAGCGGCCACTTGGAAATCAACGGCGACGTCGCCGGCGTCGTCGATTGGCTGGCCAAGCCGATCGACCGGGACCGCCTGCTTGCGGCGGTCGACCGGGCGGCCTTCGGGGGCGGATCGGAGAAGCCGAGGATCCTCCACGTCGAGGACGACGCCGACGTGCTCGAACTGATCGCCAGCCTGCTCGCCGAGCGGGCGGTGATCGAAAGCGCCAAAACGCTTAGCAAGACCAGGGAAATGCTGAAAAGCGATACCTACGATCTCATGCTTCTCGACATCGGCCTGCCCGACGGCAACGGCCTCGACCTGCTTCCCGGCCTCGGCGGCGGCGGCGAAAATCTGCCGGTGGTCCTGTTCACCGGCCAGGAAGTGCCCGGCGAGATCGCCCGCAAGGTCGATGCGGTGATGATCAAGTCGCGCACCTCGATGGACCAGTTGTTGGCGACAATGACCCATATCATCGACCGGAAAGCGGCCGTCGGCCGGCGTACGGAAGTGGATTAATGGAGGGAAAATCATGCCAGTTCCAGCTCTCAAGACAATCATTCTCGTTGAAGACGATCTCGACATCCAGGAAATCGGCGTCATGTCGCTCGAGGATATCGGCGAGTTCGAGGTAACGCCCTGCTCGTCGGGACAAGAAGCCTTGGACAAGGCGCCCCTGGTATCCCCGGACCTGATCCTTCTCGACGTGATGATGCCGGGAATGGACGGCCCGACGACGCTGCAACGGCTTCTCCAGATGCCCGAAACCATCAACATCCCGGTCATCTTCCTGACCGCCAAAAGCCAACCTCACGAAGTCGCTGAATATATCAGGCTGGGCGCCATCGACGTGATCAGCAAACCTTTCGATCCCGTCGAGCTCTGCGAGAAGATCGAGGCCATCTGGAAGCATCACCATGACTGAGGGAAACACCTCCCTCGACGACAAGCTTGCCGCCGTCAGACGACTGTTCGTCGGCAAGCTCGGCGCCAAGATCGGCGAGATTGAAGTCGCCCGCTTGCGATTGTTCGAGGCGGAAAGCGAAGACGATGCGCCGCCGGCCCTGGAGGCCTTGATTTTTCCCGTCCACCGCCTGGCCGGTTCGGCTGGCTCCTTCGGCTTTCCCGCCGTCAGCGAATCGGCGTCGGTCTTGGAAAAGCTGCTCCACGACATCGCCGAGGACAAGCGCCTCCCCAACGACAAGGAACGCTGGCAAATCCTGGCGTTGATGGAACGCCTGCGCCAATCCGCCGCCAAGCCAGAGGCGCCCGCCTCCAGCGGCATCGATATCGGGCGGGCGGAGCAGGACCAGCCCAAAGACGGGGAAAACCAAACCGTCTTTCTCCTCGAAGACGACGAGGAGCTGGCCTCGGATCTGACCTCGCAGCTGGAACATCATGGTTACCAGGCGCGGGTTTTCCATAACGCCTCGGATTTAAGGCGTGCCGCCGAGAAGACCCCTCCGGCGGCGCTGATTCTCGACATCATCCTGCCCGATGGCGAGTTGGCGGGCATCGAGGCGCTCGACGACATCCTCCGGGCATGTTCGTCGCCGGCCATCGTGCTCAGCCGGCGCGACGACCTGGTCAGCCGGCTGCAAGCGGTGCGCGCCGGGGCGCATGGCTATTTCAGCAAACCCTTGGACATCACCAGCATTGTCGAAGCCCTCGACAAAATGACGGCGGCCAAGGAAAACGACCCCTACCGCATTCTCATCGTCGATGACGACCGGGCCCTGGCGGAGTTCTACAAGCTGCTGCTGGAAAAGGCGGGGATGATCGTCGAAATCGTCACCCATCCCTTGCGGGTCATGGAACCGCTTTTCGAATTCCGCCCCGATTTGATCCTGATGGACATCAACATGCCCGACTGCAACGGCATCGAGCTGGCCAGCGTCATTCGCCAGAAGGAAGACTTTTTCCGCATTCCGATCGTCTTTCTGACCAGCGAATCGACATACGGCAGACGGTTATTGGCCTTGCAAAGCGGCGGCGATGATTTTCTCGCCAAGCCGGTGCGGACCGATCTGTTGATTTCGTCGCTGATATCGCGCGCCGAACGGGCCCGCCAATTCGATTCGCTGATTTCGCGGGACGGCATGACTGGGCTGGTCAACCACAGCAAGATCAAGGAACTTCTGGAAACCGAGGTCTATCGGGGACAGCGTGAAAACCAGCCCCTGGCCTTCGCGATGATCGACATCGACCTTTTCAAATCCGTCAACGACAGCCATGGCCATTGGGCCGGCGACACGGTGATCAAGGTGTTGGCCCGGGTCCTCGGCCAGCGCCTGCGTAAAACCGACATCATCGGACGCTACGGCGGCGAGGAGTTCGCCGTCATTCTGCCCAACACCGAAGGCGCCGACGCAGGGCGGCTGATGAACAGGATCCGCGCCGCTTTCGGACAGATCCGCCACATCGCCAAGAACGACGAATTTTACGTCACCTTCAGTTGCGGCGTCGCCACGTTCCCCGCCATCGCCACGCCCGAACTGCTGACCACCACCGCCGATGACGCACTTTACGCGGCGAAAAACCAGGGCCGCGACCGGGTGATTCTGGCCGGCTCGCAAGCGGACTTCGCGGAGATGAGCCGAAAACCGGCGGCGGCGGCCCGAGCCTGACCCCGAAGGCGCGTTCTCCTGCTATCGTTCCGCGGGTGACAAGGCCGCGAAATTTGGTTATTGTTCTCTCGCCTTTGGCCATATATTGTGGGATGATGTTTATGTGCTCCTACATATTGTTATACGGCCTATCGTCGTCAGCCGAGGGTTCCAGTCATCGATTGCGGAGGCATGGACCACATGTTGAGCGTTGTGGCTACTGAACAGGCGCCGTTTCAGAACGGCAAACGCAAACGCCTCCAGGAAATCATCGCCGCGGAATCGGTACGCAAAGGGGAAGCCTTTGAACTCGCTTCCGGTGGGACCAGCAACATCTATTTCAACATGAAAGAGACAATGTTGCATCCCGAAGGCGCCAATCTCGTGGCGGAACTCATGCTGGAAATCCTTGCGCAAGAGCAAGTGGATTCTATCGGCGGGCTTGAAATGGGAGCCGTGCCGTTGGTGTCGGCTCTGTGCGTCAAGAGTCACCCCGATCGTCCGATCAAAGCCTTTTTCGTCAGAAAAGCCACAAAGCAACATGGCACGAAGCAACAGATCGAGGGCCATCTGCAAGATGGCTCGAACGTGATCATTTTCGACGATGTGACGACCACGGGAAGTTCGGTTCTCGAAGCGGTCAAAGCTGTAAGAGATCGCCGGTGCCGTGTCGGCAAGGCGATTGCCATCGTTGATCGCTTGGAGGGAGCCGAACGGAACCTTCGAAAAGAGGGTATCGAGCTTGTCGCGCTGTTTAGGAAAAGGGACTTCGAGAGCACCTGATCCGTTCCCAGGCGGCATCCCTTCCGCGTGGCCTTGCGAGAACTGCCAGCCTCAGCCGATCAACTCAAACCACTCCCGTTCGCTCAGAGTCGCTATCCCCAGGTCCCCGGCCTTTTTGGCCTTGGCGCCGGCATCCGAGCCGACGATCAGGTAATCGGTCTTGTTCGACACCGCGCCCGCCACCTTGGCGCCCAGCCCCTCGGCTTTCGCTTTCGCTTCGCCGCGGCTCATGGTTTCGAGCCTGCCGGTGAAGACCACCGTCTTGCCGGCGAGCGGCGAGGCGGCGGCTTCGGGGGTGGCGAAATCCTCGACCGCCAGCATTTCCTCGAGGTCGTCGAGCACGTCCCGGTTATGCTGCTCGGCGAAGAAGACCAGGATGGCGGCGGCGACAACCGGTCCGATGCCGTCGATGTCGACCAGCTCGCGGTGGGGGTCCGAGTCCCTGTCCAGGGCCGCCATCATCGCCTCGCGCCAGCCGGCGAGCGAGCCGTACTGCCTGGCCAGCAGCCGTGCCGTCGCTTGGCCAACTTGGCGGATGCCGAGCGCGTAGATGAAACGGTCCAGCGGGGGACGGCGCTTATTGTCGATGGCGGCGATGAGGTTTTCCACCGATTTTTCGCCCCAGCCCTGGCGGTTCTCGATGGCCTCGGCTTTGTCGCGGAGCCGGAAGATGTCGGCCGGGGTCTCGATCGACCCGTCTTTCCAAAAGGCGCCGATATGTTTTCCTCCCAAGCCATCGATGTCGAAGGCGTCGCGGGACACGAAGTGCTTGAGCCTTTCCGTCGCCTGCGCCGGGCAAACCAAGCCGCCGCCGCAGCGCCGCGCCACTTCTCCTTCCTCGCGCACCGCCAGGCTGCCGCACTCGGGGCAAGTTCGCGGAAAGGCAAAGGGTCGGCTGTCGTCGGGGCGTTCCTCCAGCACCACCTCGACGACCTGCGGAATGACGTCGCCGGCCCTTTGCACGACCACGGTGTCGCCTTCGCGGATGTCCTTGCGGGCGATCTCGTCCTCGTTGTGCAGTGTCGCGCTGGAGACAACGACGCCGCCAACGTTGACCGGCTCCAGTTCCGCTACCGGTGTCATCTTGCCGGTGCGCCCGACCTGAATTTGAATATCCTTGACGAGGGTCCGCGCTTTCTCGGCCGGGAACTTGTGGGCGGTGGCCCAGCGCGGGGCGCGGCTGACCTGGCCCAGGCGCTCCTGCCAGTCGATGCGGTTGACCTTATAGACGATGCCGTCGATGTCGTAAGACAGTTTCGCGCGCTTGCCCTCGGTATCCCGGTAATAGGCCAGGCATTGCTCCACGTCTTGGCATAATTCCGCCAGCGGATTGGTCGGCAATCCCCATTCCCGCAACCGATCGAGGAATCCCCACTGGCTATCGGCCACGGCTTCGCTGACCTCGCCCCAGGCGTAGGCGAAGAATCGCAACGGCCGGCTGGCGGTGATCGACGGATCGAGCTGGCGCAAGCTGCCGGCGGCGGCGTTGCGCGGATTGGCGAAATCTTTTTTGCCCGCCTCGTTCTGGCGCTGGTTCAAGGCCTCGAAATCGCCCTTGGTCATGTAGACCTCGCCGCGTACCTCCAGCACCGCCGGCGCCCCGGTTATGGCCTCGGGAATGTTGTCCAGCGTCCGCAGGTTCTCCGTGATGTCTTCGCCGGTGGCGCCGTCGCCGCGGGTCGCGCCCAAGGCAAAGCGGCCCTTTTCGTATCGCAGCGTTACCGACAAGCCATCGATCTTCGGCTCGGCGACGATATCCACGGGCTCGTCTTCGCCGAGGCCAAGGAACCTTTTGACGCGGCCGACGAAATCCTTGAATTCATCGGCGCCGAAGGCGTTGCCCAACGACAGCATGGGGCGGGCATGGGCGACTTTGGCGAATCCGCCGGCAGGGGCGGCGCCGACCCGTTTCGACGGGCTGTCGGCGCGGACAAGCTGGGGAAAGCGTTCTTCGATGGCGTCGTTGCGGCGGCGAAGCGCGTCGTATTCGGCGTCGATGATACGAGGCCCGTCGTCCTGGTGATAAGCGCCGTCGTGCCCGGCGATTTCCTTGGCCAGGGTTTGCAGTTCCGCCGCCGCCTCCAGGGCCGTCAAATCCGCTTCCGGGATATCCCTTAAGCCGCGGCTCACGGCTGGTGGCCATGCAGCAGGCTGCCGGCGGCGGCGCGGGCCTCGTCAGTGATCCTGGCGCCGGCCAGCATGCGGGCGATTTCCTCCTTGCGGGCGTCTTTCGTCAGGGCATCGACGGTGGTCAGCATGCCCGGACCGCGGGCAGGATTCCCGTCCCCCATCGCCACCGCGCCGCCCCGCGTCTCTTGTTTCGAGACCTGCCAGTGATGGGCTCCCCGGGCCGCGACCTGGGGCGAATGGGTGACGACCAGAACCTGGGCTTGCTCGGCCAGCCGAGCCAGGCGTTCGCCGACGGCGGCGGCGGTTGCTCCCCCGATGCCGCTGTCCACTTCGTCAAAAACTATGGTCGGAACGGGATCGGCCTCGGCCAAAACCGCTTTCAGGGCTAGCATGAAACGCGCCAGTTCGCCGCCCGAGGCAATTCTGCTGAGCGGCCCCGGCGGCGCTTCCGGAATGGTGGCGATCTCGAAGGCGGCGCGGTCGCAACCATGTTCGCTCCAATCCTTTTCTTCGAGGGGTTCGATCAGGGTGGTGAATACGGCCTTGCTCAGTTTCAGAGGCTCCAGTTCGCCGGCGACGGCGGCATCGAGCCGGGCCGCCGCTTGGTGGCGCGCCTCGGTCAACCTGCCCGCGGCCGCGGCGAAAGCGGCCCGCGATTCCGCCTCCCCGCGTTGCAGCCGTTCAACCTTGGCGCCGCCGTCTTCCAGCGCCGCAAGCCGCGCCGCCAATGTCTCTTGCAAGGCCGCGAGGCCGTCGACATCGGTGTTGTGTTTGCGGGCCAGTGCCCTGAGAGTGAACAATCGTTCCTCGACAAGATCTAGGCTCCGCGGATCCAGGTCTGTCTCGGAGCTTGCTTTTTCCAATAACGCCATTCCCTCGGCGATCTCGGAAGCGGCCTTGTCGAGGGCGGCGCAAGCCGCGTCCAGGCGTCCTTCGAACTTTGCGGACACCCGTTCAAGATGGCGGAGCGCGCTGCGTACCGCTCCCTCGGCACTGCCTCCATGTTCCAGTTCCGCCACCGCCTGGTTCATGGCCTCGAGCAGCATTTCACCCTGCATCATCGTCGAGCGCCGGACGGCGAGCGTCTCCTCCTCTCCCGGTTCGGGCTTCAGGGCGGCCAACTCATCGGCGGCATGACGCAAGTATTCCTCGTCGCGGCGTGCCGTTTCCAATTCCGCCGCCGCCCGCGCCCGGGCATCGGCGGCCCGCCGCCAGGCGGCGAAAGCATGCCGCGTCGCTTCGACAAGGGAATTCAAGTCCCCGTAAGCATCGAGCAGGCGGCGATGGACGGCCGGATTGAGCAATCTCTGGCTTTCGAATTGGCCATGCACATCGACCAGGGCTTCGCCAAGCCGTTGGAGCAAGGAGACGCTTACCGGCACGTCGTTGACAAAGGCGCGCGAGCGGCCGTCGGCGGTGAGCACCCGGCGCAAGAGCATGCCGTCGCCGCCGACAATGCCCTGCTCGGCCAGGATTTCGCGAACCGGACCCGTTTGCGGCGCCGCAAACTCCGCCGTCACTAGAGCCTGCCGGGCGCCATGGCGGACCAGACGGGCGTCGGCGCGACGCCCCAAAGCCAGGCCCAGGGCATCGAGCAGGATCGATTTGCCGGCGCCGGTCTCGCCGGTCAACACGCATAAACCGGAATGGAAGTTAATTTCCAGACGGTCGATGAGGACGACGTCGCGGATGGTCAAAGTACGCAGCATCCCGACAATCCAGTACTTACTCCCAGTGACCGCCTACCATAACTTATACCAGGCTTCTTTGTCCTTGGGCTGGGTCGGTTCCTCCTGGAGAGGTTGGCCGGGGGTCCCAAGCTTATACCACGGGGCTTTCTCTTTTGGGCGAATCTGTTTTTTCTCAACCATCTCGTAAGAATCGATATACCATTCGCTTCCTGGAAAATTGTGTCCCAGAACCGCCGCCGTTTTCTGGGCCTCCTCCTTGATGCCCAGCGCCAGATAGGCCTCGGTCAGCCGGTGCAGGGCCTCGGGCACGTGAATGGTGGTCTGGTAATTATCGACCACCGTTTTGAAACGGTTGATGGCGGCCAGGTAGTGCCTCTGCTTGAGGTAATAACGTCCGATTTCCATCTCCTTTCCGGCCAGGTTGCCGTTGGTCAGGTCGAGCTTGATTTTGGCGTCACTGGCATACTTGCTTTTGGGGTAACGGGCGATGATTTCGTTGAAGGTCTTGAGAGCCAGCTCGGTCATTCTCTGGTCGCGGGTCACGTCGGATATCTGTTCGTAGTAGCTTAAAGCTTTCAGATAATGAGCATAGGGGACATCGTGGTTGGACGGATGCAGTTGGATGAAACGATCGAGGGCAAAGATGGCCTCGTCGTAATTGTTGTCCAGGTAGAGGCTGTAGGCGGCCATCAATTGCGCTTTCGTTGCCCAGGTCGAATAAGGATGCTGGCGCTCCACCTCATCGAACATGAGGGCGGCGTCGTTGTAAAAACGTTGATCAAGGGTATCCATTGCCTCGTTGTACAGTTGGTCCACCGGGCGTTCGACGTATCCCAGCTCCTCCTCTTCCATGCAAGCGACGAGGAGAAAAGGCGCCAACAGCGTAACCAACCGTTTCAGCGGCGCAATACGTCCGGTCGGAGAGGAAAACGGAAAACGTTCCAGCATCACGGCCCAATCATATCACAGCGGCACCGGGCCAATGCAACTTCTACAAACTGGAACACCCGGCAAAAAGCCGGGCGGCGGAAAAATCGATAAAGGTGAAGCGGCGGTATTAAGCGGTGGCGCCGACCGTCGCCACCGAACCCCCGGTCCAGGCGGCCTCCATGTCATCCGCCTCGTCGGCGGGAAAGAGGTCATGGCAGCAGGAATCATTGTCGGCGAAGAGTTTTTGCAACAGCCGGTGGTTGGTGGCATGCCCGGAACAAATGCCGCTGAAATGGCCATTGATGGGTGCGCCGGCGAGATAAAGGTCGCCGACGGCATCCAGGGCTTTATGACGGACGAATTCATCATCGTATCGCAGGCCGTCCTCGTTGAGGACTCTGTCGCCACTGATTACGACGGCATTGTCGAGGGAACCGCCCAGGGCCATGCCGGAAGCTTGCAGTCGCTCGGCCTCGTGCAGCAAACCGAAAGTGCGGGCGCGGGCCAGTTCTTTTTTGAAGGCCCCGTTGCCTAGACCGATGGAGATGGATTGGCGGGAAATGGCGGGACTGTCGAACTCGATCTCGAAGGCGAGAGAAAACCCATTGCCGGGAACCAGCGAGGCGACACAGTCGCCATCCCTGACGGTAACCGGTTTCCTGATTCGGATAACACTGCGTGGGGCATCCTGTTCGACGATACCCGCACATTCAAGAAGAAATATAAAAGGCCAGGAACTGCCGTCCATGATGGGAATTTCCGGACCATTGACTTCGATCACGGCGTTATCGACGCGGCATCCCGCCAGCGCCGCCATCAAGTGTTCGACCGTGCCGATCGTCACACCGTCATCATTGCCAAGGGTGGTGCTCATGTTGGTATCGACCACCCGCTCCCAGGTTGCCGGAATAAAAGCGCCGCCGCCGGCAATATCGGTGCGCTTGAAGACAATGCCACTGCCGGGTTCACCCGGCCCGAGCACCATCGAAACCTTAATGCCGGAATGAAGAGCGATCCCGGCGCAGCTTATGGGATTTTTCAGGGTCCTTTGTTGGGCGGTACTGACTAAGTTGAACCCCCTAACCGACTTACGATTACCTTTTAAAACCCCCATCTTTTCCTTCTTAATCTTTATGTGAAAAAACACAAATACCTAAAACTATCTCTTTTATAGATTGTTAATGGGTAAACCTTTCCAATGTATTAAAAAAATGCTTCAAGGGCCTGTCTATCAACATCCCTTGAAGCATTCAAATCACTCTTTGTTACCAATTGTTACGTATTCCTGGACCTTTACTGTCAATTCGCTTGGCGGCGTAAAAAGGTTGGTATCTCTAGCAAATCTTCTTCGGCCGAGCTGGTGGCGAGCCGGTCCTGGAGGCCGGGGCCGCCTTGCTTTCCCCGGTCCGTTTCTTGAGCCGGTTTTATCGCCATGCCTCGTTTCGCCGCCACCGCGGAAGAGGTGTATTTCGATTTCGCGATGTTGGCGGCCTTCTTGGCTTTAGCGGCCAGACCCGTACCGGTCACCCTTTCGAATAGGCTTAGCCCCTTTTTGCCGATTCGTTCCGTGCCGATTCGTTCCGTGCCGATTCGTTCCGGGTCCGCCTTGTTTTCCCGTTTCTTGGGGCCGTTCATCATGGCGGCGGCGGCGAAAGGATCGGCTTCCCTCGCTCCCCCTTCCACCGCTGGTTTAGCAGGCGAAGGAGGAATGAAGGGCTCCGTGGCCTTGATGCCAGGGGTGGCGGGCGGGGCCTTGCCAAGAGGCTTGGTGGTTGCGGATTCTCCCCTATCCTTGCCTTCGGGGATTTCCTTGGCGGGCAGTTTCTCCCCGCCGGCCTCCTCGGCGGTGGTGGCGGCATCCTGTTCGGTATCAACAGGTTCCGGGTTTTCCAATACGGGGGCGATGGCATCCCCGGCGGCTGTCGGGACGGGATGCGCCTTCCCCGCCCGGCCCGTGTTCCCTTCGATTCGGGCCATGTCTTCCGGTGAACCGCCCTGGTCGGCCAGATTGATCATGGTGGGGGCGGGGAGGGTGCTGATTTTGGACTCGATTCCCGTGGCCACCACCGAGACGCGGAGCTTGCCTTCCATGCTTTTGTCGAAAGTTGAACCGAAGATGATGCAGGCTTCCTCATCCACTTCGTCGCGGATTCGGGTGGCCGCCTCGTCGACTTCGAAAAGAGTCATATCGCAGCCGCCGGTGATGTTGATGAGCAATCCCTTTGCTCCTTGCATGGAAGCATCGTCAAGAAGGGGGTTGGAAATGGCCGCTTCGGCGGCGTCAAGAGCCCGTCTTTCGCCTTCGGCCTCGCCGGTACCCATCATCGCTTTGCCCATCTCGCTCATGACCGAGCGGATGTCGGTGAAGTCGAGATTGATCAGGCCCGGCATCACCATCAGGTCGGTAACCCCGCGGACGCCCGAATAGAGGACGTCGTCGGCCATGCTGAAAGCATCGGCGAAGGTCGTCTTCTCATTGGCGATGCGAAACAGATTCTGATTGGGAATAATGATCAGGGCGTCAACGAACTGCTCGAGCTCCTCGATGCCGGCGATGGCCAGGCGCATGCGGTGGGCGCCCTCGAACTCGAACGGCTTGGTCACCACGCCGACCGTGAGAATCCCCTCTTCGCGCGCCGTCCTGGCGATCACCGGGGCGGCGCCGGTGCCGGTGCCGCCGCCCATGCCGGCGGTGATGAATACCATGTTGAAGCCTTTCAGGGCTTCGAGAATTTCATCCAATGTCTCCTCGGCGGCGGCACGGCCTATGTCGGGACGGGAGCCGGCGCCCAATCCATGGGTGATCGAGATGCCCATTTGGATGCGGCGTTCGGAGCGCGAACTAGCCAGAGCCTGGGCATCGGTGTTGGCGACCACGAAATCGACGCCTTCCAACTCCGAGGCGATCATGTTGTTGACCGCGTTGCAGCCAGCGCCGCCGACGCCGACGACGGTGATTCGCGGTTTCAGATCGGGTGTGTCGTTGTTGCTCGGAACGCTAATGTTAATGCTCATGTCGTCCTCCAGTCATAAATCCAAATCCTGTTCATCTGCATCGGCTGAGGTGGCATCCGCCGCCGCCAAGGTCCGGTATCGCTTGCCGGCGGCCGTGATGGAACGGTGGGGACGCAAATGGGCGGCGCCTGTGGTCGAAAATTTTTCATCTTTGCATTTCCCCCATCTTAAAAGTGTTCTCGAAACCAATGGCCGAGTCGGCCCAAACGGCTGCTCGTCTTCTCCGGGGTGTGGTAGGTACCGGCGAGAGCGTCTGTCTTGTTGTTGACGGCGTGATTCAAGAGCCCGGCGCAGGTGGCGAATGCGGGACCACCAACGGATTCGGCGAGTCCCTCGATGGGCCGGGGCCGGCCCATGCGCACCTGTTTGTCCAAAATCGTCGTGGCCAGCTCGCGGGTACCGGGCAACTGACTGGCGCCGCCGGTGAGCACCACCCGGCGGCCGGCGGCCTTGTCGAAGCCGGCGGCCTCAAGGTGGGCGCGAATCATTTCGAAGGTCTCTTCCAGCCGCGGGCGTATAATGCCGACCAGCATCGAGCGCGGCACCTGGCTGGTTTCCGCCGGCTCCTCTTCGCCGATCAGAGGGACTTTGAGGATTTCGCGGTCGTCCGACGGCGACGGGATGACACTGCCGTAAAGGGTCTTCATGCGCTCGGCGTAGGCAAGCGGCGTCGACAAGCCCCTGGCGATGTCGTTGGTGACGTGGACGCCACCGACGGGAATGAAACCGGCATGCACCAGTTCACCGTCAAAAAACACGGAGATGGAGGTGGTGCCGCCGCCCATGTCGATGCAAGTGACGCCGAGTCTGGTCTCGTCTTCGACCAAGCAGGCCAGCGCCGAGGCGTATGGCGTGACCACTTTGTCGACAATGACCAAATGACAGCGTGAAATACAGCTCTCCAGGTTGCGGACAGCGCCTTTGCCGGCGCTGATGGCGTGCAGGTAGACCCCCAAACGTTCGCCGAAGAGGCCACGCGGATCGTGCACCCCGCGGCCCCCGTCGAGGCTGTAGCCGACCGGAATGACGTGGATGAAATCGTGGTTATCCGGCTGCCCATCCTCTATCGCGGCGGGATCGAGAATGCGCCTGATGTCGGCGTCGTCGATTTGGTGTCCGGCGGTGGAAATTTCGTAGGCGATGAGTCTGGACTTCATGTCGCCGCCGGAAAAATTGACGACGATTCGGCGAATGTTTTCCCCGGCCATCTTTTCGGCGGCCTCGACCGTCGCTCGAATGGAGGCCTCGGCGGCATCCATATCGACAATGACGCCCGAACGAATCCCCCGAGACACCTGATGACCGATACCGACGATCTTCATGCCGTTTTCCGGAACAGGCCGGGCGATGAAGCAACAGAGCTTGGTCGAACCCAGATCAAGGGCCGCGATCAGCCCGCTTCGTCCCTTGTTTTGCACCGTGGAGTTTATCATTCCATTCAACTTTCTTGCTTACCGATTGTCAGGTTTCCTTGCCGGGGAATGTTTCTATCCTCTTGGACTTCGAAGGTTGGCGAACGATAAGGCGGTCGGGCAGCCTCAGATCAAGGACCCGGACGTTTCGCTCGAACACTCGGTGCTTGCGTTCGTATTCGGCGAGGCGGGACCAAGCCTTGGCGGGATCGGTTTCCGGCAGGCGGACATCAATACCGCCCTTGAGCTTGATATTCCACCGCCGCCCGCCGACCCGCACCGCCGTTTGCACCAGGACCATCAGTTCGGGCTGGGTCTTGAGCGTTTCCAGCAGCTCGGCGGCATGGGCGGGCGCGTCCTCGCCAACGACCAAGGGCAAATCCGAAAAACGCCCCAGGCCCTTATCAATGATTACCGCGCCTTGTTCATCGATGAGGGCGAATTTGCTCTGGTTCTGCCAAAGAGCCAGGGGCCGGCGTTCTCTCACGCGTAGGAAAATAGTATCGGGCAACATGCGCTCGATGGCGGTCGAGCCAATCCACGGCAACTGCTCGACGCGGCGCTTGGCGGCCTTGAGATCGAAGGCGAGGATCGGGGCGCCACGGGCCAAGCGAAGCGCCGCCAGGAGTTCCTCCCGTGGCGTCTCGGCCCTGCCGACAACGAGGATTTCCCGGACCGTAAGTCCCAAGTCGCTCGACAACGCGATGAGATTCCAGCGTATCCGATCGGCCTTACGCTCAATCCAGTTGTCTTCCCACAACCACCATCCGCCGGCGGCGCCAACGGCCAGTATCGCCGCCACCAGGGCGGTGATCATGCGGCGGCTTCGCCACAGGGGAACGACCCGACGGCGAGGCCGGCCGTGCTGGGCGGTGGTTTTGTTCCCCTCTTTGCTCATGGATCGCATTCGGCGTTCTCCACCATCCAGGCGGCCAGTTCGTCGAATGACTTGCCGGCATGGGCCGCCTGTTCGGGGACCAGGGACGCCGGGGTCATGCCGGGCTGGGTGTTAAGTTCGAGAATGAACAGAGTTTCACCGTCGTAACGGAAATCGGCTCTTGAGACGCCCCGGCAACCCAGGCTCCGATGCGCCAGGACGGCTAACCTGAGCGCCTCGCCGTAGACCGCCGGCGGCACCGGCGCCGGGATCAGATGGGTGGAAGCGCCTTCGTCATATTTGGCGCTGTAATCGTAGAAACCGGCGTTAGTGGTGATCTCGGTCACCGCCAGCGCCTGGTCGCCCATCACCGCCACCGTTAGCTCCCGGCCGGGGATATAGCGTTCGACCAAAACCTGATCGCCGAATGGCCAGTTAGCGGTCAAGGAGTGTTCGCCGCCGTCCTCGGGGACGATGTGAACGCCGACGCTGGAACCCTCGTTCAAGGGTTTGATCACGTAAGGAGGCGCCATGACTTCGGCGGCGATCGCTTCGCCACCGCTGATCACCTTGCCCTCGGGGACGGGAATGCCGGCGGCGGTGAACAGGCGCTTGGCCATGGGTTTGTTCATGGCCAGGGCCGAAGCCAACAACCCGGAATGGGTATAAGGGATGTCAAGGATGTCGAGGAGACCCTGCACGCATCCGTCCTCTCCAAAACGCCCGTGCAGAGCGTTGAAGACAACGTCGGGCCGCGGGAAAAGCCGGGTCAAGAGCACGCCCAGGTCGCGCTGGACGTCGATGGTGGTTACCCGATAGCCGGACGTTTTCAAGCTGTTGGAGACGGCGGCGCCGCTGATCAGCGATACCTCGCGCTCGGACGACCAGCCACCCATGAGAACGGCCACGTGTTTGCTCATGGCTTTCCCTCCCCGGCGGCAACGCCGATGCGGCGAATTTCCCATTCCAGGTTGACGCCGGATGTCGCCGCGACCCGTTGCCTGACTTCCTCGCCCAGACCTTCGAGATCGGCCGCCGTCGCGTTGTAGGTGTTGATGAGGAAATTGCAGTGTTTTTCCGAGACCACGGCGTCGCCGCGGCGCAATCCCCGGCACCCGGCCTCGTCGATCAGCTGCCAGGCCTTTTTCCCGCCCGGCGGATTGGTAAAGGTGCTGCCCCCCGTGGACGCTCTTTGCGGCTGGTTCATCCGCCGGGCGTTTCGGATCTCCGTTAACCGCCGGGAGATGTCGGCGATCTCGCCGGGACGGCCGCGAAAAAGAACGGACAGGAAAATCCACTTTTGCGGCACGGCGCAACTACGGTAGGCGAAGCCCAAATCGGCCGGCGTCAGATCGTGGAACCCGCCGCCATCGTCGAGGGCGCGGGCGGCGGTGACGACATCCTTCATCTCCACCCCGAAAGAGCCGGCGTTCATCCTGAGAGATCCGCCAATGGTTCCCGGAATGCTGCTCAGGAACTCGATGCCGGCGATGCCGGCGTCACGGGCCGCCGTGGCGACACTGGGATTGAGGGCGGCGGCGCCGGCCCGCACCTCGCCGCCGGGAAGTGTTTGCACCTCGGCGAATTCCCGGCCGAGGCGGACAACGACGCCGGCAACGCCGCCGTCGCGAACCAGGAGGTTGGAGCCGGCTCCGATGACGGTGACCGGAATGTTGACTGGTTTGATCTCCAGGAATTGGATCAGATCCCCCTCGTCGGCCGGCCGGAACATGACCTCGGCGGGGCCGCCAACCCGGAAACGCGTCATCTTGTCGAGGGGTGCGTTTCCGGTATAGCCGCCTTTGACGGCGGGCAATTGATCGAGCAGGCGGGAAGTGGGAAATCCTGGCGCCGTCATTGGCCGGCCTCCCTGGCGCGATGGCGCAACCGGGCCAGCTCCTCGGGCAGGACGTTGGCCCAATGAGTGATGTCGCCGGCCCCCAGACAGACCACCATGTCGCCGCGCCGGGCCAGATCGTTTACGATCCCGGCCAGTTCCTTCGGTTCGCGGAGCGGCATGACCATCCGGTGGCCGCGGGCGCGCATGCCGGCGACCAGGGCATCCCGATCGATGCCGGCGATGGATTCCTCGCCGGCCGCGTAGATCTCGGCGACCAGCACCACGTCGGCGTCGTTGAAACAGGAGCAAAATTCCTCGAACAGGTCTTTCAGGCGCGAATACCTGTGCGGCTGAACGATGGCGATCACCCGTCCCTTCGCCGCTTGGCGCGCCGTCCGCAAGACGGCGGCGATCTCCACCGGGTGGTGCCCATAGTCGTCGATGACGCTAATGCCGTCGACATCGCCGGTCATGGTGAAGCGGCGTTTGACACCCTCGAATTCGGCCAGCGTCCCGCCAAGGACTTCGTCGGCGATTCCCATTTCACTGGCAATGGCGACGGCGGCGAGCGCGTTCAGGGCATTATGATTGCCGAGCATCGTCAGGCGAAGCCCTTCCAGGGTCCGGCTTTTTTCCGATTTGCGGTCGGTGATGACGACGTCGAAGCCGACTCCGTCGGCATGCGTTTCGAGGTTGACGCCGCGGACGTCGGCCTGGGAGCTGAAACCGTAAGTGACGATCTTGCGGTCGGAAACCCGGGGGACCATCGCCTGAACCTCGACGTGGTCTATGCAAAGGACCGCGAAACCGTAAAAGGGAATGTTTTCCACGAAGGCGACGAAAGCGTCCCGCAAGGCGTCGAACGAGCCATAGTGGTCAAGGTGCTCGGGATCGATGTTGGTGACCACGGCGATGGTCGAGGGAAGCTTGACAAAGGTGCCGTCGGATTCATCGGCTTCGGCGACCATCCACTCGCCCTCTCCCAAACGGGCGTTGGAGCCCCAGGCGTTGATGATGCCGCCGTTGATGACCGTCGGGTCCATTCCCGCCCGGTCCAAAAGCGCCGCGATCATTGAGGTAACGGTTGTCTTGCCGTGGGTGCCGCCGACGGCGATGGACCATTTGAGGCGCATCAACTCGCCTAGCATCTCGGCCCGGCGGACCACCGGGATCAAGCGTTTGCGAGCGGCTTCCACCTCCGGGTTGGCGGATTTGACGGCCGAGGAAAAGACGACAACCTGGGCTTCGCCCAGATTTTTTTCGGCATGGCCGATAGCGACCGCAACGCCCAGATCGCGAAGGCGTTTCACACTGGCGTTTTCGCCGATGTCGCTGCCCTGCACCGAATATCCCAGATTATGCAGGACCTCGGCGATGCCGCTCATGCCGATACCGCCGATACCGACGAAATGGATGGTGCCGATGGAAAGGGGGAGGGCTCTCATGCCGCCCGCCTCGATACACCGGTTTGGCCATTTGGCAGCATCTCCAAGACCATATCGGCGAGTCGCCTCGCCGCGTCGGGCCGGCCGCCGGCACGGGCGGCGGCGGCGGCCTTTTGCAGAGTTGCCGGCAGGCTGAACAGGGCATCGAGCCGTGCCGCCAGGCTCTCCGCCGTAAAGGCCTCCTCGGGCATCAGCCAACCGCCGCCGGCTTCGTCCACGGCATGGGCGTTGCGGGTTTGGTGATTGTCGATGGCGTGCGGATAGGGCACCAGGATAGCTGGCCGGCCGACGGCGGTGGCCTCGGCAACGGTGGAGGCGCCGGCGCGGCAGATGAGCAAATGTGCTTGGCTTAAACGTTCGGGTACGTCGCGGAAAAAAGCGGCGAGTTCGGCTTTCACACCCAGGCGCCGGTACGTGGCATTCGCCCGGTCCAGGTCTTCCGGGCGGCATTGCTGGACGATCCGCAGGCGCTCTCGCCACTCCCCGGCCAGCAGGCCGACGGCATGGGGCACCACTTCGCTGGTCATCCGCGCCCCCTGGCTGCCGCCCAGGATCAAGAGATTGATCGGCCCGTCGCCCGTCAGCGCCGGATAGGACCGCTCGCGCATGGCGGCAATGCTCGGACGGACCGGCATGCCCGTATGGACGGTCTTGCCGCTGGCTTGGGCCGGCAGGCCGGAGGAATTCTCGAAAGACGTGGCGATGCGGGCAACCCACGGCGCCAGCAGCCGGTTGGCCCGGCCAAGCACCGCGTTCTGTTCGTGGATGGCGGTTCGGTAGCCGCCGAAAACGGCGGCCAACATGGTCGGAACCGAGGCATAGCCGCCGAAGCCGACGACGACGCCGGGAGCGAGCCTTTTCAGCAGGCTCCGCGATTGCCACGTTCCGTGGGCCAACTGAACGCCGCTGTTCAGGCTTGCGCCCAGACCCTTGCCGGCAAGGCCGCCGGCGCGAATGCGGTGGGTCTCGATTCCCTTTAATATCCCGCCGTAGACGCCGCCGCGTTGGTCGGTGACCAAGACCAGGCGGTCGCCGCGTGCCGCCAGTTCGGCGGCCAGAGCCTCGGCCGGAAACACATGGCCGCCGGTGCCGCCGGCAACCAACATCACCAAACGGGACGTCATTCCAACCTCCCCGGTCCCGGCCTCTCGCGGGTCAGCGCCAACACCATGCCCAGGCCCCAGGCCAAGGCCAGCGTCGAGGAGCCACCGTAGGAAATGAACGGCAGGGTCATGCCCTTGGGCGGCATCAACTGCAGGGATGAAGCCATGTTGATGATGGCCTGCAAGCCAAACTGGACCAGCAAACCGGCGACGACCAGGAGGACGAACAGATCGTTGTCCCTGAACACGCGGGAGAACCCGCGTAACACCACGAAGGCGAAAAGCCCGACGAGGAGAAGACAAACTATCAGGCCGAACTCCTCTCCGGTAACGGCGAAAATGAAATCGGCGTGAGCGTCGGGCAGGATCTCCTTGATCCGCCCCTCGCCCGGGCCGCGGCCGAAAAGCCCGCCGTTGCGGAAAGCATCCAGCGACCGCATCACCTGATAGTTGTCGCCCGCGGAAGGGTCTAGAAAGCTGTCGACGCGAATCCGGACGTGAGTGAAAGTGAAATAGGCGGCGACGGCGCCACTCAAGAACAGCAAGGCCACCACCGCAACCAAGGTCAGCGGCAGACCGGCCAGGAGCAACTGCGCGCCCCAGACGGCGGCGACGAGGATGCTCATGCCGACGTCCGGCTGCAAAAGCAGACAAGAGGCCACCAGAATGAAAAACCCGGCGGTGATGGCGTCGCCGGGAAAATGTTCGTCCTGACGCCGTTTAGCGAACATCCAGGCGGCGACCACGGCGAAGGCGGGCTTGATGAACTCCGAAGGCTGGATCGAAAGAGCTCCCAGCCGAAGCCAGCGTCTCGCTCCATTGATTTCCTCGCCGGTTATCAGAACCGCCACCATGAAAACCAAAGTGACGGCAAAGACGACGGCGGCCAGCCGGCGGATGCCGCCCGACGTCAGCAGGGAAGTGGCGAGCATCACCGCCGATGCCAGCAAAAGAAAGAAAAACTGGCGGCGGACGAAATGGAACGTATCGAGGCCCAGGCGCTCGGCCACCGGCGGCGAGGCGGCGAGGGTCATCAAGGCGCCAATCAAGGCGATGGCGGCCAGGGCGGTCAGGGTCCAGCGGTCGACGGTCCACCACCAGCGGCCGATGAGGCTGGTATCGGTGCGGGGGAAAGTGCTCATCTTGCGGCCGTTCCCTCCCTCATCTCAACTTTAACGTGGACAGGCCCACCAAAGCCAGAATGGAGGCGATGATCCAAAAACGGATGACGATGGTCGGCTCGGCCCAGCCTTTTTTTTCGAAGTGATGGTGCAGGGGCGCCATGCGGAACACCCGCTTGCCGGTGAGCTTGTACGAGACCACCTGGACGATCACCGAGACGGTTTCGAGAACGAACAGGCCGCCGACGATGGCAAGCACCAGTTCGTGCTTGGTGACGACGCTGACGGCACCCAAGGCGACGCCCAAGGAGAGCGAGCCCGTATCGCCCATGAAGACCTTGGCCGGCGGTGCGTTGAACCACAGGAACCCCAGCCCGCCGCCAACCAAGGCGCCGCAGAAAACAGCGAGTTCGCCGCTGCCGGGGACATAGTGGAGTTGCAGGTAGTTGGAGAACACGGAGTTTCCAGCCAGATAAGCGATGAGAGCGAAAACGCCGGCGGCGATCATCACCGGCACGATGGCCAGGCCGTCAAGGCCGTCGGTGATGTTGACCGCATTCGAAGCCCCGACCATGACCAGCACGGCGAAAACAGCGAAAAACCAGCCGAGATCGATAAGCACGTTCTTGAAAAAGGGAACAGCGAGGGTGCTGCTGAACGGATCCGGCAACAGCGTCATGATCCAAAAGGCGGTGGCGGCGGCAATGACCACTTGCAAAATCAATTTCAGCTTGACGGGCAAACCCCTGCTGTCCCGTCGGCTCACTTTAATGTAGTCGTCGAGGAAGCCGATGGTGCCGTAACAAATGGTTATGCCGAGAGTCGCCCAAATATAACCGTTGGTCAGATCCGCCCATAGCAGCGTCGCCCCGCTCATCGCCAAAAGGATCAGCAATCCGCCCATGGTCGGCGTTCCTTTTTTGGAAAGCAGATGGCTTTCCGGCCCGTCGTCGCGGATGGGCTGTCCTCCGTTTTGGCGGCTTTTGAGGTGGCGAATCAGCGACGGTCCGACGACGAAGCTGATGATCAGCGCGGTGATGATGGCGCCGCCGGTGCGGAAGGTGAGATAGCGGAAGACGTTGAGCAAAGCGAACTGATCGGCCAGCGGAAAGAGACTGTGAAATAGCATGCGCGGGCTCCCTAATCCCCGTTGACGACCCGTTGCGGGGGGGCGTCTTCGGTTGCCGTATCCAAGGCCAGCAAAGCCTCGACGATGAGCTGGGTGTTGCTCGCCGCCGAGCCTTTGACGCAAATCACGTCACCCGGCCGCGCCGCCGCCGTCACTATCGGCGCCAACCGCCGGGCATCGGCGGCGTGGCCGCCACGCATGGCTCGGGGCAGGATGTCGGTCAGGCGGGCCATCTCGGCGCCCGCCGTGAACACCAGATCGATGCCGTTACTTTGCAGGGGCGCGGCCAAGGCGGCGTGTTCGTCGGCCGCGGCTACTCCCAGTTCCAACATGTCGCCGAGAACGGCGATGCGCCGTCCACCGCCGCTCGGCCGCGCCTGGCCCAGGACTTCCAAGGCGGCGGACGTGGATGCGGGATTGGCGTTATAGCTTTCGTCGATCACCTCGAAACCGCCACCGGCCAGACGGACATGGTGGCGTTGCCCCCGTCCCGACAGCGCCGGCAGGTTATCCAGGGCGGCGGCGGCCGCCGCCGTGTCGCCTTCGGCGGCACGCACCGTGGCGAGAACGGCCAAACTGTTCATCACCCAGTGCCGGCCGGGAACGCCGACGCGGTAATCGAGGATTTCGCCGAGCACTTCCGCCTTGACGCGTGAACCCTCCGGCCCTTGGCTCGATTCCAACAGGCGAACCGCCGCCTCGCTGTCGGCGCCGAAGGCCAGAATGGTTTTCACGCCTGTCCTTCGGGCGGCGGCGGCGAGGCGATGGAAATGGGGGTTGTCGCGATTGAGCACGGCGATGCCGTCTCTTGCCATGCCGGCGAAGACTTCGGCCTTGGCGTCGGCGATTTCGCCGAGGTTGGCGAAATAGGCGCTGTGCGCCGCCTCGACGGAGGTGATGAGCGCGACATGGGGACCAGCCAGCCGGGATAAAGGTTCGATTTCACCGGCATGATTCATGCCCATTTCGAAGATGCCGAAAGCGGTTCCTTTCGGCATCCGGGCGAGACTCAACGGCAGACCCCAGTGATTGTTGTGACTGCTTTCGTTGGCGGAGGTCGGAGCCTGTTGGCCGAGAACCCATTTCAAGGCCTCTTTCGTGCCGGTCTTGCCGACACTGCCGGTGACGGCGATGACGCGGGCTTGGGTGCGCCGCCGCGCCGCCCGCGCGAGGCCGTTCAAAGCCGCCATGGTATTCTTCACCATGATGATGGGAACGCCTCCGGGGAGGCCGATCGGCTGGCGATGGGCGATTGCCGCGGCGGCGCCCCGGCTGAAAGCTTTGGCGATGAAATCGTGACCGTCGAAACGGGGTCCCTCGATGGCAACGAAAAGGTCGCCAGGTTCAACCGTCCGGCTGTCGATGGAAACGCCGGTGGCCCGCCAATCGGCCTCATGGCCGGCCGCCGATGCCGCCGCGACTTCCGCCGCCGCCCACAGGACCGGTTTGCCGCCGGCGTTCATCGAACCGATTCCCCGATGGCGGCGCGGGCAACCTCGGCGTCGTCGAAGGGACGCATCTCATGGCCGACGATCTGCCCCTGCTCGTGTCCCTTGCCGGCGATTACCAGAGTGTCGCAAGGTTGCAACCCGGCGACGGCGGCGGCGATGGCTTCGCGGCGGTCGCCGATTTCACGGGCGCCGGGACAGGCGGCCAGAATCCGGGCGCGGATGGCCGCCGGATTCTCGCCGCGCGGGTTGTCGTCGGTGACCAACACCACGTCCGCCAGCCGCCAGGCCAGCCGGCCCATATCGGACCGCTTTCCGGAGTCGCGCTCGCCGCCGCAGCCAAAAACCAGATGCAGGCTTCCTTCGGTGTGGGGCCTCAGCGCCTTGAGCAGGCAGGCCAGGGCATCGGGGGTATGGGCGTAATCGACAAAAACGCTGGCTCCCGTTGGCGTGCAGGCAACTTTCTGAAGGCGACCGGGGATCCCTTGCAAACATTTCAGGGCGGGCACCGCTTGGCTTGCGGACTCGCCGGCGGCCAGGGCCATGGCGAGGGCGCAAAGGGCGTTTTCCGCCTGGAAAGCGCCAATAAGGGGCAGGTTTACCTGATAGGAATCGCCCAACACCGCCAAATTCAGGCGCTGTCCTCCGGGCCGCGGCTCGAGCCGTAGCAGTCGCACGTCCCTACCATTGACGCCGAAACCGATGACCCGTTGACGCCGCACCCCGGCCATTTGCCGCAAGGCCTCGAAACATTCCGCGTCGGCGTTGAGAACGGCCGTGCCGCCGGGTTTCATGACCTCGCCCAACAAACGCATTTTCGCTTCCATGTAGTCCGCCATGGAGCCGTGGTAATCCAGGTGATCACGGGTGATATTGGTGAATGCCGCCACCGTCACATCAACGCCGTCCAGACGATGCTGGGCGAGACCGTGGCTAGAAGCCTCCATGGCCAGGCAATCAACGCCCCGGTCGGCCAAATCGCGAAGCTTCCGATGCAAGTCCACCGGATCGGGCGTGGTCAGGCCACCAGCCGCCTCCATGCCCGGCGCCGACAGGCCCAGAGTCCCCAGACTGGCGGCGTGACGGCCCAGGCGCGCCCAAATTTGGCGAAGAAAGGAAATCGTCGAGGTCTTGCCATTGGTTCCGGTTACCGCCCCCACGGTGGCCGGCTGCCGGCTGAAAAAACGCGCCGCCATAAGGGCGAACCGGCGGCGCGGATTCTTGTCGATGATCAATGAAAACGGAGCGCTCGCGGCGCCCGTGGCGGAGGCCGGCGAAGAGGTGCCGGGCGACGCCAGCACGACCGCCGCACCGCGCTCCACCGCGTCACCGATAAAGCTTCGGCCGTCAGCTTGGGCGCCTGGCAAGGCGGCAAACAGAAACCCGGGCTCGACCTGACGTGAATCACAGGTGAGACCCAAGATTTCCTCGTTCCTGGCTAACGCTTCTGGCATGACACCTGGCATTTCTCCATTGAGAAGCTCAAAAAGCTTCAAATCTTTCCCCCCGCGCCGCCTTTGAGCCGCCGATGGGAACGGCGAGACGCCGGTTACCGGGGCGCAGCGCGTCTTCGCCGGCGGCGGGCGCCAAGCCGAGGAGCGGCGCCATTCGTTGCACGACACGTTTGACCACGGGCGCGGCGACCCAACCGCCGGTGGCGGAAAAAAATGATTTCGCATTGCCTTTGGGCTCGTCGAGCAGAGCCAACACCACGTAACGAGGGGCGTTGATGGGAAAGGCGCCGACAAAAGAAGAAATCAATGCCTTGGTCCGGTAGCCGCCGTCGGCAACCTTTGCCGCCGTTCCCGTCTTGCCACCGATCATGTAGCCGACGGCATCCGCTTTCTTGCCGGTGCCCCGTTCGACCACCATGCGCATGAGTTTGCGCATTCGTCGCGAAGTCTCGGCCGAGAGCACTCTTTTCCCCTTCAGCGGCAAGTCGCGCCGTTGCTTGAGCAAGGTTGCCGGACGGTACATCCCGCCATTGACAAGGGCGGCGGCAGCGCTGGCCAGTTGCAAGGGGGTAACGGCGATACCATGGCCGTAAGCGATGGTTAGGGTATTGATCTGGCGCCAGGGCGACGGGATCAGTGGCGCCCCAACTTCCGGCAACTCGATGGCCGCCGGATGGAGCAGACCGAGCCGATCAAGATAGTGTTTCTGGGTGCGGGTGCCCACATCCAAGGCCATCTTGGCGGCGCCGATATTCGACGAATAGAGCAGGATTTCCGGTACCGACAGCCAACGGTTTTTGGCATGGAAATCGGAAATGACGTATCGGGCGACACGAATCGGGGCGCTGGCATCATAGCCGTCGTTCAAGGTGACCTTGCCGGAATCCAGGGCCATGGCCGTTGTGAACAGTTTGAAAGTGGAGCCCATTTCATAGACGCCCTTGGTCATCCGGTTGAATGCTCCATCCTTGCCGCCCGAGCCGGGAACATTGGGATCGAAATCGGGCAGGGAGACCATC
>MPMB02001569.1_pt1 | contig 32703 bp, 27 predicted proteins | sample 1617371 | NCBI WGS metagenome assembly MPMB02 (sample SAMN05944808, study PRJNA350692) | marine metagenome | biome: marine; feature: ODZ; material: water; isolation source: 300 m water sample filtered on 0.2 um supor filter | place: Pacific Ocean | collected 2012-04-08 | depth 300m m
CATGGCCAGGGCCATGGAGGGGAAGACGACATCCTCGTACTGATAGACCAGGGGATACCGTCGACGCGCGCCATCGACGTCCGTCACCGTCTGGGCGTAGGCGAAATTGCGGGCCTTTTCGCGCAGGGAGCGCAGGGGCGGGTCGAAGTCGACGCCCCGGGCCAGCGTGCTGCCATCGCCGTCGATCAGGCGGGGAGAGCGCTCGCGGATCGTCTGCAGGGCAAGATCCTGGTCCGCGGTGCGTGGTTCGACGGGGCGCACGCTGTCGGGCACGACGACGGTCTGGGCCAGGTAGACATTGCCGGCCTCGGCGATCGCCTGTTGGAACATGGCGTCGAAGTCAGAGCGCTCGAGCAGCGCCTCGACGGACGCGGCGTCAATCTGCGCCAGTTCGCGAAGCTGATTCTCCGACACGAGATTCGTGGAGGGCTCGATAAAGAAGACATCGAACCCGACCAGTCGCGCACCGTAGTCGCTGAGGAGACGGACGACCTCGGTGTACTTGTCCCGGGTCCAGTCCTGGTAGCGCCCTTCCGCCTCGACGCTCTGCAGATCGATATCGATGGTCCCCAGGTGGGGGCTCATCGCCGGCGGCCCGAAGGCCGAATTGCGCACGTTGAAGCGCCAGTCGTAGGTGACCAGTTCGGCGCGCTCGTAGATCTGTGTGAGGGAGAACAGGAAGACGAGCACGCCGACCAGCGGGCCCAGTGCGAGCTGAATGATCTGGTCCTGGTTTTTTCCGTCAGCCATGGCAACGGCGAAAGCTAAGAAAAAAGGAGAGGTCGGGCTCGCCGACCTCTCCTTATTATATCTTAAACTGGTAAAATCCGGAAGTGTCCGACGTTTCGACCGACAAGACGTGGTCCCCGTCACCAAACACAGAGATGAGTTTGTCCGTAGCAGTATCAAATACGGCGTAGACCGAAACGACATAGAGCGTTCTCGCATCCGAGCCTTCCCAACTGGACTGGTCTACCAGCGTGACTTCGGTCTCCATGCCAGTGAAATCCGCTGTTGCAGCACAGGCAATGGCCAATGTTGCCACAGAAGTCACGATTGAAGTTCGACGATTGGACTGAGTCATGATCAACTTCCCTTTGAGATGACGAAACAACCAGTATGCGGACAGTTCCGCACGCCGGCGGGCCGTCACAAGGTGCGACGAACCCACATCAGATTCAATGAGGTCGCATTTGCACCTCATCATGTCGGACACCCGCAGCCCATCACACCAGTGGCGAGCCGAGCCTCCTCTTCGGAGGAATACTAGGCTTTCCGCTATTAGATATGTGAAATAGCCACTTCTGGTGTGTCACTAATCTCAAAATGTGAAGAATGCCCGCATATCCGCATAATTGTCACGGTGGTATTCGAAGTGCGGGCCCCAGCACTGGCTGCAGGATTGGCCCGTCATGCCACTTTGAGGCCATTTGCCACGCAGTTTCTGGCCGTCGGACTAGGGTGGGTGCCCAGCCTTTCTAGTTTCATCTCGTTCTAGATCGGTGTTTTGAGGCGATCCAAAGCGTTTGGGAGGTCGTATGAGGTCTCAACCACCAAGAAATCACCTCTTGGGTTGGGCTGAGCGAGGCTTTGTGGACTTCCTAGCCGATGAAATGAATGGTCCGACTTGAGAATCATCCTCGTCTAGGGACCTTCTTGGCGCGTAGACTGGGGGTTGCTGGATTCCCGCGGGATTCTGGGAGTTCTGATTTCGGGGGATGTTCAGTTTCTGCCCAGTTAGAGGGCATTTGCGTAAAGGTACGAATCATGAGCACTGAGACAATCAAACGACTGGCCCTTGGCACCTTGGTGGGCGTTGCGGCGGCCGGTGGGCCGGCAATGGCCAAGAGCAACCCGTTTTTGGAATATGTCGGCGACCTTGGCAGCTCCGCCGGGAATTCGGCTCCGGACGGTATTCCCGACATGATCTATCGGAACTTTGGTACTGGTGAGGTGGTCGTCATCTACATGCACGATGGCATGGACCGTCCAATGGCGCCCGCGGACCTCAATGCCTTGGGTGAGGTCTTCTATGGCGAGGGGACGATTGGGGCGGTCGATATTCTCAATACCGAGACCGAATACGACGTGTCTTCCGACAACACGGTTGTCACGGTGGATGACTGGGGGACCGGAGGCAGCGGTTTCGAAGTCGCGCTGGAGGTCACTGGTCCGGTCGTGGATGTCGAGGTGCTGGACGGAGGTACCGGGTATCACGACACCGGACTCGGCTACTTCGACATTGACGAAACGGGAACTGGGGGCTCCGGACTGGATCTCGTGTACACGACGCTTGGCGGCACAGAGGGCGAGGTTCGGAAGGCCATCATCGTTGATGGTGGAAGCGGGTACGAGCCTGGTGCCGAGTTGCCGGTGCTGAATTCCAACCTGCTCGGTCATATCGGCGATCCCTTCGTGGGCATTGCCTATGCCAACGAAGTGGGGGTGATCGATCGGCTGGACATCGTGGAGCGGGGAAGCGACTTCACGGAGACGCCTACGATCACCGTCTTTCCCGCCCCCGAACTTGGCTCTGGTGTTCAGTTCCGCGCCTTCCTTGCTGGCGCGATCGACAACGTATTTTTCGTGCCGGGCAATCCCGATGCTGGCGGCCAAGGCTATTCATCTGATCCCATTCTGACGCCGCAAGGCGATGGTGAGGGCTTTACCTACCGCATGGTTCGCAGAGGTCCCATCTCTGGCACGACCATTAGCAATCCGGGTGGTGGATACGTTGTGGCACCACAAGTTGCTGTGGGTGATCTTGAGTTCGGTGGTGATCTCCAGCCTGTTCTTTGGAGTGATCTGGATCCCATGGATCGGCCGGCCACCGATGTCACCGGCAGGGTTGTCATGGCCGATGTAGATGGCACACCCGTGGAACTGACCGATCGACGCTGGAACCCCTACATCGGTGATATCGACGCAGATGGCGACAGCGACATCATGTGGCGCCGCAACTTCGGGGAATTTCATAATGACCGGATTCAGATCTGGATGATGGACGGCGGCACACGGGTTGAAAACATCGAACTGGACAGACCGGATGTCGGCTGGGTGCCGCGTATGCTCGCCGACCTGGATGGTGACCGGGAGCAAGATCTTCTGTGGTGGCATTCGGGTACCGGTCTGCTCGCGGTGTGGGATATCGACCCGGCGGTCGAGGGGTTCGTAGGCGACGACAGTGTCGTGACGGATAACGGTGGGCGTGGGCCACGCTGGGTGCCGTGGATCGATATCCCAGGAATCGTCGGTGAGAATGATCGAGTTATTTGGGGAGATCGCCGCACATCGGTTCTGGCGATCGCAGATTATGCGGAGCGTGATCCGTCGGCCATGGTGTCGTGGAGCCCGATCGTCAACGGTGACGGTGCTGCTATCGTGACCGGAGCCGGCTGACGCCCATGGCTGTCCGGAAATCTCAATGGCGACGGCGAACGGGCCGACATCGTGTTACGCAATACCCGCAACTTCCTCGTCAATATGTGGCAGATGGACGGCGCGATACTGCAAAATGCGACCCATCTGGGGCATGGCGGTCGCGAGATACTGGAGCGAGATACCCCCAGGTCCATCATCACGCATGGTGCTGCGGGGGTCATTGAGGTCGGTTTTGGCGATGGCGGCGTGGCGACACTCGGATCTACAGCAGCACTGCGGGCCCTTCCCGGCTCTTCGGAATTAGCCAACCTAACATCGCTCCTGAGTGATTTGGATGCCGCTGCCGACGACGATGCGCTCGCCATCCTCAACAACGTGCTGGCGCTGTTGAATGCCACGCCAACATTGGTGGATTATCTGCTCGTTCCCGACCACGCAACACAGTTGCTTGGTGGTCTCTCGGACTACTTTCAACACACGATTGAATCGGAAGTCGCGAGTCTGGTGGACCGCACCGTCAGTATCGACTCGTCCACAGCGACCATTGTGAGTTATCGAGTCACGACCATGTCCGGCGATGTCAGCATCGCCGTACCGGAACTTCAACCACTGCCCGAAGATGACAACGAGAGCGGGGGTGGCGGTGATGATGGAACTGGCAGTGGCGGCGGTGGCGGCCCGGCCGGTGGCGGAAGCGGCGGTGGCGGTGGAAGCGGCAGTGGCGGCAGTGGCGGCGGCGGCCCGGCCGGTGGCGGCAGCGGCGGAAGCGGCGGCGGCTCAGGCGGTCTTCCCGACAACTTCGATCCCAATGATCCCAGTACATGGCCCGCCGGCATCGATACGTTCGAGGAATTGTTGGAGTGGTTGATTAACAACCCAGACCTCGCTTGATCTGGCTTCCTCTACTCTGGGACCGCGTTCAGAGGGATTGAATCCGCTAGAATCCACGATTCACGCGGAGGCTTCCCCATGACGCACGACCCGATTCCCCTGCTCGATTTGAAGGCCCAGTACGCGAGTATTCGTGACGAGATTGAACCGCTCATGCGGGATGTCGCGGATACGCAGTGGTTCATCGGGGGACCACACCTAGATGCCTTTGAGACCTCATTGGCCGAGTACTGCGGCGCGAAGCACGCCGTCGGATGCGCCAGTGGATCGGATGCCTTGCTGCTCTCACTGATGGCGATGGGGGTCGGGGCTGGCGACGAGGTGATCTGCCCCTCCTACACCTTCTTTGCAACGGCAGGCTCGATTTGGCGACTTGGTGCCAGACCCGTGTGGGTGGATATCGATCCGTTGACCTACAACTGCACCCCCGAGAGCGTGCGAGCGGCGGCTGTGACCTGTACCTCCCTGAAGGCCATCATGCCCGTGCATCTGTTCGGGCAGACCGTCGATATGTGCGGCATGATCGCGGTAGCCGAGGATCTCGGCGTACCGCTCATCGAGGATGCAGCTCAGGCAATCGGCTCGCGTGACACGAGCGGCGCCGCTGCTGGATCACGCGGCACCACCGGGTGTTTCAGTTTCTTTCCTTCGAAGAATCTCGGCGGCTTTGGCGATGGAGGCATGATCACCACCAATGACAGAGACATTGCGGACCACCTGCGTCGACTTCGTAATCACGGCATGGATCCGAAGTACTACCACTGCGAGGTCGGCCTCAACAGCAGGCTCGACGCCATGCAGGCAGCTGTTTTGAACGCCAAACTTCCCCACCTTGATGCGTGGTCGGATGCCCGCGTCACCAATGCGTCGCACTACGACCAGATGTTCCACGAGGCTGGTGGCGGGGATACAACGGCATCACTCGACGAGTGCCGGTTGCCGATTCTGACGCCTGCGCGGCCCGAAGCACCTTCGCGTCACATCTACAACCAGTATGTGCTGCGTCTTCCTGCGGCACTTCGGGACGATCTTCGTGCCCACCTCGTGGACCAGAAGATCGGCCACGACGTCTATTACCCGGTTCCGCTGCATGTGCAGGAGTGTTTCCGCGACTTGCCCGCCTCCGAACTTCCTTGGACCGAGCAGGCAGCCGCTGAGAGTATCGCCATCCCGATCTACTCCGAGCTCACCGAGTCGCAGCGAACCCGGGTGGCCGAGACGATCATCACCTTTGTGCGTACTCACGCAGCCGTCGGTGTCTGACGTTTCCTGCTGGGATTGGGCAGTGCTTCAGGCCGGCACGCTCCGGCTTGATGGCGGTGGCATGTTCGGGGTGGTACCACGGGCAATCTGGTCGCGACTCACGCTGCCGGATGATGCGAACAGAATCGGCTTGCAGACGAACTGTCTACTGCTCCGATCCGATGATCGCACGGTGCTCGTGGAAACCGGCTGCGGAGACAAATGGTCCGCCAAGACACGAACGATCTTCGCAATCGAGGATCGGACGATCATCGACGCGCTCGGCGAGCAGGGGGTGTCGCCCGGAGATATCACCGATGTGATGGTGACGCACCTGCACTTCGATCATGCCGGCGGCCTCACCAGAGTTGATGGCGACGATGTTGTGCCGGTGTTTGAAAATGCAGCAGTGCATGTGCAGGGACGTGAATGGGAAGATGCGCTCGCCAATCGATCCACCATGACCGGCACGTATCTCCGCACCCATCTCGATCCGATCGCAGATCGTGTGAGTCTGCTCGACGGCGAACAAGTCATACTTCCGGGAGTGCGTTCGTGGCCGATGCCCGGCCACACGTGGGGGCAGCAGGCCGTATTGATCGATACCGCCGAAGGCGTCGTGTGCTTTCCCGGCGACGTCTGCCCCACCCGTCACCACATCGGCGCCCCTTACAGCATGGGCTACGACATGTTGCCGTATCAGAACATGCTCTCCAAACGCCTGTTGCTCGAGCGAGCTGCGGCAGAGTCATGGACACTGGTACTTGATCACGACCCGGATCATGCGGTATTTCGGGCGCATGCCGACGGGGATTGGTATGCGGTGGAGGCTGTTGTGCCCTGAGGGGCGTCAAACGGTCGGCAAGATGTGCTCTGGTGCCTCCAGAAGCCCCTTGATCGTCGTCAGGAACCGCGCTGCCTCGGCGCCGTCTACAACGCGGTGGTCGCACGAGAGGCTCATGGGCAGCACCCAGCCGGCGTAGAAGGCGCCGTCTTTGGTCAGCACCTGCTCGCGGGCGCGGCCAACGCCGAGGATGCCCACTTCCGGGTAGTTGATGATCGGTGTCGTGAACATGCCGCCGCAGTTGCCGACGCTTGAGACGGTAAACGTGCCACCGCTGAGGTCCTCGCGGTCGATTGTGCGATCGCGGCATTCCTTGGCGAGTTCCGCGACGCGGTCGGCGAGTTGCACGAGACCAAGTTCGTCGGCGTTCTTCACAACCGGAACCATGAGTCCATGATCGGTATCCACGGCGCAGCCGAGATTCACAACGCTTCGAATCTGGATTTCTTCGACGAAGTCATCCACCGTGCAATTCATCCGTGGATGCGATCGAAGGGCCTTGCATACGGCAGTCAATACAAAGGGAAGCGGACTGATTCGGCGGCCGAGCAGTGTTTCGAGACCCTTGCGTCGCTTCTCAAGGTCGGTGATGTCGGCTTCTTCGTTTACGGAGAAGTGCGCAGCCGTCCGCAGCGAGTGCTGCAGCGCTTCGGCGATCTTTCGCCGGACACCTCGGAACGGGATCCGCTCAGAAATGCCCTCGATGGGCTGCGCAACCCGCGTGGCGATTGCGATTTCTTCTTGAGCGGGAGGCGTGGTTGGAGCGATGGCGACGGCCTCTTCCACATGCGATTGAATGTCCGAGGCCGTGACGCGGCCACCACGGCCTGTTCCAGAGACGACATCGATGTCGATATGCAGATCGCGGGCAATGCGGCGAACGGACGGCGTGGCCAACGAACGACCAGCGGAAGAAGAGGTTGCTGGTGTTTCGGTATTCCGACGAAAACTGGAGGGCATGGAGAGTGTTTCGCTGACATTGCCGACAACCGTTCCGGCATCTTCGCGAGCAGCGACATCAATGACTTCTGCAGCAACCGGCTCAAGGGCCGCGTCGCCGCCGATGTCGTACGTTACCAACGCCGATCCAACTAGAATGATGTCACCGACATTGCCGTTGAGTTCCTTGATCGTCCCGGACCACGGGCTCGGCACTTCGACGAGCGCCTTGTCTGTTTCCATCTCAGCAAGCGTTTGGTGCTCCTCGACCGTGTCGCCGGGGCCGACTTTCCAACTGATCAGTTCGGCCTCGGTCACGCCCTCGCCGAGGTCCGGCAACAGGAAGTGCGATCGATCATCTGGTTGCTTCATCACCACTGGATGCAATCCTCTCGGTTTCAGTAGGCCGCAGTTTCGCTGATCGCTTTGCCGATCCGCTCGGCGTCTGGCATGTAGTCGAGTTCGAGTTTGTAGTAGGGCATGATCGTATCGAAGCCGGTCACTCGTTGAACCGGAGCTTCAAGGCGCAAGAAACACTGCTCCATGATCCGAGCAGAGAGTTCGGCGCCGATTCCACAACTCATCGGAGCTTCGTGCACGATGACCGCCCGCCCGGTCTTGCAAACCGACGTAGCGACCGTGTCCATGTCAAATGGGTTGATGGTGCGAAGGTCGATGAGTTCAATATCGCGTCCCGACGCCTCGATCGCATTCATGCACTGCACGACCGTGGCACCCCACGAGACCATCGTCATTTCGCCCCCTTCGCGGACGACGCGAGCTTTGCCGATCGGCACGGTGTACTCGTCCTCGGGCACCTCCTCGCGGAAGGCCCGGTAGATGCGCTTCGGCTCGAAGAAGATCACCGGGTCCGGGTCGCGGATCGCGCTGATGAGCAGCCCCTTTGCGTCATACGGCGAAGACGGCATGACGACCTTTATGCCAGGGTTGTGTGTAAAGATCGCTTCGGGGCTGTCGCTGTGTAGTTCGGGGGCGTGGATGCCGCCGCCGACCGGAACGCGGATCGTCAGCGGCGCAGTGAGACCTGCGCGGGTCCGCGACCGCATGCGGGCGGCGTGTGTGCAGATCTGATCGTAGGCGGGGGCAAGGAAACCCTCGAATTGAATTTCAGGGATCGGCCGCAGGCCGCCCATCGCGAGTCCGATGGCAGTGCCGATGATGCCGGATTCAGCAAGCGGCGTGTCAACGACTCTACGAGACCCGAATCGCTCATGCAGTCCTTCGGTTACACGGAAGACACCACCGTTGACGCCAATGTCTTCACCCATCAGCATCACACGATCGTCCTTCTCCATTTCCTGGAGCAGGGCGAGGTTGATGGCCTGTACGAGTGTGAGGTTTGCCATGGTGCGATGCCTTCCTGTGTCAGGAACCCGATCCGTCAATGCCCTGTCCGAGGCTGCTTGTGCGAAGTGTGCGACGCTGGAGATCGAGTACAGGGGGCGTTTCCGAGTACATCCAGGTGAACATGTCGTCGGTGGTCGGTGGCTCGATACCCTCGGCCCGCTCGACCACATCCTTGACATAGATCTCATTCTCCGTTCGCAAGGCCTGCTCCCGGCCTTCGTCCCAGAGATCCCGCTGCTCAAGCCACTTCCGCAGTCGGATCATGGGATCTTTCGCAGCCCATTCGTCCACGACATCCTGCTCGCGGTAACGACGGGCGTCATCTGCTGTCGTATGATCGCCGAGTCGATAGGTAATTGCTTCGATGAAGGTCGGCCGACTCTCGGTGCGGGCACGGGACGCGGCGTCGCGAATGACTTTGACCATGGCAAAGAGGTCATTGCCATCGACCTGCACGCAGTGCATTCCGTAGGCGAGGCCACGCTGGGCAAGCGTGGGGGCCGAGCAGTTGATCGCGGTCGGTGTGGAGATGGCCCACGAGTTGTTCTGGCACACAAACACGACTGGCAGGTCGAGGTTTGCTGCAAAGTTCATCGCCTCATGGAAGTCACCTTCGCTTGTGGCGCCGTCGCCAAAGAAGGTGCAGGCAATGCCGTCCTCGCCGCGATACTTCGATGCCCATCCCAAACCAACGGCGTGCAGCATCTGTGTGCCGATCGGAATTGCCAGGGGCGTGGCGCGGACGGGGATGTTGTTTCCCCGCTCATCGCCCATCCAGTGCAGAAGAATCTTCTCGGGATCGACACCCCGCCAGAACAGTCCCGCATTCTCGCGGTAGCAGGTGACCATCCAATCCTTGTCTTCAAGCGCGTAGGCGGCGCCGAGCGAGGTGGCTTCCTGTCCCCGATTTTCCGGGTAGGTTCCCATTCGGCCTGATCGCTGTAATTTGAAGGCGATCTCGTCGAAGTGCCGGCACATGCTCATGTGGCGATACAACTTCTCCACGTCATCGTCAGGGATGAGACCCTGTCCGAGCGACTCATCAAACACGCCGTGTTCATCGAGGATCGAAACCCGTTCAATGGCGATTTCAAATGCACAGTCAACTGGCATGCATTGGCTCCTTCCCGGTGGTTGGTCCTGCCGCAAATCGGCATGCCGCTACAGCAATGGCCGCGTGATGTGTTGAGGGACAATCGGCGGCGGCGTCGAGGATCTCCAGAGTCGTCTCTTCAATGGCTTCATTGCGGCGATCCAGTTCTTCACGACTGTACCCGAGATGCAGTCCGGCCAGCCAGATCAGACCGCCCGCGTTGGCGACGAAGTCCGGGGCATACAGGACACCCTCCTGAGCGAGCGAGATTCCCTCACGTGCGGGGTCCACGAGAATATTGTTGGCGGCGCCGCAGACAATACCGGTTTGGAGCCGACGCACTTCATCCGGCCCAATCACCGCTCCGAGGGCGCAGGGGGCGAGAATGTCGCATTTGGCCTGCAGGATGTGCGTGGCATCCACCGCGTTTGCGTCAAACGAGGCGATGGCTTCTGCGACGCGTGTTTCGTCGATGTCGGCCACAGTGAGCAAGGCGCCCTCTCCGTGCAGGATGCGGCAGAGATCCATGCCGACATGGCCGAGGCCCTGTACGGCGACGCTCAAGCCGGCGAAATCTGGATCCTTCCCGCGGTGCCGCAGACATGCCTTCATCGCATTGAAGGTGCCTTGGGCTGTGAAGGGCGAGGGATCACCGCCGGTCGAGACGGTCTCGCCACCCATGGCATGATCCGTTTCCATCGCCATCCAGTCGATGAATTGTGGGTTGAGGCCGACGTCCTCTGCCGCGATGTAGTCGCCCGAGAGCGTATCAACGAATCGGCCCATGGCACGCGCTTCGGCTTCGGTGATGGGATGTCCGTGCTCGGGCAGCAGGATGACGCTCTTGGCGCCGCCCATGGGCAGCCCCGCGCAGGCCGCTTTGCAGGACATGCCTTCGGAGAGCCGCAGTACATCGAAGATCGCCTCTTCCTCGGTGGCGTAGTGCCAGCGGCGGGTGCCGCCGAGGGCCGGGCCAAGTTTGGTCGAGTGAATCGCAATGATGGCGCGGAGACCAGTGTCGACATCCCGATGGAAACACACGCGCTCGTGGCCCCGATCAATCATCTGTCCGAATACATGCACGATGTGCCCTCCTCCTGAGATCTCAGGATCAACTTCCCTGTTTGAAGACCTGCTCGAATTCGGCGGCGATGGAACCTCCGCCAAACTGTTGGATGTTCTCGGTATCGACCGGTCGGCCCTTTCCACGGGCCTCCATGACAGGAGTTAGTTCTGGGATGTGGTAGTCGCCGTGCGGCATCGACGGCAATTCGCTCCACGCCGCGTCGGCGCATCGCTGCATCGTGGTGTCGGTGTTATCTCGCAAGGCTCGGATCTCACTGCGAATCTCGTGGGCAGCCATGGCGACGCAATGATCAACGATTGCTTGATCGTGTTCAAGCGAAGCACCATCAAGGCCATTGCGGATGTCCCGGTCGAACTTGGAGAGAACAGATGTGAGGGCGAACAGCCAGACGGAGCACCAACTGAGCCGCCGCTGCACCATTTGGGCCGTGACAAGATCTTCTCCGTGATCCTTGAAGGCCATCTTGACCTGATGGCTGAATTCACGGGTCAATGCTTCGAGTTCGTCCGCGTGATGCCGCAGCGAGGGGTGCAACTTGGTGATTTTCGGCGCCGGTGGGCGAACGCCGAGGAAGAGTTGCATGCCGATCTTCATCGCGGCCCCCATGTGCTTCATGGGATTTGCCTTGACGCCGAGCATGTACTCACCGAGTTGCTTGGAGCCATAGGCGAAGATGAATGAGTGCATGACCTCGTTGGCGCCTTCGACGATGCGGTTGATGCGGGAGTCCCGCCAGAGTCGCTCGACCGTGGCTTCGGTCATGTAGCCCTCACCTCCCATGATCTGCAGGGCGCTGTCACAGGCTCGGAAGCCCATCTCCGAGCAGAAGACCTTGCAGATTGCCGTCTCGACCATGATGTCTTCGTCGCTGCGATCGACGAGTCCGGTGGTCATGTAGAGCATGGCATCCATGGCATAACACTGGGCAGCCATCTGCGCAAGGTGGTCACGAATGAGATCGAACTCGCCGATGGGTCGGTCGAACTGGTATCGGAGTTGTGCCCACTTGAGCGCCTGCTTGTAGGCCGACACGCCGGCCCCAACCATGCCGGCGGCGAGCGTGCATCGTCCATAGTTCAGGCAGGTCAAGGCGATCTTGAGGCCCTGTCCCTCCTTGTAGAGCAGGTTGGCCCGGGGCACCTTGACGTTGGTGAAGCGAATCCGCGCCTGCCAGGTACCGCGGATGCCGCACTTGGATCTGTTCGAACTGAAGATGTCGATGCCTTCCATATCCGGCGTCACGATTAGCGCCGTGACCTTGTCCTTCTCCTTGCCGGTTCGTGGATCGACCAATTTCTGCTTGGCCATCACGGTGAACATGCCTGAGAGGGCGGCGGAGGTGGCCCATTTCTTCTCACCGTTGAGGATGTAGTACTCGCCGTCCTCGCTGACTTCGCAGCGAGATTCCTGCCCTCCGGCATCGCAGCCGACATTGGGCTCGGACAGGCAGAACGCGCTGAGCATGTCATTGGAGATCCGCGGGAGCCAGTACTTCTTTTGTTCTTCGGATCCAAAGAGCGTGACGGCTCCGCAGCCGATCGACTGGTGGGCGGAGACCACGACAGCGGTTGAGCCGCAGGTGCGGCCGATTCGCTCGAGTACTCGGTTGTAACTGGTCACACCAAACCCACCACCACCGTACTCCTGCGGGGCGATCATGCCCATGACGCCGATCTTGAAGAGCCGCCTGAGTGCCCAGTGAGGGATCTCCTGCGTACGATCGATCTCATTGGCGGGATGCTCGTTCTCGAGGTAGTCATCGAGTTCGGCGAGCATCTGATCGCACCGAGCCGTTTCTTCGGCGGAGGCTTCGGGATACGGGAACACGTCCCGCTCAAGGATGTTGCCCCAAAAGAGGTTTTTGCAGAAGCCCATCTCTTCGGGCTCGGGACCGAGCATCTCTTCGGCTGCTTTGATCTGCTTGATGTCTCGGGCGTCGACGTTCTTGAGGCTATCGGCGAGAGAGGGCTTGGTACTCATCAGTGCACTCCGGTGGATTCCAAGAGGTTGTTTCTGGCGCTAGGCGTTCTTTGCCAGAAAGGCCTGTAACAGACGTGTGGTGTGTTCGGTGTTTCGAAGGGAGACGAGTCCTTCGCGTTCCATGTCGAGTCCGGCGGCGAGGCCGTCCTTGACGCCGGTGGCGATGCAGTGAGCCACGACCTTGGCTGCTTCCTCGGCCTCCATGGCGTGTCGGATGTGGTCGACCTCAGCAAGGAGCATCTCCTCATCGCAGCAGGCGATGGTGCGGGGGAGGTCGGACGGGTTCAATGAAGCGGCCAGCGTGCGGCTGGCATCTTCCAGATCGTCTGCACTCTCGACCTGCATGTCGCACAGTCCTTCGGGCATGGACTCGCTCAGGAAGGGGATGCCTGAAGCAATGGCGGGAACGCTGAGATTCGGCTCGACGCGGGCGGGCAGCAACTGGGTTCCGCCCCATCCCGGGCAGAGGCCGAGCGAGGCTTCTGGCAGGCCGATCGGGTAGGGCTTGCCGCGCATCGACTGCTTGCAGGCGACGATGCCGTGACAGTGCATTGCCAGTTCCAGCCCTCCGCCGAGCGTGGCGCCGCAGACAGCGGCGATGACAGGGAAAGGCAGAGCGGCAAGGCGGCCGAAGACACGCTGGCCTTCGGCGAGATAGGCGTCGAGTTGCTCGTCGCTGAGAGCGCTGATCTCTTTGAGGTCGGCACCTGCAACCCAGACCCGCTGATCGCGGCTCCGTACGATCAGCAGTGATGGTGGATCGGACTCGAGTTCGTCGATCGTGGCATCAAGCCGAGCGATCATCGAACGATCGAGGACCACAACACTTTGGTGTGGTGCTTCAAGCCACAGGACGACACTGCCATCAGCGGCGCGATCGAGCGGAAAGGTCGTGGTGGGGGAGATGGCGGTCATGGTGTGGAGAGTGCTCCTGAGATCCGTCTGGTGGGTGGAGGCGGCGCGGGTCGCAACGAGTGCTGCGCGAGCCCGGCGGGCCTTCCCGGGGTTGAAATGTCGTCGTCGCTTTCACGCCTTCGGGCGGCGATCACGGCGGCTCAAGCGGGCTTTTGGCCCTTCCTCAAGCCATAACAGAGACCACAGGGTCCCCTTTGGCGAGATCACCCATGATAACAAGAAGAACGCTTCTCTTGGAGCCTCAGTTACCCCGAAAAGAGCTTCTTGAGCCGCGTTTGAGCCTCATCGCCGGCGATGACTTCGGTTGACAAGATGGCGCCTCGCTCCAGGAGTTCCAGCGGGACCGAGCCTTCCAACTCGTTGAGCCAAGCCTTGGTGGCGGCCATGGCGTGGCGGCCGCCGCTTGCAAGCGTCTCAGCCAAGTCCATCGTGAGCCGCTCAAGGTCGGACCGCTCAACGAGTTGGTCGATCAAGCCGTTGTTCAGTGCAGCCACCCCGTCCATGGTGCCACCCTGCAGCAGCATGGCCCGAGCCGGGCCGGCGCCGATCTTGCGGACGAGCCACGGCGCAACGACGGCCGGACAGATTCCAAGGCCGACTTCCGGGTATCCGAGTTTGGCTTCGGGATGTGCTATGGCCAGATCAGCAACTGCGGCGAATCCACATCCACCGCCGATGGCGGCACCCTGTATGCGCGCGATGACTGGAACAGGCAGTTGACGCAGCCGCCATGTGGCGCGGCCGAGCCCGCTGAGCATATCCCCCATGGCATCAACGTCCTCAAGCACACCACGTAGATCCATACCAGCGCAGAACGACTTGCCTCGACCGCCGAGAATGAGTACCCGCATGTCCCGATCCTGTTCGAGTTCATCGAGCGCGACGTGCAATGCCTCAATCAGTTCAGGCGACAGCGCGTTGTGCTTCTCGGGCCGATTGAATTCGGCGGTGACAATCGTTCCGGCGCGGGTGAGATCAACCAGTGGCATGGAACAAAGCATACCGACCCGGCGATCCCTCTACTCCCAAGGCGTGCCAACGAGTTCCCGAAGCGCATCACCGGGCCGCTCATGCTTCAGCAGGGTCTCGCCGACCAAGAAGCGGCGAACGCCGTGTCGAATCATCCGTTCGATGTCCCCTGGCGTCTTGATGCCGGACTCGGTTACGAGGATGTCGCAGTGATCCTCGACCAGTTCGAGCATTCGAATGGTGTGGCCAACGTCGGTCGTCATGGTGGCGAGGTCGCGGTTGTTGATTCCCAGCAGCATGTACCCGGGATGCGGGAAGCCCACATGTCTGCGAACCCGCAGCAGATGTTCCATGTCGTGGACCTCGACCAATGCCGTCATATTCAGTTCATGGGCCAGAATCAACATGTCCATGAGCTGACCTTCGGAGAGGCACTCTGAGATCAGCAGGACCGCGTCGGCGCCCGCAGCCCGGGCCTCCCAGATCTGATAGTGGTCGATCAGGAAGTCCTTGCGGAGCACGGGGATTCTGACGGCTTCCTTGATTGCCGCGATCGTGTCGAGTGAGCCGCCAAAGAAGCGTTCATCCGTGAGGCATGAAATCGCAACGGCACCTGCATTTTCGTACTGTAGGGAGATGCCTACAGGATCGTACTTCTCACGGATGACCCCTGCGGAGGGACTTTGACGCTTGACTTCGGCAATGACATTGATGCCGCCGGGCCCGTTGCCGGTTGAGACCGCTGCGAAGAAGTTGCGGGGCGGGGGAGCGTCTGCCACCTTCTTCTGCAAGTGCTCGAGCGAGCACTCCAATTGCCGCGATGCGACCTCGTTCCGCTTGTGCTCGACGATGGTTTGGAGGGTGATGGGCGTGCTCATGGTGGTACCGGCCGGTGGGGCGTGGGGAGCGACTATAGCCGCGCCGACCGAACTGACCGCACCAGAAACGATAGATCCGGCTACAGGAATGCCGCTCTGGGCCTTCGTGGCGGGCGGAATCGCAGCGGCCATCTTTGCCGGATCGGGCTGGGGGCGGCTCAGGCGGGTACCCGTGCGGCCTTGGCGGTTCGGACCCGGTGCGGGAGTACTGACATTTGTGTTGGCGGTTCTTGCCGGCGCGGTGGCGGGGGGCGTGGTCGCCGTCGTGATGGGCATCGATCCCGCGGATTCACCCACGCTCGGCGAACTGCTGCCGGTCATGCTCGCAAGTTGGGGTGGACAACTTGCTGCTGCATGCTGCCTCCCCTGGGTGCGGGCGGTGGTTGATCCGCCGATGCCCGGGGATACCCGCCGAATGCCTCGCCGCGGCGTCGTATGTCCAGACCGCCGCCACAGCCGTCTCTACGCGGGGCTGGTGGGACTGGTCGGTTTGCTGCTGTTTTGGCCCATGACCCTCGCAGCCGCCGGCATCGCAGGCATGCTGTGGCAGTCATTGACTGGAGACCCACCATCCACCATGGCGCACGAGTTGTTGCGGCAGTTCGAGGCCGAGCCATCCACGGCAATCAGGCTGGGAATGGCAGCCTCGGTCATCGTGTTTCCGGCGGTGATCGAGGAGATCTTGTACCGCGGCCTGCTGCAGGAGTCGTTTCGGCGAGCCAAATTGTTCAGTTGCGGAGCCCCATGGCAGTCGGTCGTGCTGGCGAGCCTGGTGTTCACGGCGATGCATGTCGGGGCGGTCGATCCACACGGCCTGGCAGGGCTGTTCGTACTGTCGCTGGGATTCGGCTGGGCGTATGCCAAAACGGGTCGCTTGACGGCCTCGATCACCATGCACATGGTGTTCAATGCCGGAAATCTGGTCTTCGTGATGTGATCCAGAAGGGATCCCGCGAGGGCTCACTGTTTCGTATCCTCTGTCCTCCATGAGCCACGCCCACCGCATCCTCACCGGCGATACGCCCACCGGCAACCTCCACATTGGCCACTGGGTTGGCTCGGTCAGGCGGCGGGTCGAGTTACAGGACACCCACGACTGCTACTTTCTGATCGCCAACCTGCATGCCTACACCACAAGGGCCAACGCCCCGCAGGAGGTACACCGCGATTGCATCGAAGTCGCCCGCGATGCGCTCGCCATGGGCATCGATCCCGAGAAGGCGGCCATCTTTCTGCAGAGTGAAGTTCCCGCGTTGTCTGAACTCACCTACCTCTTTGCAATGCTGCTGCCTTTCAACCGGGTGATGCGGAACCCGACGCTGAAAGACGAACTTACCGTCAAGGGACTCGCGGACAACTACTCGTTTGGCTTCCCGCTCTACACCGTCGGGCAGACAGCGGACATCTTGGCGTTTCGAGCGCACAGTGTGCCGGTCGGCGAAGATCAGGTGCCGCATCTGGAACTCACCCGTGAAGTTGCTCGCCGTTTCAACAAGATGTATTGCGGTGTTCCCGACAAGGCGCTCGATGAGGACCACGAATCACTCGGCGGCGTGTTTCCGATTCCAGTTGCAGATGTCGGCAAGATCGGTCGCCTTGTCGGCACGGACGGGCAGAACAAGATGAGCAAGTCGCTCGACAATACGATTCACGTCATTGATTCGGCCAAGCAGGTCAAGAAGAAGATCGGCAAGATCTACACCGGCCAAGACAGCCGCCAGCCGACCGATCCGGGCATCATCGACCCCGATGAGAACCCGCTCTTTCAGTATCTCGACGTCTTCGTTCACGACGAAGCGATGAAGACTGACATCCGCGACCGGTACGAGCGAGGCGACAACATCGGCGACGGCGAAGTGAAGATGCTCGTCGCTGACGCGATCAACGAGTTACTCGAACCAATGCGGGAACGCCGCAAGCAATATGAAGACGATGCCGTCGTACTCAAAGTCCTCAGGTCCGGTACCGCCAGAGCGATCGCCGCCACCGAGCAGACGCTCGACATGGTCAAGAAAGTCGCCGGAACGGGTTTTTTCGCCCGCACCTTGACGCTCAATTGATAAAGGGGCCATGTGCCGCTCGGGGGGCAATGACGCCCATTAACTCTTCGGCGAGTCCCCCACGGTCGTTGTCTGACCCATTTCTCCTCATTCACGCAGTACCCGTGATTCAGCCGATATCGCCCAATGGCATGGACGCCCCCGAGAGAGATTGTTGCCCCTACGTGGACCTCGGCTACGCCCGCTGTGGTGACCGATTCCGCCTCGATAGCCTTGAGGAGGCGTTGGATACGTGTTTTTCGGACGATCACCGGTGCTGTGCGGCCTTCGCTGCCATTCGGATGAAACACGGCAACGCCGGACCTCCACCCGTGCCCGTCATCATCACGGTGTCATCACATGAGCGGCTTCGACCAACCGGTACGTGACTTCCTGACTTGGCTTCGCGTCGAGGGCGGCCTGTCGGCCGCTACGTTGTCCGCGTATGGGCGGGACCTGCGCGATCTGGTCGAGGACATGTCTGAGCACGATATCGTCGTGCCGGATGACGTCGGCCCACGCGATCTCGCAGCGCATGTGCAGACCCTGCACCGCGATCGGGGTATGCAGCCGAGCAGCATTGCGCGGCATCTCTCCACGATTCGCATGTTCTTCAAATATCTCGAAGCCGAGCGCCGCATCGAACGAAGCCCAGCCGGACCACTCGTACCACCCACACGGTGGAAGCGACTTCCGGGGGTGCTCTCTCCCAAGCAGATGCGGACGCTCGTTGAAGCAGCCGCACCTGGAACGAGCAAACTCTGGCAGCGAGATCGCGCACTCGTCGAGGTGATGTACGGCGCCGGCCTTCGTGCCAGTGAGACAGGAACACTCCGGCTGAGCGATTGGAAGCAGGAACTCGCCGTCGTACTCGTCACCGGAAAGGGCGACAAGCAGCGGCTCGTTCCGATTGGTGGACCTGCGATGGAGGCCATTGAACGCTACTGCGAGGAACTGCGGCCACATCTGGCTCGATTTGATGACGGCCGTGACGAAGGTCGGCTCCTGCTCTCACACACTGGCCGTCCGATCGAACGCGTCGCCGTATGGCAGATCATTCGCCGTTTGGCAGTGCGTGCCAGCCTCGATAACGTACACCCCCACATGCTCCGTCACAGCTTCGCCACACACATGCTCGCTGGCGGCGCCGATCTGCGTGTCGTGCAAGAACTGCTTGGTCATGCCGATATCGCCACGACGCAGATCTACACGCATGTCGACCGATCCCACCTGCGTGACGTTGTGCAGCAGTGCCTACCGCGGAATCGCAAGTCTGCTTGATTCGCTGGAGCGCGGAGATACCATGACGACCATGCGATATGTCACAGTGCTTGTACTCTTGTTTTTCGGACTTGCTGCGACTTCGGCGGCGAGTGATGCCGAGGCGTTCAGGCAGGCGGGCATCGAGCCTGTTGTGGTCCCGGTGGACTTCCGCACCTTTATGGCAGATCTGCAACTTGGTCGCGACGAGATGGACGCCGCCGATCTGCTGCTTGATGACTACGCCACCGGAATGCGGCAGGTGCTGGCCGATCTGCGGGTGAAGCAGGAGCGGGATCGTGAGCAGCTCGACGCGGCGCTCGACGGACGGATCCGCTTGAGTGCGGACGCGATCCGAGAACTCCGGCTGTCGCTTCGCATGGCGGTTCGGGAGTCGTGGAAGGTTGCTGATGAGCGGCTGCAGGAGATGATCGAATGGGGCACACTACTTTCCACGGTCGACTCGGCAACACAATCCATCGCGGTTGGGCGCCTGCACAGGCGTGTGTACTTGACCGGTCACGGTCGAGCAGGACTTGTCGATGTAGGCGAACTTGTTGCAGATGCCGAGGAGCTGGAGGACATTGACGAGGCGACCTTGCGAGCGGCCCTTGCGACGTATGAGCAATCAATTTCGACGACTGCCCGGGACGACGCACTTGCAGTGCGGGAAGCCAAGATCACCGATGCCATTGCATCTCTCCAGCGGGATGCCGCGGCTCGCGCATCGCTACAGCGTGCATCAGCCGAGCGATGGCGGATTCGGATGGCTGTTCAAGACGCGGCCATAGCCGCGATCACATCGCTGCTGAAGACGAACAACGACGAGGCGAGCAGAAAATGGATCGACCGGGTCAACGCAGCGTTCTTTCCGAGCGTGTGTAGTCCGCTCGATGCCATAATCGCGATGGATTGGATTGCGAAGAATGGAGATGCTGCGCAGACAGCCCAATCGCAAGCGTGTATCACCGACTCCATGGAGCGACTCCGCACGCTTCGCAGTGAGGCTGTGGCCCTTCTTCGCGAAGGCCGCAAACTCGGTGTCGATCTTGACCACGATGCGGCATCGCTTGTGAGCGAAGCCATGGATGTCCGCATGCGATACCTTCGTAACAGCGGCGAGCGTTCCGTTTTGGAGCGTGAGATGTATAACTGCGTCACACGGCTGCTCAGTGATGGCCAGAAGGCGGCGATTCGTCGCATTCTTGCGGTGGGTCACTGAGGTAGCACGAGTCCAGGACCCGCTTCCAGTCGTCCGCCGACCCGACGGAGACGAACGCCTTGCGGACCAGTTCGGCGTGCTGGTGATGCACCGAGAAGCGAATTCCAAATTTCCGCATCATGCGTGAACCACCCGTCTCGCCGTGGAGCGCTGTGCACAGCCGAAAGTGATCGACCAGTGTGTGACGCTGCTGCTCCAGCGTGGGCGGTGTCGGCTGCTCACCCCGCATCATCTGCTTTGCCTGCATGAAGATCCAGGGGTTACCGATGCACCCTCTCGCCACGCTGACGGCATGTACACCGGTTTTCTGCATCATGGCGAAGATGTCGCCGACCTCGAAGATGTCGCCGCTTCCGAAGATGAGACGGTCCGGGTACTGCTGCACGAGTTTCGTGAGAAAGGGCCAGTGTGATGGGCCGATGTACTTCTGCTCGACCGTTCTGCAGTGCACCGTGGCCCAGAGAAACCCGGATTCGTAAGCGCCATCGAAGATCCGATCGAAGTTGGCTTCCATTTCCGGAGAATCGTCCCAGCCCCGGCGAAGTTTGACGGTACAAGGGATCGTGTTTGGCACAGCATCTCGTACTGCGCGGAGCACCTCGATCGCTTCAATGGGTGCTGTTAGAAAGTGCCCGCCGCGTTTGCGGCGCTTGATCTTCTTGACCGGGCAGGCGAGATTCACATCGATGACGTCGTGCCCAAGTTCGACGAGCAACGCGGCAGCTTCGGCCATCTCGTCCGGGTCGGTGCCCATGACCTGTCCCGCGACCGGATGATCTTCCATCCCAGCCAATCGGTTCTCTCCGGGATCGCCAAGATCACATTCCGCGCGGAGAATATCCGGATCTTCTCGGGTGCGGCCCTTGCCGCCGCTGATGAGTGTGCGATCAAGCAGTGCCTCGGTAACGCAGTATGGACATCCGTGCCGTCTGGCAATGAGCCGCATGGCGGCATCGGAGTAACCGGCGAGTCCGGCCTGAAAGAAGGGAGCATCAAAGCCTGGAACTGCTGCAGGAATGCGCGGATCGACCCTGGTCTCAGCGGCGAACTGCCTGATGCTCTCGTCGCAGGTTGTCCGGGGTCGTTTCGTCGATGGCGTGTGTGTGGACATGGTTCTTCGGTCACCATGGTAGGATGGCTCCCATGCGATCGATCGTTCCAGTCGCGGTGTTGCTGCTCGCCTCGTGCAATCGTCCGGACTTTGACCCCTCCAAAGCCCATTCGCCCTACCCCTACGATCTCCATACCACAGAGACGCTGCCGGTCGAGGTATTCCGCGACGGCACCACGATTTCAATTGTCAACGCGACCGCACGCTCTTGGGATGCTCCGACCATCTGGATCAATCAGAGCTTCAGTGCCCCGCTTGCCCGGCTTGCCGCCGGGCAGACCGTGCAGATGAGCTTGTCGAGTTTCCGCGACAACATCGGCGAGACTTTTCCGGCGGGCGGTTTTCTGTCAACCCGTCGATCGATGCCGGTGCGATTGGTCGAGGTGCAGCCGGCTCCAGGCGAGCCCTTGGTCGGCTTCGTCGCCATTCGGTAAGGGGTCAGGCCTCTGAACCCGACTTCTTTCGCCAAGTCTCAAACGACATGCCGGGTGAGTGCTCAACCGACTCCACACAGGCCCATTCATCCCCCAGTTCCGGAAACAAAGTGTCCCCATCCACCGTGACGTGCACTCGCGTGAGTTCGACGCGATCCGCATTTGGCAAGAAGATTCGGTAGATCTCACCTCCACCGATCACCATGACGGTGTTCGCATCACCCGACACGTCGAAGACGTCGTTCTCCGAGTGTGCGACGACAGCACCATCGGCTGCAAAGGAAGCATCACGGGTCATCACGATATTAGTCCGCCCCGGAAGTGGTCGACCAATCGAATCCCAAGTCCGCCTACCCATGACGATTGGGTGGCCCATGGTGAGTTTCTTGAATCGCTTGAGGTCATCCGGCAGATGCCACGGCATGTCGCCGTCGCGGCCGATGACGCCGTTGTCCGAGACAGCGGCAACCAACACGATTTGAGGTCTGTCCATCAACTTACACTGCCACGGGGGCCGAGATTCGTGGATGTGGGTCGTAGTCGACGATGACGATGTCGTCGGCGGTGAAGGCGAACAGGTCGGTGATATCTGTGTTGAGTTGCAGTTTCGGGAGCGATCGTGTGTCCCGAGACAACTGCTCATCCACCTGATCTACATGATTGCTGTAGATATGCGCATCGCCGAAGGTGTGTACGAACTCGCCTGGGTGTAATCCCGTGACCTGCGCCATCAGGTGTGTGAGCAGGGCATACGAAGCGATATTGAAGGGCACCCCGAGAAAGAGATCGGCACTCCGCTGATACAACTGACACGAGAGCCGTCCATCGGCAACGTAGAACTGAAAGATCGCGTGGCAAGGCGCGAGCGCCATGTGTTCGATCTCGCCGACATTCCAGGCGGAGACGATCAGGCGGCGACTGTCCGGGTTGTTGCGGATGCCATCGATGACTGCGGCGATCTGGTCATGTGTGCGGCCATCGGCGCCTTTCCAACTCCGCCACTGTGCTCCGTAGACGGGTCCAAGATCGCCGCGATCATCGGCCCACTCGTCCCAGATGGTTACATTCTGCTCGCGCAGCCACCCGACGTTCGTATCGCCGCGAAGAAACCACAACAGCTCCGCAATGATCGATCGCAGGTGCACTTTCTTGGTCGTGACCAGTGGGAAACCGTCGGTGAGGTCAAATCGCAGTTGCCGGCCGAAGACGCTCAGTGTGCCTGTGCCGGTTCGGTCGGCTCGCTTCGAGCCGCCATTGCGGACATCACGCAGAAGGTCGAGGTACTGACGCATTGCTGCTCAGGGTAGCGGCTTTCAGAAGGCGGCTGCAACGAGTTCGCGGGTGACGGCATGGGCGGGCGAGCCCAGTACCTGCTCGGCCGCGCCTTCCTCGATGATGCGGCCCGCATCCATGACGGCGATTCGGTCGCAGATGGCGCGGGCAACGCCCAGATCATGGGTGATAAAGAGCATCGCGAGGCCATGCCGCTCGCGGAGGCGGTGGAGCAGATTCAGGATCTTCGCCTGCACTGTGACGTCCAGCGATGAGGTTGGCTCGTCACACACCAGCAGCGACGGATTGCTGGCCAAGGCCCGGGCGATGCAGATGCGCTGCCGCTGGCCGCCGGAAAACTGGTGAGGCCAGCGATCGAAGGAATCGGCGTCCAGCCCGCATTGCTCCAGCAGTGTCCTCGCCTGCTTTGTCGCCTCTTCGGGGGTGGCCAGATCGTGTACGAGAATCGGCTCGGCCACGAGATCACCCGCTCGCATGCGTCCATTGAGCGAGCCGCCGGGGTCCTGAAAGACCATCTGCATGTGTCGGCGGAAGCGGCGGAGTTCGCCACCAGACAGCGAGGCGAGGTCCGTGCCGTTGACTTGGACGGTACCCGAATCCGGCATGAGCAGCCGCAGCGCCGCGCGGGCGCAGGTTGTCTTGCCGCAACCGGAACTGCCAACCAGCCCGAGTGTTTCGCCGGGCGCGATACTCAGGCTCACATCGTGGAGTACAGATCGAAGCCGGCCAGTGCGGGCCTCTGGCAGTTGGATACTCAGGTGGCTGATCTCAAGTGCCGCGGTCACCGGGGCCGACTTTCAGCCAGATCGGTCAGGGTCGCGGTAATCGTCAAGTGCTTGCCACCATCTTTGGTGGATCTCCACAACAACACTTCAATGGGTGTCCCCGGTGAGATGGCATAGACGACTGCTCGCAACTGATCGACCGTGCGAATCTCCCTCGTGTCAATGTGAGTGATGAGATCGCCGCGAAGGATGCCAGCCTCCATCGCGCCACCGCCCGGTGTCACCGATGCGACGAGCACGCCGGTGGGGGGAGCACCGAGCGCGGCAAGCATGGCATGAATGGGGGCGGACATGGGCAATAGTTCAATTGCGCTGTCTTCCCGGAATTCCAAGAGATTCAGATTGCGTGGACGCAATGGATCGCCACGCCACGCATGTGACACTTCAAGTTTGATGGCGACACCCGAGCGAAGCAGCGAATGCAGGTCCAAGATATCCACGATCGATGCATCGTTGCACAGCCAGATGACATCGCCGCGTCGGAGGCCTGCAGCGTGGAGTGGTGAACCTTCGGTCACGCTTGCAACGAAGATTCCGCCATCGATCAACCTGGCAGTAAGCATGCTGGCAATCGTGCGATCAGGATCGAGGGCTCGTACGCCGAGCAGGCCGCGGTGTATGTGACCCTCCTCGATCAGTTGTGGCACGATGGCCTCGATCTTCTCGATGGGAATGGCTAGTGCGACGCCAGTGAATCGGCCGTCGGACATCGGACTCGAGGCATCGTCTGCAATGGCCGTGCTCATGCCGACAACATGCCCAAGGTGATTGGTGACCGGGCCACCGCTGCTGCCCGGATTGATGGGGGCGTCGATCTGGAGGTAGTTCTCGTAGATCGGCAATCCGGAGTGATTGAGACTGCCGGCGGCGCGTCCGAGCCCTGAGATGACACCGCCAGTGACGGAAAATCGAAAATCGAGCGGTGAACCGAATGCGAACACCATGTCACCTTGCTGCGATCCAGGAGATGACGATCGCGTAGCAGACAGCGTTCGAGCTGCATCCATGGAGAGCACCGCGATGTCTGTCAGCGGATCGCCAGCGACCAGCGTGGCAGTGCGAACCGAACCATCATGCAGTTGTACCTCGATGGAATTGGCTCCACGGACGACATGCCACGCCGTAATGACATGACCTTGTTCATCCCAGATCCAACCACTTCCAGTAGCGCGACTGTCCACCCTGTTCCCTAGGTGCGGATTGGTTTGAATGCCCTCGATGTGGACGACCGACGGTTGTACGAAGGCGGCCAAATCTCGCTGGGCCCGACTGAGACTTGCCAGCACGGCCCCATCACCGTCCGGGGCGGCCAGCCGAAGGGCGGCGTTGCGAACCTCAACCTGCGTGTGCTGAAAGTCGAGTTCCCGCTGTCCCCACCGAACCACCACGATCACGATCAACGCGCTGATGAGTAGTAGCAGCGTAGGCAGCACGGTCCGGACAGGGTGGTGGTGTGCGCTCACGAGACGGAGCTGGATTCGTCGAGCATCGAATAGGGGTGTTCGCCGAGTTCTGCGGCGGCAACCATCGTTTTCCACCGCAAGGCGGCCGCCTGCACGGCCGATGCGATGTCGGCGATTGGCTTGGCGAAGGATGGCTGCCAGTCGGTGAGCCCGAAGATGTCCTGCGTGACGACGATCTGCCCATGGCAGGCGGGTCCGGCTCCACAGCCGATGACCGGGACGCTCGTGCGGCGGACGATTTCCTCAGAGACTTCAGCCGGGGTTGCTTCAACAAGCAGCAGGCAAGCGCCGGCATCTTCGAGTCGCATCGCATCCTCGACAATTCTCGCCGCCTCGGCCTTGGTTCGGCCGGCGGCTCGGTAGCCACCGTCATGCTTGGCCCGCTGCGGACGGGATCCCACGTGGGCGCACACCGGAATGCCAGCGCGATTCATCTGTGAGATCAGCCCCGTGAAGGTGCCGTCGACCTCGAGTTTGACTGCATCGGCCGTACCTTCGGTCAAGAACCGTCCAGCGTTGCGGATTCCCTCAGCCTCGTCACACTGGTAGGACATGAAGGGCATGTCGCCCATCACAAACGTCTTGGGAGCACCCCGTTTGACGGCGGCGGTCAACATCAGCAGCAATTCGAGCGGTGCATGAATCGTGCCGGTCAGCCCGAGCACCATCTCTGCCGCCGTATCGCCGACGAGCAGCAGCGGAATGCCCGCCCGCTCCAGATGCCGCGCGGTCGTGGCGTCGTAGGCCGTCAGGCATGCAAACCGCTCGCTGCGGGCAGCAAACCGCTGCAGCGTACGAAGCGTGACCGGTGTGGCGTCGTTTCCAGCCATCGCGGGAGTATACTCGACCCAACGGGCAATTTATCTCTTTGTGACTCAACGGCTTACACGACAGCGGTTACAGAACGCTCGCTTGTGCGACCGAATGCATTGCTCGCAGGGTCAATAGGGCAACGCGAGCGTCTGGGGGGCTAATGGATCGGTCAGCCCACCTGCGGCGGCCAGTTGCTGCTCGGTCAGGATGCCGCGGAGTCGCTCGAGCCGCTTGAGGGCCGCTTCGCGGCGAGCGAAGATGTGCCGGTCGATTTCTTGTTTGATCTGCTGGGCTTGAAAGAAAGCCTCGTTTTGGTCTTGAGCCTCATCCTGCTCAGCGGCCAGGATGGCAACGGCGGCTTCGGTCTCAAGCCACCACGCCTCATCGTGCTCGGCGCGAAGCATGGCGATCGAGCCTCGCTGCTCGTCGGTCAAATCGGGTGTATTGGCGGCATCGTGATACCGCTTGGAGTACTCGTCGGTGGTAGCGATATTGGGAAAGGCGTGTTCGATCCATATGAGATGAAACGCCTGTGGGTCGGACACGGCCTCGCGGATGCGGTTGGCGGTGTGTTGGGTGAGTCGCGAGAGGGCGGTGCGTTTCTTGGTGGCAGCCTGCTGTAGTTTCTCGACCTCCATCGCTGCCGCGAAGTCAATTTCCATCTTTCCACCATTGCCTTCAGAGTCTTTACTGACTTCGACCTTCATCATCGCTTGCATAGCTGCGTCGAGGGTATCGTTCGCCTGCTTGATCTCGACTGCAAGGGATGTGGCAGCCGCGTGCCAATCCATCATCTCGTTGTCGGCAGCGTGTCGGTCGGCATCGTCCATATCGGACCGCTCAATCATCATGAAGAGATCGGCCTTCCAGCGGTTGTCCGGGACACCGATCATATCGATGCTGGCCGACATCATGCCCCCGGCGAGATGCGAGAGTTCACGGACCCGCGACAGCCGCCACGGTTCGACGAGTTCCGGATCATCGGTAAGTGCAGTTGCGCCTCCGAAGAAGGCTGCATCGAGTTCATCGAGTCCTTCACGCGAAATCGGCTGCATCATGATCAAGCCATACTTCATCTGGGTGGCTTGATCCGGCTTTTCGTCGGCCATGAACGTCTGCATCATTTCTTCCCGGAGAGCGCGACGCGCGTCTCCTCGCTCGGTTTCCATGGCCATCCGTGCCGATTCATGATCCGCATGCAGTGCTTCCAGACTTGAGCGACCAGCTTCATCGAGGCGAAGGTCTCGGGCGAGTCCATCAAGTATGAACTGCTGAATGCTCGGGATTGTCGTGAGTCCCCTGTCCAGCCCGCTGAACGGGTCGCGTCCCGAGGACACTGAGGAACTCACAACCACGGCACCTTCTTCGTCGTCACCGCTGCTCCCGATGATGACGGTGGTTGATGATTCGACCGAGTGTGATTCCTCGCTCTCCTCGCCCGCGCCCATGGCGACGAGTGATTTTTTGTCTACCTCTGGTACGAGGGCTGCAATGTCGTCGATTGCGGCGTCGTGCCGCGCATTCCATCGCGTCCGAAGAGTTTGTGAGTGTTCGCGGGTTGGCAGGTCAAAGGTCATGCCACCGTCTGCGGTGGTCTCCATGACCATCTCATCCCGGGCGGCATCATCCTTCCATCCGGCGCTCATGCTTTCGATCATCAGCGGCACCGCATCGACTTCCCATTCTGCTTCGATCTGCTCAATCTCAACGATCGTTGAATCATCGGCTCCCGCCCGGCGGGCGCCGCGGATCGCCTTGGAGACACGATTCCGAAGTCCGCTTGTGGGAATCATTTTGCGGATGGCTGCGAACCGTTGTTCGGCCGGCAGCATCTCGGCGAGTGACTCCAATCCACCACTGATGTGGTGCTGAAGTTGATTCACCTGCGGCTGCACACTCGCCTGCACCTTCTGCTGGGCAAGTTGAAAGGAGTTGATCAATTCGGCCATTTGCTCGGGGTCCGGGGGTGACTCTTCCGAAAAACTGCTTTGCTGGGCCACGAGTTCGCCGATCGCTGTCACGAAATCGACCAGAGCGAGATCCTGCGCGGTCGCCCAAGACTTCAACCGGCTCGTGTACCCATCCTCCCAGTCACTCAATGTGGCTTCAACTGTGGGCCGGTCAGCATCAGAGAGCGATGCCCAGTCGATGGCATCTCGTGGTTCGATCTTGGAGACGGCGCCGCCCATGATTCCGAAGCCACGGCGGGTGCGAAGTCGATCCCGTTGCCGCCGCCCCTTGACCCGATCGAGTCCTGCCTGCTGTGTTTCGCCAAGAATCGCGGCGATTCTGGCGAACATGGCGTCGTCCAAGTCGGCGATGTTGCGACGAATGCCGGCGACTTTCGCCACTGTTCGACGGCCCTCGTCGGGAGCATCGGACATCATGCCACCCATTCCCTTTGTGTCCTTGAGAAACGCCGCGATATCGCCATCTCGCAGCGTCGTGAAATCGGCCAGATATGCGTCATGTTCGCTGGCAATGCGGTCGAGTTGGACATCCGAGGGGGCAATCAGGACCAGTTGGTCCCGGAGGGTCGGCCAACTGATTGGCTCGGCGAACTGGCTGCCCATGCCCTGGGCGATCGCGGCCATTGTGGTGAGTAGCAGGCAGGCCGGGATGACGAGTGAACGCAGCATGGTTGAACCTCCAGTTGCCCCCATTCCCAAGGGGCGGCATCGATCATCATCCTCGCTTTGGCAAAGGTTGTCCACAACCGCCCCTCGCAGCATGGATTGGGCGGCAACGGCCGAGGTTGGATTGGTATCCTGCGGGCCATGAGCAGACTCGCCAATCGCCCGTCATCGTTCATTGAAACCCTTACGCAACGCATGGAGCCAACCAGCATGCCCGACGTTCACGCGGATACCTGGATTCGTGATGCCGCGTCACAGTTTGGTGACCGTTATGGCATCCTGACCTTTGCCGGCGAAAACGTTCGTCGACGCCTGTCACCCTCGGCCCTTGAGCGACTGGAGCGGACGGTGACACTCCGCGAACCACTCGACTCCCGCATCTCCGACGAGATCGCCAACGCCATGAAGGATTGGGCGATCGAGAATGGATGCACACACTATTGCCACTGGTTTCAACCGCTCACGGGATCGACCGCTGAAAAACACGATTCCTTCCTGAGCATCGACAGCAATGGGCAGCCCATCACCGAGTTTTCCGGTGATCAACTCATCCAAGCCGAGCCGGATGCAAGTTCCTTCCCGAGCGGTGGCATCCGAGATACGTGGGAAGCGCGTGGTTACACAGCGTGGGATCCAACAAGTCCGGCCTTCATCGTTCGTAATGGTGGCGAGCGAACACTGTGCATCCCGACCTGCTTCGTGTCATGGACGGGTGAGTCGCTCGATCAGAAGACCCCACTGCTACGCAGTGACGAGGCGCTCAGCAAGCAGGCCATGCGAGTACTGCGGCTCTTCGGAACCGCCGATGGCGTGCATCACGTGACGACGACGCTCGGGATCGAGCAGGAATACTTCCTTCTCGACGACGAACTCGCGACGATGCGGGCGGACATCATTCTCTGTGGACGAACCATCATGGGGGCCGATTCGCCGAAGGGTCATCAGCTCGATGATCACTACTTCGGCGCCATTCCTCGTGGCGTGCTGGCCTTCATGGCCGATGTCGAATCGCGTCTCTTTGAACTCGGCATTCCTGCCAAGACGCGGCACAACGAGGTCGCACCCCAACAGTTCGAACTCGCTCCACTGTTCGAGCGGTCGAATCTCGCGAGCGATCACCAGATGCTCACGATGAGTGTGTTGCAGAAGGTTGCCCGTCTGCACGGCATGCGGTGCCTGATTCACGAGAAGCCATTCAAGGGCATCAACGGATCAGGCAAGCACAACAACTGGGCGATCAGTACCGATACCGGCCACAATCTACTCAGTCCAGGCAAGGCGGGTCAAGGCAACCTGCAGTTCCTGACATTCGTGTGCGCCGTTGTGCGGGCACTCGACCTGCACGCGGATATCCTGCGCGCCTCGGTCGCCAACGCGGGCAATGATCATCGTCTCGGCGCCAACGAAGCACCGCCGGCGATCTTGAGTATCTACACCGGTGAAGAACTCGGCCGCGTGCTCGAGAAACTCGCGACGGGTGAGACCGCCGACTTCCGGGCGGACTCCGAGATGGATCTCGGAACGACCGCGGTGCCGACACTGCAGCGAGCCACGGGTGATCGCAACCGCACGAGTCCGTTCGCCTTCATCGGCAACCGCTTCGAGTTCCGCGCAGTGGGCGGCACGGCCAGTGTCGCGTGGCCCAACGCCGTGCTGAACACGATCATTACCGAGTCGCTTGATTGGATCGTGACCGAGATGGAACAGCACATCGACGGAAACGGTTCGGTTGAAGCCGCAGCGATCGAAGTACTCGGCGGTGTGATGCGAGATCACCATCGCGTGATCTTCAACGGCGACAACTACAGTGCCGAGTGGCACGAAGAGGCGGCCCGTCGCGGCTTGCCGATTCTGCGAGGTACCGCCGATGCGTTGCCCGCGTTTCGAAACGACGATGTTCGCGCCATGTTCGCCAAATACGGGGTCATGAGCATCACCGAAGTCGACGCCCGTATCGATGTGTTGTTCGAAACCTACGTACACACCATGGGCATCGAGGCTCGAACCATGTTGCAGATGGCCGAGACCATGGTGCTTCCAGCAGCGACGCGGTACCAGACCGACCTTGCGACGGCGATCGCAGCCACCGAGGCCGCCGGTGTTGACTGCCCAGCGACGGGTGGTCGGTTGCACGACCTCGTCGGCCATGTGACGGGGCTCGAGGCGGCGCTCAGCGACATCCGCGAGGTACTCAAGCATGAGAGTGATTCGTGTGATACGCACGCTCGCACCGTTCAGGATCGCCTGATCCCGGCCATGGAGAAGGCCCGCGAACACTGTGATGCAATCGAGTGGAGCGTCCCGGCAGACTTGTGGCCGATGCCGACGTATACAGATCTGTTGTTCGGAGGGGAGTGAGCCTCAGCCCTGTGACTTGCCTTGCGCCGCGACCGCTGCTTCGGCTGCGGCGATTGCATCCGTGTCACCGAGGTAGCGGCGGCCAAGTACGTTCATCGCGTCGTCGAACTCGTACACCATTGGAACGCCGGTCGGGATGTTGAGGCTTGTGATGTCCTCGTCCGAGATATCGTCGAGATGCTTGACCAGCGCCCGCAGCGAGTTGCCGTGGGCGGCGATGATGATCCGATCGCCAGCCGCGACACGCGGCTGAATGATGTCGTTCCAGTAAGGGAGGGTCCGCGCCACGGTGTTCTTGAGACATTCCCCGACGGGGAGTTGGTCGGCGGATACATTTACGTAGCGAGGGTCGTTGCCCGGGAACATCGGGTCATCGCGGCTGATCGGCGGCGGGGGAGTGTCGTAGGATCGTCGCCAGATGTGTACCTGCTCTTCACCATGCTTCGCTGCGGTTTCGGACTTGTCGAGTCCCTGCAGCGCGCCATAGTGCCGCTCGTTGAGTTGCCAAGCCTTGGTAGTCGGAATCCAACACTGATCGAGTTCGTGCAGGACAAACCAAAGTGTTCGAATCGCGCGGGTCAAGACACTCGTGTACGCGGCATCAAAGATGAATCCTTCGTCGCGAAGCAGTTGACCGGCAGTCTTGGCTTCGGCTTCGCCCCGCTCGGAAAGATCCTGGTCGACCCAGCCTGTAAACCGATTCTCAAGATTCCACTGGCTCTGGCCGTGCCGAATGCAGACAAGGGTTGGCATGGGGGAATGGTAGCCACCGCGGCCCCGGGGGATCGGTTGTTCCCAGTCGCTACGGACAGTCACCCCATTGTGTGAGGATCACCAGAAGGTCGAGGACGCCGACCTCACCGTCGGCATCAAGATCACCAGCGGCGGTCGCGCCCGCCCAGAGGGAGAGGAAGGCGACGATGTCTTCGCCGTCGCGGTCGCCGTTGAAGTCGAGATCACCCGGGCAGGCGCAGCGGTCGATGATGCTGTCACTGTTGCCATCGGCGCCCGGGAGCAGTACCTCACAAGAATCGGCTTTGCCGGTGTCATCGCAATCGTTTGGGGGGAACGCCCATACGGTGCGTTCTATCGTGTCGTTCCATCCGTCCATTACAAGTATGCCGTCATCCATGGCGGCAGCGTACCGTGAATCTGTAGTCGCCCCGTTCGGGGCGAGTTCGCCTTGGTAGTACCACACGCCGCTACTGCGTTGAAGGTGGTGCGTAGAGAATTCGTACTCCGAATGAACATTGCTCCAGAGAACGACTACAAGATCGTCGCCTTCAATTGCCAAATAGTTGATTTGGCTGCCCTCTGCCGACCATGGAAGAGAGCCCGATACGAATTCGGAATCCCAACTGGTCCCGTTGAAGTGGTCCACGCTGAGGACGGCATTATCGTAGGTGGAACTGACATAGTCGCCCCGTTGGGCGAACGCCCTGGTGTTTGTGTCGGCATCCACCGTGACACACTGACCATAATATCCCTCGGTTTCGCTCATAGTGGAGTATCCAAGATACTCCCATGTGCCTGTATTCAGTTGGTATGAATGTAGGGTACCGCAATTCTCATTGGCGCCGACATCTGCTCCTGGGAGTCCGATCAGAAGCAGGTCGCCATTCAGTGCGACGAAGATCGTGTACCCAATGTTGAGTGGCATTGGAAGCGTTTCGACGACAGACCATGTCTCGCTCACCGCATC
>MPMB02036051.1_pt1 | contig 32237 bp, 35 predicted proteins | sample 1617371 | NCBI WGS metagenome assembly MPMB02 (sample SAMN05944808, study PRJNA350692) | marine metagenome | biome: marine; feature: ODZ; material: water; isolation source: 300 m water sample filtered on 0.2 um supor filter | place: Pacific Ocean | collected 2012-04-08 | depth 300m m
ATTTTCGTCGGCATCGACGTCATCGGCGGCTACCTGACCGAGATCAACGTCACCTCGCCCACCGGCCTCCAGGAGATCAACCGCTTCGACGGCGTCAAACTGGAAGCGCAAATCTGGGACGCCATCGAGGCGCGGCTCTAAAGGCTGTGAATCCACTCTTCCGGGGAGTCCGCAAGCATCTCAAAACATTGAGTTTGTCGCCCCGGCGGTGGCGGCGGGGCAAGACGGCGAGGGGGTAAAACGGGCGAATCGGGGCGTTGTCGCGCGATGCCCTCAGGCCCGTTTGATCATACCGCCGAGATCGCGCCCGGCGAAGATATGAACATGGAAGTGGGATACCTCCTGGTGCGCGTCGGCGCCGTTGTTGGCGAGAAAGCGATAACCGGCCTCGACCGCGCCCAGGTCACGCGCCACCTTGCCGACGGCGCGGAAGAACCCGGCAATTTCAGCGTCCGTTCCGTTCTCGGAAAAATCATCCAACGACACATAGGCGCCCTTGGGAATGACCAGGACATGGGTCGGCGCTTGCGGGTTGATGTCATTGAACGCCAGCACGGCCTCGTCTTCATAGACCTTATCGCAGGGAATTTCGCCGCGCAGGATCTTGGCGAAAATGTTTTCCGGATCGTAAGCCATGGCGTCGCCCTTTCTCAGTCACTGTCCCTTGATGCTTTTTCCTCCACCCCCGCGGTGCCGGCCCGGCTTGCCAATTCGTCGTAGACGTCTTCGGGGGTGATGTCCTGTTCCGCCCATAACACCATCAGGTGATAGAGAAGATCGGCGCTTTCGGAGACCACGTGGGCCGGCGTTTCGCGAAGCGCGGAGACAATTACCTCGGTGGATTCCTCGCCGATTTTCCTGGCGATTTTTTCGACCCCGCCATCGAAAAGCTGCGCCGTATAAGAGGTCTCGGGGTCGGCGCCTTTTCGGCTTTTGATGACCCTATATAACTCATCGAGAAAGCGGCGGGACATATGGTCTTCGGTCATGGCGTTATCTCCTTTAAGGGCCGGCCGGGTTGTCTCTGACGGCGGCGCCGGCGGCCTTCATGTAGGCCTTGGCTTCGGCAATGGTATAGGTCCCGAAATGAAAGATCGAGGCTGCCAACACCGCCGACGCATGGCCTTCGGTGACGCCCTCGACCAGATGGTCCAAGGTGCCGACGCCGCCGGACGCGATCACCGGCACCGTCAGCGCATCGGCAACGGCACGGGTCAGGCCTAAATTAAAGCCTTTCTGGGTGCCGTCCCGATCCATGGACGTCAGCAGAATTTCACCGGCCCCCAGTTCGGCCATGCGCTGGCTCCAGCCGATGGCCTCGATGCCGGTGGCTTCGCGGCCGCCGTGGGTGAAAATCTCGTAAGTATCCGGGCCGGTGGATTTGGCATCGACGGAAACGACGATGCATTGGCTGCCGAACTTTTCCGCCGCCTCACCGACAAAATCGGGGTTTTTGACCGCCGCCGTGTTGATGGCGACTTTATCGGCGCCGGCCAGCAGCAGTTTTCGGATGTCTTCGATTTTTCGAACCCCGCCGCCGACGGTCAACGGCATGAAACATTGTTCCGCCGTGTGATTGACGACGTCGTAAATGGTGTCGCGGTTGTCCGAGCTGGCGGTGATATCGAGGAAGCAAAGCTCATCCGCCCCGGCCTGATCATAAACCCGGGCTTGTTCGACGGGGTCGCCGGCATCGACCAAATCGACGAAATTGACCCCTTTGACGACGCGGCCGGCGTCGACATCCAGACAGGGAATGATACGAACCTTTAACATCAATCCGATAACAGCCCGACGGCGGCGGCCAGGTCAATACGGCCGTCATAAAGGGCGCGGCCGGAAATGACGCCTTCCAGCAACCCGGCGCCGGCGTCTTTCAAGGCCTCAAGGTCATCGAGGGAGGAAACGCCGCCGGACGCGATCACCGGCACCGACACCGCGTTTGCCAATTCCACCGTGGCGTCGATGTTGGGGCCGTCCATGGCGCCGTCGCGGGCGATGTCCGTATAAATGATGGCGGCGGCGCCGCAATCCTCAAATTTTTTGGCCAGGTCCAAACCGGTGATTTCCGACAATTCGGTCCAGCCCTCGACGGCGACCATGCCGTCCCTAGCATCGATGCCCACCGCCACCCGGCCGGGATGACGCGCACACGCCTGCTTGACCAGGTCGGGATCGCGCACCGCAACGGTGCCCAAAATGACCCGGCGAACGCCCCGGTCGAGCCAGAAATCGATGCTCTGCATGTCCCGGATGCCGCCGCCTAGCTGAACCGGAATATCCACCATATCGAGGATGCCGCTGACCGCTTCATCGTTGACCGGGCGCCCGGAAACGGCGCCGTTGAGATCGACCACATGCAGCCATTGGGCGCCGGCGTCGGCAAATCCCTTGGCCTGGCCGGGCGGGTCGTCGCCGAACACCGTTACCCGGTCCATGTCGCCCTGGAACAGGCGCACGCATTGGCCGTCTTTTAAATCGATGGCGGGGAAAAATATCATGGCTGCCATTTGAGGAAATTGGTGATCAGCCGCAGTCCCACGGCCTGGCTTTTTTCCGGGTGAAACTGGGTGCCGAGCAGATTATCGCGGCCGGCCACCGCCGTCACCGGGCCGCCGTAATCGGCGGTCGCCAGGACCTGGGACGGGTCCTTAGGGACCAACCCGTAGGAGTGGACGAAATAAACGTGCGCATCTTCGCCGATGCCATCCAAGAAGGGATGCGACGGATCCTCAACCTTGAGCGCGTTCCAGCCCATGTGGGGAATTTTCAGGCTGCTGTCGGTCGGCGTCAAGGCGACCACTTCGCCCGGAATCCAACCGAAACCGGGGGTATCGACGTGTTCGCGCCCGATGTCCGCCATCAACTGCATGCCGACGCAGATGCCTAAGAACGGCGTGCCCGCATCGATCACTTGGGCGGTGAGCGCGTCCTCCATGCCGTCCAGCGCACCCAGGCCCCGGCGGCAATCGGCAAAAGCGCCGACGCCGGGAAGCACGATGTGGGTCGCGCCGCTTAAGTCCTCGGCCCTGCCGGTGACGATGACGTCGAGGCCGAGCCGGGCCTCGGCGATGGCGCGCTCGAACGCTTTTGCCGCCGAGCGCAGATTGCCGGAACCGTAATCGATAATGGCGACCGTCATGACGTAAAGTCGGCGGCCAGCGCCGGTTCCAAATCCAGATACCGGCGCAGCGCATGTTCCTTATTGAGGCCGCTGACGACGCCGTCAACGGCATAGCCCAATTGGGCCAGTCTTGCCTGCCGGTAGTCGTTGGCCAGATAGCCGATGATCGCGGCGATGCCGAGCGCCACGGCTGTCTGGGTTACAGGGTCGGGGCGCAAGAAATAAATGCCTATGCCGAGGACGATATTGGCCGCCAAGATCAGCGCCGCCGCCAGCCAAAGCCGATGCCACAGCGCCCACAGGATCGACAGGAAGAAGGCCGGCCAGCAAAACCCCTCCTTGACCAGAACCACGTCGCGGTTCGGATCAAGGCCGTGACGGCGCAAATGGACGGTGTAAGTCTTCATGCTCAACAACCATGATCATTCATTACGGGGCCGGCTCACAACGAGCCGCCGAGAACCCCTTTGGTGGACGGCACCGCGTCGCTCTTGCGTGGATCGATTTCGATGGCCTGGCGTAACGCCCGGGCCAGGCCCTTATAACAGGATTCGACGATGTGGTGATTGTTCTCGCCGTAAATGTTTTCCACGTGCAGGGTGATCCCGGCGACCTGGGCGAAAGCCTGGAACCATTCCTTGAACAGTTCGGTATCCATCTCGCCCAGTTTCGGGCGCGTGAAATCCACCTTCCATATCAAATAGGGGCGGTTGGAAACATCCAGCGTGACGCGGGTCAGGGTCTCGTCCATGGGGATATGGGCGGCGCCGTAGCGCGTGATTCCGGCGCGATCGCCGAGGGCATCGGCGACCGCCTCGCCGATGGCGATGCCGGTGTCCTCGGTGGTGTGGTGAAAATCGATGTGCAGGTCGCCCTTGGCCTCCACCTCCAGGTCGATCAGGCTGTGCCGCGACAATTGTTCCAACATGTGGTCGAGAAAGCCGATCCCGGTACTGACGCTATATTCGCCGCTGCCGTCGAGATTGACGGCGGCGCGAATGCTGGTCTCCTTGGTGCGGCGTTCGATGGTGGCGGTTCGCATGGTTACGTCTCCTGGCGAGGGCGGCGGTGATTTTGGAGAAACGGCGGCGGCGGCGCCAAGAAGGTCGGCCGGGCCGCAATCGAGGCCGGCGGCAAGCCGTTCCATCCAGTCTTGTGTCAGCTTGCGCCGCCCGGCTTCAAGGTGTCCGACCTGTTGCCCGGTGGTACCGATCCGTTTGGCCAGATCCTGCTGACTTAAAGCCTTTTGTTTCCTTAGGTCGCGTATTTTGTTTGTCATGGCTCTATATAAACAAGTTGTTTCTATTTATACAAACATTTTGTTGTTTATAAGGGTCTGGTTCGCCGCTTAAAACAAACAAACGGCTTGCCGGGATTATCGCCGGATACTTAACACCCCGCCGCCGACGACGCCAGCCCCCGAAGGCCCGAGGGGTTTGGACTTGAAGCCGCCGTTTTACAAGCCCAAATCTGTCGCTATAGTCCCGTGCCTGTCCTTCGGGCGGGGCGTTTACATATTTACTGACAGGATAAATTTTCATGGCACAAGAAAACCACCCGTCCTGGCACGGCACCACCATCCTCGCCGTGCGCAAGGGCAAGTCCGTGGTGATCGCCGGAGACGGCCAAGTCAGCCTCGGCGATACCGTGATCAAGGCGAATGCCCGCAAAGTGCGCCGTCTTGGCGACGGCAAGGTGATCGGCGGTTTCGCCGGCGCCACCGCCGACGCCTTCACCCTGTTTGAGCGCTTAGAAGCCAAGCTGGAACAATACCCCGGCCAATTGACCCGCGCCGCGGTCGAGCTCGCCAAGGACTGGCGCACGGACCGCTACCTGCGGCGCCTGGAGGCGATGATGGCGGTCGCCGATCAGGACGTATCGCTGGTGCTGACCGGCACCGGCGACGTGCTGGAGCCCGAAGAAGGCCTCATCGGTATCGGCTCGGGCGGTAATTACGCGCTCGCCGCCGCCCGCGCCCTGATCGGGCAAAAGGGCCTGAGCGCCGAGGACATCGCCAAACAATCGATGGCCATCGCCGCCGGCATCTGCGTCTACACCAACGAAAACATCACCATCGAGGCCCTATGACCATCAACAGCTTTACCCCGCGCGAGATCGTTTCCGAACTGGACCGGCATATCGTCGGCCAGGACGACGCCAAGCGCGCCGTCGCCATTGCGCTTCGTAACCGCTGGCGGCGCCAGCAGCTCGACGACACCATGAAGGAAGAGGTGCTGCCCAAGAACATCCTGATGATCGGCCCCACCGGCGTCGGCAAGACCGAGATCGCCAGGCGATTGGCGAAAATGGCGCAGGCGCCGTTCATCAAGGTCGAGGCGACCAAGTTCACCGAGGTCGGCTATGTCGGCCGCGATGTCGAACAGATCGTCCGCGACCTGGTCGAATTCGCCATCCACATGATCCGCGACAAAATGCGTAAGCAGGTCACGGCGAAGGCGGAACTGCAAGCCGAAGACCGGGTCCTTGACGCCCTGGTCGGCGAAGACGCCGGCAAGGAGACCCGCCAGAAATTCCGCAAAATGCTGCGCGAAGGGGAATTGGACGACAAGGAAATCGAGATCACCGTCAACGACGCATCGGGCGGCGGCATGCCGACCTTCGATATCCCCGGCATGCCCGGATCGCAAATGGGGATGATCAACTTAGGCGATATGCTGGGCAAAACCTTCGGCCAGCCGCAGAAAACCAAAAAAATGACGGTCGAGGAATCCTATGAGGTGCTGATCACCGACGAGGCCGATCAGCTGCTGGACGAAGAGAAGATCGTCCGCGAAGCCATCGACGCGGTAGAGAACAACGGCATCGTGTTCCTGGATGAGATCGACAAGATCACCGCGCGGTCCGAGCGCGTCGGCGCCGACGTCAGCCGCGAAGGCGTACAACGCGACCTGTTGCCGCTGATCGAGGGAACGACGGTGGCGACCAAGCATGGCGCGGTGAAAACCGATCATATCCTGTTCATCGCGTCCGGCGCCTTTCATGTCGCCAAGCCGTCGGACATGCTGCCGGAACTGCAGGGCCGGCTGCCGATCCGGGTCGAGCTCAACGCGCTCAGCCGCGATGACCTGGTCCGCATCCTGACCGAGCCCGAGGCCAGCCTGATCAAGCAGTACACCGCCTTGATGGGGGTCGAAGAGGTCACCCTGGACATCACGGCTGATGCTGTTGAGGAAATCGCCGATATGGCGGTCGAGATCAATACCGGCGTCGAGAACATCGGCGCCCGGCGCTTGCACACGGTGTTGGAAAAGCTGGTCGAGGAGATCAGCTTCACCGCATCCGAACGCAACGGCGAGACCGTCAAGCTCGACGCCAAGGATGTCCGCGAAAAAGTCGGCGACCTGGCCAAGGACGCGGATCTCAGGAAGTTTATACTCTAGGTACCGCAAATTCGTCGTCGCAAATGGAGCCCATTTGCTCGGGATTTGCTCTTTATGTAGCCGCAAATGCGTCGTCGCAAATGGAGCCCATTTGCTCGGGATTTGTTCTTTATGTAGCCGCAAATTCGTCGTCGCAAATGGAGCCCATTTGCTCGGGATTTGCTTTAGTGCGTCGGGCCGGCCTTGGCCTTGGCGCCGAGGCGGCCGCGGATTTCGTGCAGGATCCACTCGATGGTATCTTCGTCCATGTCGTGGATATTTTCGGCGAGCACGTTGGCCAATTCCGTCGCCGTCGGGCTCAGCCCGGCGGTATCGACGGTGACGCGCGGGTGCGACAGTTCGGCCAGGCGCTTCAGTTCTTCGGCCTCGTCCCAACCAAGCTTGAAGTATCCGGCAATCTGTTGAATCAGGCCGGAGCCGGGGCGGCCCCGGTGGCCATGCTCCAACGCCGAAAAATAGGCCGAGGTCACGTCCAGGTCTTCGGCCATTTTTTTCAACGATATGTTCCGCGCCGCGCGCAGCTCGCGGACCTTGGTTCCGAACGGGGTCATTTCAGCCTCTTCAGCAAAACATAAAGCGCGCCTTCGCCGCCATCCTTGGGCGCGGCGTGGGAAAACGCCCGCACCATGCGCCGGTTGTCGCCCTCGTTCAGCCATCTGGGCACGGCTTCGCGCAGCACGCCTTCACCGCCGGCGCCCTTGCCGGTGATCACCAGCACCGAGCGCCGGCCCATCGCTTGGCTGTCGAAAAGAAACCCACCCAATTCACGGTGGGCCTGGGCCTGGGTCATGCCGTGCAGGTCGATCCTGGCTTCGATGTCGACCTGGCCGCGGCGCATTTTGGTCTGCGTGCGCCGGTCCAGGCCGGGGGCTTCGCCGTGGCTGAGGTCCGGTTCAGGTTGTGGTGCGGGTTGCGGCGACGGTGATGTTTCGGGTGAGGGGACTTTGGACTTTTTCGTATCCGGGGCCGGCGCAGTGTCGTCGGCGGGTGCCGGCTCATCGACCAGCAGATACGAATCTTGCAACGGCTCGACGTCGTCCATGACCTGTTGCCAGAGGTCGGATTCGGCGTCGCTGGGCCGGCGCGGCGGCCGAGGGGTATTTTGGCGGGGGGGTTTCGGTTCTTTACCCATCGACAATCACAATATGAAGGCGTTGCGGCCCATGCGCGCCCAACAGCAGGGTTTGCTCGATATCGGCGGTGCGCGACGGGCCGGTGATCCAGTTGACGTTACGCGGCATGAAGGGGGTTCCGGCTTCCGTCTCGGGGTCTGTGTTTTCGGCCCGAAGGCGGCCCCAGACCTGTTCGTAATCACCGACAATTTCAGACGCCGCAACCACCACCACATGGGTCGGCGGCAGGAAGCTCAAGGTGGTCGGGTTTCCGGGCCCTGACAACAGAACCAAGGTGCCGGTTTCGGCGACGCCGGCGAAGGCCCGGCTGACGCCGGCTGTTTCCGTCCCGTCGGCCTGGCCTTCCTCGACACTGAGCAGGGTTTGCTCCGTCCACGGAATGGATTTATCGGAAATGTCCGGGGCGATTTTCAGTTGCATGGGCAGGTTGTTCTTGGCCAGAAACCGTGCCACTTCGCGCGGCACCCCGTCCATGCTGGAGACCCGCGCCACGGTGGCGCTGACCCGTTCGGCCTCGCGAATGAAAAGGTCGACTCTCGCTTTGTCACCCAGGCGCCCGCGGGCCGGGATCACGCCGGCCCGGTGATCGGCGAGACGCTGGCGGGCTTCATCGTCTTCTCCCGGCGTCGCCGCCTTGACGGCGGCAAGGATATCGGCCCGGGCGTCGCTCATGGCCGTCTCTCTTTATGACTCTGGGCCTTGTGCCAGCGCGAAATAAAGGTGCCGCCTTCCGGCGCCGGCAGGTCGCGAAGTGTCGTCCAGCCGCGGCCAAAGGGCAGCCACCGGAAGCGCCCGTTGTCGCGACCGAGGGCGGCGAGGACGGCAACCGGGGCGGCAACGGCCAAACGGTAAAGCCAGGGCCGGCGCGCCAGGGCGGCCCAGGCCTTAAGCGCGGCGCGGCTGACAAACGAGGTTTTATCCTGCTCGAACTGCCGTTTGCGCCACGACCTCAACATCCGGGGCAGGGGAATGCGCATCGGGCAGACCTCTTCGCATTTACCGCACAGGGTCGAGGCGTTCGGCAAATGCTGGGCTTCGTCGAGCCCGATCAGGTTCGGGATCAACACCGCCCCCATGGGGCCGGAATACACCCAACCGTAGGCATGGCCGCCGACGGACTTGTAGATCGGACAATGATTAAGGCACGCGCCGCAGCGAATACACCGGAGCATGTCATGAAATTCGGTGCCCAACATTTTGGTGCGGCCGTTGTCGAGCAGGACGATGTGGAAATCTTCCGGCCCGTCCAGGTCGTCGGCACGCTTCGGCCCGGTGCAAAAGGTCGTATAGACGGACATGTCCTGGCCGGTCGCCGAACGCGCCAGGACCCGCAGGATGGTGGTCGCGTCCTCCAGGGTCGGGACGATTTTTTCCAGGCTGGCGATGGCGATGTGAGTCTTCGGCAGGGAATAGGTTAGATCCGCGTTGCCTTCGTTGGTGACCAACACAATGGACCCGGTTTCGGCAACCAGCATATTGGCGCCGGTCAGGCCGACGTCGGCGGATATGAATTTCCGGCGCAATTCGCCTCTGGCTTCTTCCAACAGCGTTTCCGGCTCTTCCAGGTTGCGGGCCGCCTCCAGGTGGCCGTGTTTATCGCGGAAGGTTTCGGCGATTTGGTCCTTGGTCAGGTGGATGGCGGGCGCGATGATGTGGCTGGACGGTTCGTGGCGTAGCTGGATGATATATTCACCGAGATCGGTTTCCACCGGCTCGACGCCATGGGTTTCCAGGTGCTCGTTAATGGCGATTTCCTCGCTGATCATGGACTTGCTTTTGGTCACCGTCTTGGCGCCGGCCTGTTTGCAAATTCTGAGGATGGTGGTGCGCGCTTCCGCCGCACTACGGCACCAGTGGACGGTGCCGCCGGCCTCAACCACCCGCGCCTCGAACGCTTCCAGGTAGAAGCCCAGGTTGGCGAGGACATGTTTTTTGATGTCGCGGGCCTGATCGCGCAGGTCTTCGAATTCCGGCAGCCGTGCCGCCGCGTCGCGCCGTTTCGCCGGAAAGCCGTCGGACAGCTTCGCTAAGGCGTCGCGCAGGTTAGCGTCGGCGAGGGCGTGGGCGGCGTTTTCCTTAAAGGTTGCGGCGGTCGATTCCATGGGCTCCCGGCCTCCGTCAGCTTTTATCTTTATCGGCGGGGCTGCCGATGGGCGGGCCATCGGTCATCCCGGCCAAGACTTCGGCGATATGGCGCACCCGCACTTCGGAGCCGCGGCGTTGCAAACGGCCGGCCATATTCATCAAACAACCGAGATCCCCTGCCAATAGGGTATCGGCGCCGGTGGCCAGGATATCATCAACCTTGGCGTCGACCATGCGGCCGGAAATGTCGGGATACTTGACGCAAAACAAGCCGCCGAAACCGCAACAGGTCTCGCTTTCCTTGCCTTCACGCAGCGTCAGTCCGCTGATGCGGCTCAATAAGGCGCGGGGCTGGTCCTTGACCTTCATTTCGCGCAACGACGAACACGAATCATGATAGGTGACGGTGCCGTCATAGGCGGTATCAATGCCGTCAATCTTGAGGACATCGACCAAAAAGGAGACCAGCTCATAGGTCTTGGCGGCCAACGCGTGTGCACGGGCGGCCATGTTCGGGTCGTCATCAAACAACCCGACGTAATGGTGCTTGATCATGCCGGCGCAGGACCCCGAGGGTGCGACCACATAATCAAAGCCCTCGAACGCCGCGATCACTTTCCTGGCGATGGCCTGGGCGTCGGCGTTGTCACCGGCATTATAGGCCGGTTGGCCGCAACAGCTTTGCGCCTTGGGCACCGAAACCCGGCAGCCCGCATCCTCCATCAGCTTGGCCGAAGCGAAGCCGACCGATGGCCGCGTCAAGTCGACCAGACAGGTGGCGAAAAGACCGACTGAGATTGATCGGGCAGGGGTTTCTGACATACCCCAAACAATGGTCGTTTCAGGGGCCAAAGGCAAGATGGGGGTCGCCGCCTGAGTCCCTTACTTCGGCAACAGCAAATAGTAGGTGCCGGCCTCTTTCATCCGGCCCGCCATGATCCCGGCCGACATGCCGTAGCCGACAAACAGGTCGCCCCGGACCGGGCCGGTGATGGCGCTGCCCGTGTCCTGGGCGATGACCAGGCGGCGGAGCGGTTTTCTCGACTTTCCCGGCTCGGTGGTGTTGAGCCAGATCGGCACGCCGAGGGGAATAAATTTCCGGTCAACGGCGAGGCTCCGGCCCGGCGTCAGGACGACCCCCTGCGCCCCGATGGGGCCGTCACCATCGAGGATCCGGAAAAAGATAAAGGACTTATTTTTTTCCATCAGCCGAAGGCCGGCCAGTGGATTCGTCTTTAGCCATGCTTGAATTGACTGCATGGAAACGTCGTCCGAATCCAGGACCCCCTTGGCCACCAGTTCGCGTCCGATCGGCGTGTAACGATGGCCGTTGCGCCCGGCAAACCCGATCCGTACTTGCGAGCCGTCCTGAAGCACCACCCGGCCCGAGCCCTGGATATGCAAAAAGAATGCATCGATGGCGCTATCGACCCAAAGCAGTTCCAGTTGCCTGCCCTTGAGAATGCCGCCATTGATCTCGGCGCGGGTGGGATAGGGGGTAACCTTGTTTTTGATGTTGCGGCCGGCGATGGTCTCGCCTTTCCATTTCGGCCGGAATTTCCCAAGATCAATGGAAACAAGGTCTTTCGGGCGGGCGTAAATTGGATACCGGTAGGTGGTATCGGGCTGCCAGGCACCACGGAGTTCGGCTTCGTAATAGCCGGTAAACAGGCCTCTGGCCTGGTTGTCATTACTGGCCCGGTACGGCGTAAAATTCGATTCGAAAAAATACCTGATCTCGGTCTCGGTTCCCGATTGCACCTTGGCCGCCGTCTCGCAAATCGGAAGCCAGTCCGAAATTCGGCTTGGCACCCATTTAAGCTTTAGCTTTAGGTCGGGCGGCAGGGTTTTTAATTTGGCGCACGACCTCAGGAACACCGGCAGGACGTCTGACAGCTTGTCGCCCTTCCATCCCGGAAGCCTCTCGAAGTTGGTGCGGTCGAGCTTAAGATACCCCCAGGGAGTTTCGGCGGGGCGTTCATCGGGAACAAAGGGCAGCCCGCACGCCGCCAGAAGAGGAAAAAGCATCGCCGCCGCCAGCGATGTCAAAATATTTGAGAAGGGCCTTTGTCTATTCAAGGCTGCTGGTCGCAACCAAGGCCCAGTTTGGATCGCTGGATTTCGTATCCCTGGCGAAGGTCCAAAAATCGGTGACATCGATAACCGCATTGGGATTGCCGTCGATGACGTCACCGTTTTCATCACGGGTAGCATTGATTTGTTCGCTGACGAATTTGATGGTGATATTTACCGTCCGGCCCTCGACATAGGCTTCGACAATTTCCGTCGACAGAATACCGACCAGGGTGTCTTCCAGGGTTTCGCCGGAATGCTCCCGATCCCGGATCGCTTGCGAGAAATTGGCCAGAACCTCAGGGTTCAACAGGGGCTTCAGCGCCCCGGTGTCGCCGCTGGCATAGGCGCCGAGAATAACCTCAAAGGCGATACGGGCGCCTGAAAGAAATTCATCCGGATCAAACTTCTGATCAAGCGCCCGGACTTTTTTGAGACCCTTGGCCAGGGGGTCTTCATTATCAACCGCCCCATCCGCAACTTCTTTTTCGGCGTCGTTTTCGGCGTCGTTTTCAGCGTCGTTTTTTGACGCCGGGTCACTGCGATCCGGCAGCTCCACCACGTTATCATCGGAGGATTCCTTGAATTGTTCTTTTTGCCGGTTTTTAAACGGACCACGGAACTTGCCCTCGTGACCGTCCCGGCGACCGAGAACACCGCGAAGCCGCAACACCAAAAAGGCAGCAACCATCGCGAAGAATATGATGTCGATAAACTGGAAACCTTCGCCCATTATTGGTAACGGCTCTTAAACCACGGGGGACAGGCCTGTGTGGACGGCCCCGCACGCTTGAGTTAAATACAATGCCCAACGCCTACACACGTTAACGGCTAACGGCACCCAGGTCCATAAACCTGTCCCAATGGTCGAAACGCGGTAGGCTTCTTAAGCGTAGATAGGCAGGAAAACCGGAAAGAGCAAGCATGGGAGCCATCCTTTTCATTATCCTGGTCGGGGTGCCGATTGTCGAAATCGCCCTTTTTATTGAAATCGGCGGGTTGATCGGTTTTTGGTCGACCATCGGTGTTGTCGTCCTGACCGCGCTTGCCGGCACCACATTGCTTCGTTACCAGGGGTTGGCGACGCTGCGAAAGGCGCAGGCCAGCCTTGAGCAGAACCGGTTTCCAATCGATGAGGTTTTCGACGGTCTTTGCCTGGCAGTGGCCGGTGCGTTGTTGCTGACACCCGGTTTTTTTACCGATGGGATCGGGCTGTTGCTTTTTCTGCCCCCGTTACGAAAATTTTTGCGGCACCGTATCGCCCGCATGATGGCTGAGCGTGGCCATGTTGAGGTTCACGCAACCGGGCCGAATGGAGAGGCGGGGCCTGTTATCGATGGTGAATTCGAAGACATCACCCCCGGCGAAGATAGACCGCCGGAACGGTTGGATATTAAGCCGGGCGATAAAGAGGATTAATGCGTGAAGTGGTTGTTCGGGCCGTCATTCCATGATAGCCACGGGGCCTCTTAATATTCAGCAATATGGCAAACAGGTATCGGAAGAGGAACCATGGCGAAAAAATCAAAGAAAGACAACGCGCCTGACAAAAAAGCGAGCGCAGCCCCCGACGTAATCCCCGGGGCGGCGGACAGCGGTGATCAACCAGCCCCGGACCAGGTTCCCGAAGGGGCGGTCAATGAGCAGCCGATTGCGATTAACGCCCAGTATACCAAGGATCTTTCCTTTGAGGCGCCGGGGGCTCCCGGAATCTTCGGATTGATGCAGCAGGAACCTCCGGATATCAGCGTCAATGTTAATGTCAACGTCAATCCTCTTCAGGAAAAGACCTTTGAGGTGATTCTTGAGATCGGCGCCGAGTGCAAGATCAAAGACCAGACGGCATTCATTCTGGAGCTGGAGTACGCGGGTGTTTTCACCCTTGGTGTCCCCGAAGAACATGTACAGCCGGTGTTGTTGATTGAATGCCCGCGCCTGTTGTTCCCGTTTGCCCGAAATATCCTCTCCGATGTTTCCCGTGACGGCGGGTTTCCGCCGTTGATGTTGGGGCCGCTGGACTTTGCCGCCATGTATCAGGCCAAGATGCAAGAGCTTGAAAAAACCATGGCGGCGGGTGGAGCCGCGGGCGGTGAGGCGCCCGGCGCGACGAATTAATCCCGTCCTAAGCCTTCCAGATCGGGGTCACCAGCTTCTCAAGAAAGACCGCGTGGGTGGCCTTTTCCTCGGGACTCGGCGCATGCGGGCGGGGCGGGCGCCGGTTTGGTCCACCTCCTTCGGCGACGGTCTCGGTTTCGGCGGCAAGCTCGAGGCCCTGCTGGCGGCCGCCGATCAGTTCCAGGTAGACGTCCGACAGCAGCCGCGCATCCTTGAGGGCGCCATGCAGGGTGCGATCCGAGTTGTCGATTTGAAAGCGCCGGCACAGGGCGTCCAGATTGACCTGAGAACCGGGAAACTTGCGCCGCGCCAGTCCTACCGTATCGATGGCGCGTTCCACCGAAAGCGGCTCTTGCCCAATTATTTCGCGCTCGGCGTTAAGGAACCCCAGGTCGAAATCGGCATTGTGAATGATCAGCATCGAATCACCGATAAAGTCCTCAAACGCCTCGGCAATGTCGGCGAATTTTGGCTTATCGGATAGAAATTCCTCGCTTAGCCCGTGAATCGCCTCGGCCTGTTCGGGTATATCCCGCTCGGGGTTGATGTATTCATGGAAGTGCTGCCCAGTGGGCATATGATTGACCAGCTCGACACAACCGATCTCGACGATTCTGTCACCGGATTTCGCACTCAGGCCCGTGGTTTCCGTATCAAGGACGACTTCACGCAATATTTCGTCTCCCTGCCAAGGATTGAATACGTGTCCGGGGCGGCCAGTTTTTCCCCCGCCAATGCCAGGTGAGTCTGACAATGTTCCGAATTTGAAGCAAGCTGAAGTCGCGGCCAAGGCCGGTTAAAACGACAAAATCCGAGCGTCGGCGTTTTTCCGCATCCGGTGTTTGCCGCGCCAGAATCGAGTCCAATCTTTCGCGGGTCATACCGGGCCGCCTGAGAACCCTTCGTTCCTGCAGAAACTTAGGCGCCGATACCGTAATCACAATGTCACAACGATCTTCGGCGCCGGTTTCAAACAGCAGCGGAATGTCGAGAATAACCTGGCGGCAGCCATGGCGCGCGTGGCGCTTAAGAAATTGCTGTTCCCGGCGGCGCACCATCGGATGCAGAATTTCTTCAAGCCGGCCAAGGCCCGCGGGATCACCAAAAACCCGATTGGCGAGGGCTTCGCGGTCAATTTCGCCTTTTTCTATGGCTTCGGGAAACATCTTTGCAATCGGGCCAGTCGCCTCGCCGCCAATTCCCGTCAGTTCATGAACGGCGATATCGGCATCATGAACAGGAAGTCCCAAGCGGCGGAAATTGTCGGCGGCGACGGTCTTGCCCATACCGATGGACCCGGTCAGCCCAAAAATCAGCATTCTTCAAGGCCTTCCAGGATAAAGGCCCTTAGGGCGTCCGTGACTTCCGGCTTGACCCCGAACCAAAAGAAAAAACCCGGCCGCGCCTGATGCAGCAACATGCCTAACCCATCGACGACCGGGTTGCCGAGTTGTCGCGCCGTCGTCAACAACGGTGTTATCAACGGCGTATAGACAATATCCGTGACTACGGCGGACGCCGGCAGGTTTTCCAGGTCCAGATCAAGGGGGTCTTTGTCCTTCATCCCCAACGTGGTGGTGTTGACCAGGAGTCCGATTTCTTCAAGCGCCGATGTTCGCTTGTCCCAATCGATGACGGTGATGGCGCCGCCGATTTCCTTGGCCAGCTGGTCGGCGCGTTCGCGGGTTCGGTTGACAAGCCTAAGCTCGCCCACCCCGGCCTCCAATAACGCCGCGACAATGGCGCGCGCCGCCCCGCCGGCGCCCAGCACCGTAACCGGGCCCTGATTCGCCGCCCAATCGGGGGCGCCGTCTTTCAGGTTTTCCATAAAACCAAAGCCATCGGTGTTGCCGCCATACAGTGTTCCCTCCTGCACGACGACGGTATTCACGGCGCCGATGCGCCGGGCATTATCGTCCAGGGTATCCATGTGGGCGACGGCGGCCTCTTTGTGGGGGACGGTGATGTTGACGCCGGCGAATTCCTGACTGGCAAGCTTGAGCAGAAAAAGCCGCAGCGAATCCGGGGGAATCGCCAAGGGCTCATAAACGCCGTTGATATCGTGTTCCTTCAGCCAATAACCGTGCAGCCGCGGCGACAGGGAGTGGCTGATCGGCCAGCCGATGACTCCGGCTTGAATGAATCTGTTGTTTTCGGTCACATCGGCGATCCTTGGTATTACTCCGCGGTAGCGCCCACCTTGCGCAAAAAATCCAGCAAGGCCAAGAGTGGCAATCCCAAAATGGTAAAATAATCGCCATCGATGTGGCTGAACAATTGTGCCCCCGACCCTTCCAGCCGATAGGCCCCGACGCTTTCCAGGATATCAGGGCCAGATTCCTCGATGTAGTTTTCCAGAAACCCGTCCGAGAAATCACGCATGGTCAGGTGAGGCATTTCCAAATGGCGCCAGACATTGGCGTCGCCCCGGTAGACCGAAACGGCGCTGATCAATCGGTGACGGCGGCCACGAAGCGCCCTCAGCGTTTCCGCGGCGGCGGCGAAATCCGGTGGCTTATCGAACCAATGGCCATCACATTCCAAGATTTGATCGGCGCCGATGACCAGGGCCTGTGGGATGCGGGCGGCGACTTCTCCGGCCTTGGCGTCGGCCAGGACGGTGGCGGCGGTTTCCACATTACCGTCCTCACGACGCACGCGCTTTTTAATTTTCATCTCGTCAATGGCCGCGGTTTCGCATCGGTGGCGAACACCGGCGTTACTCAAGATGTCGCTGCGGATTTTGCTGGCCGAAGCCAGAACGATGGAACCCATTTCGCCCCCGTTCTTGAAAACGATCAGTCTTCTTCTTCCTTGCGGCGGTTATACAGTTGAATGATGGTCGCCGCCGTTTCTTCAATTGATTTACGGCTGACGTTAATCACCGGCCAATTGTTTTTAGTGAACAGACGCCGGGCATCGTTGATTTCCTCGGACACCTTTTCAAGATCGACGTAATCGCTTCCTTCATCCTGGTCGAGCAACTTCAATCGCTGCCGGCGGATTTCAACCAACCGCTTGGGTTCCTTGGTCAGCCCGACAACCAAAGGATTGGTAGCGGTAAACACTTCCTCGGGCAGCATGCAGCCCGGCACAATGGGAATGTTGGCGGTTTTAATGCCGCGGTTCGCCAGATAAATGCTGGTCGGGGTTTTTGACGTCCTCGAAACACCCATCAATACGACGTCCGCCTTGTCCAGATCGCGGGTCATTTGCCCGTCATCATGGCTGAGGACAAAGTGCATGGCCTCGATGCGGCTGAAATATTCCGCGTCCATGACATGTTGGCGGCCGGGCATGGGATGAACTTCGGCATCCAGGTGGGCGCCCAGCTTGGCGGTAATCTGATCGAGGATGGCAATGCAGGGCACCTGAAGTTTCCGGCATCCGTCTTCCAGCATGTTGCGGATTTCATCGTTGACGACGGTATACAGAACGAAACCCGGATCTTCGCGAATGCCGTCCAGGACTTCCTGGACCTGTTCCTTGGACCGGACCATGGACCAAAGATGTTCATGGGCGTCAATGGTATCGAATTGGACCAGACACGCGCGCGCCACCATGCCGACAGTTTCTCCCGTCGAATCCGATATCAAATGAACATGAAAGGTTTTAAAGTGTTTGTCGGTCATTTGGCCCTGCGGGCAGTTTGGGGATAAGTCCGCTATTTTTCTAAAACGGCCATTTTGTTCACAATTACCGAGTGTCCATACACCGGCTGAAACACCTGTGCAAAACATTATACACGCTATCGTAAAAACTTAGGGGCCAGCAAATTTCCGGAAATGCATGCCCCTTATACACGATACGGATAAAGCCTTATAAGGTGTTGTAAGAGATACCTTAAAAAATCTATCTAACAGGTTACCCACAATTCTTATCCGTTCTCCGATGGGGCCTAATCAAATCCCTTGAAAGAATCCGTATCGTTAATAATCCCCGAACTTTGCTTTACTACCACTACCACTACCTTTCTTATAAAAAGAATATAGATTGTTTTAATAATGAAAAATTAGAAGCCGCGCTTTCACCAATGACGAAACCTTCCGACCAAAAGCTGATGATACGGGCCTTGCGGGGCGAGACTCTGGAGAGGCCGCCGTTCTGGCTGATGCGCCAGGCCGGTCGGTATTTGCCTGAATATCGTGAGCTGCGGAAAAATTCCAAGAATTTTCTGGATTTCTGTTACACCCCGGATTTGGCGGTCGAAGTCACCTTGCAACCGCTTCGGCGCTATCACATGGATGCGGCGATTTTGTTCAGTGATATCTTGGTGATTCCCGACGCCTTGGGACAAAAAGTCGAATTTTTGGAAGGCGAAGGACCGGTGCTGGATCCGGTTCAGTCCCTCAAGGACATTAAAAAATTAAACTCAGGACAAATTGCCGATCATCTGGCGCCGGTGTTTGAAATCCTCAAACGCTTAAGCAGCGAAATCCCCGAGGAAACCGCCTTGATCGGTTTTGCCGGATCACCCTGGACGATTGCCGTTTATATGATCGAGGGGCGCGGCGGCACCGATCATGGCCGGGTCTTGGAATGGGGAGAAAGCCGGGCCGAAGAATTTCAGGTGCTCATTGACCTGTTGGTCGATGCGACGTCGGATTATCTGATACGCCAGGTCGAAAGCGGCGCCGAGATCATTCAGTTGTTCGACAGTTGGGCGGGCGTATTGAACCCGGAGCAATTCCACCGGTGGAGCGTGGAACCGACACGCCGCATTGTCGAGCGGTTGCACGAACGTTGTCCTGGTGTGCCGGTGATCGGGTTTCCACGCAATGTCGGGCCGTTAGCGGCGGACTATGTGTCTAAAACCGGCGTCGATGGCGTCAGCCTGGACCAGGACATGCAGTTGGACTGGATCGCTGAAACCCTGCAGCCGATCTGCACCGTACAAGGAAACCTGGACAACAAAATCCTGATTGCCGGCGGCCAGGAACTGGACCGGGCGACCGTCAACATCTTGAAAGCACTTTCCGGCGGACCGTTTATTTTCAATCTTGGCCATGGCATATTGCCGGAAACGTCGCCGGACCACGTTGGCCGGGTCGCCGAGTTGGTTAGGGGCTGGCCGGCATCGGGTGATGGGCCCAACTCCAGCGATGGGAATAATTGATGGGACGGCTTGGCGTCGTTTTGTTCAATCTTGGCGGGCCGGACCGCCCGGAAGCGATCGAGCCGTTTTTATTCAATCTGTTCAATGACTCGGCGATCATCGGGCTTCCCGGCATTCTACGCTGGCCCGTGGCCAAGTTCATCTCCAGCCGTCGCGCCCCCGTGGCCAGGGACATTTACCGGCACTTGGGCGGAAAATCGCCGCTGTTGGAAGAAACCCGGGCCCAAGCCGAGGCGCTTGGCCGTACCCTTAGCGCCCTTCTTAACGAAGAGGCAGACGATGTTCGGGTTTTCATCGCCATGCGCTATTGGCACCCGATGACCGCGGCGACGGTCAGTGAGGTCAAAGCCTACGATCCAAATCAAATCGTGCTGTTGCCGCTGTACCCCCAGTTTTCGACCACGTCGACGGGATCGTCGATCAAGGAATGGCGGCGAGAAGCGGCGGCCCAAGGGCTGGTGGCGCCAACGCGGGCGGTCTGCTGTTACCCGGTTGAGGAGGGCTATATCAAAAGCCTGGCCGGGTCGATAACGCCGGCTATTGAAGAAGCCCAAAAACAAGGGCGGTATAGAGTTCTCTTCTCCGCTCACGGGTTGCCGGAGAAAAATGTCGCCAAGGGCGATCCTTATCCCTGGCAGATCGAGGCCACTGCCGAGGCCCTGGTCGGCGCACTGGCGGTTCCGGACCTGGATTGGGCCGTGTGTTATCAAAGCCGGGTCGGGCGGCTTAAATGGATCGGCCCGTCCCTGGATGACGAGATTGAACGCGCCGGCGCAGACGGAGTGGCGGTGGTGGTGGTGCCGGTCGCCTTTGTTTCCGAACACTCCGAAACGCTGGTGGAACTGGATATCGAATACCGGGAAATGGCCGAGAAAATGGGCATTCCCGCCTATATACGGGTGCCGGCCATCGGCGTCGAAGAAACCTTCATCTCCGCCCTGGCGCGGATTGCCACCCAGGCATTGAAAGAGGGCGCACTGAAGGGGGATAATGAGACCTGTTCGGCGCAAGGCGGGCGGCAATGCCCGCCTGAACATCGGCAATGCCCGCTCTAATGCATTGAGCGGCGAGGAGAAACCATGGCGGAATTTTCGGGGGAAACCTATCTTTGGCTAAAGGCGCTTCATACCATCAGCGCCATCGCCTGGATGGCCGGGTTACTGTATCTGCCCCGGTTGTTCGTCTATCACACCGACGCCGCGGCAGGGTCCGAGTTATCGGAAACCCTGAAAATCATGGAACGCCGGCTTTTTAAATTCATCATGAACCCGGCAATGATCGCGTCGTTTCTATTCGGCGGACTGATGTTGATGGACGTCAACGCCCCTTGGGACCAAGGCTGGCTGCATGCCAAGCTGGCCTTTGTCGTGTTGTTGTTGGCGGCGCACATGGCCATGGGCAAGTGGCAACGCGAATTCGCCGAAGACCGCAACACCCGTCCGCAGAAATTCTACCGCATCGCCAACGAGGTGCCGACGGTATTGATGATCGGAATCGTTATTTTCGTGATCGTTCAGCCGTTTTAATCAGCGGACAACGCTGGCATCACCGCATTCTTCAATTGACAGGCCGGGCTGGATTGCTTTATTCCTTCCGGCGTTCTGTCGGTTCCGGCAAATCTTATCGTTTTTTTCGTTCGACCCCCTTCCCGCCTTTTGGGCCCGCCCCCCGGGCTTCCTGCCCGTCTTTCCGGAATTTATCGATGGAATCCACCTGACGCCGAGCCGTCCTGTCGGGCCGTCGCGACCTTTTTTTTATCCGATTAACTCAAAAGACATGCCCCATGAACCTTCAAGAACTTAAAACCAAATCCCCCGGTAATCTTCTGGCCTTTGCCGAAGAACTGGAAATCGAAAACGCCTCGTCGCTGCGCAAGCAGGACATGATGTTCGCGATCCTCAAGCAACTGGCGGAAAACGACGTCGCTATTTTCGGCATCGGCGTGCTTGAAGTGCTCCAGGACGGCTTCGGCTTCCTGCGTAGCCCGGAAGCCAATTACCTGCCGGGCCCGGATGATATTTACGTATCCCCCAGTCAGGTTCGGCGCTTCGCCCTCAGGACCGGCGACACCGTGGAAGGTGAAATTCGCTCGCCCAAGGAAGGGGAGCGGTATTTTGCTCTTTTGAAAATTAATCAAATTAATTTCGCCGACCCCGGTGAAGTTCGTCACCGCATCAATTTCGACAACCTGACGCCGCTTTATCCCGATGAACACCTGGAGATGGAGCAGGACGACCCGGAATTGAAGGACCCCACCACCCGCGTCATCGATTTGGTCTGTCCCATCGGCAAGGGTCAGCGCGCCTTGATCGTGGCGCCGCCGCGCACCGGTAAAACGGTGATGTTGCAGAACATCGCCCACTCCATTTCCCTCAACCACCCGGAAGTCTATCTGATCGTGCTGTTAATCGATGAGCGTCCGGAAGAGGTCACCGACATGGACCGCTCCGTTAAGGGCGAGGTCGTCAGCTCAACCTTCGATGAGCCGGCGGCGCGCCACGTGCAGGTCGCCGAAATGGTCATCGAAAAAGCCAAACGCCTGGTCGAACACAAACGCGATGTGGTGATCCTGCTCGACTCCATCACCCGGTTGGCGCGCGCCTACAACACCGTGGTGCCGTCATCGGGCAAGGTGCTGACCGGCGGCGTCGATGCCAACGCGCTGCAACGCCCGAAGCGGTTTTTCGGCGCCGCCCGCAACATCGAGGAAGGCGGCTCGCTAACCATCATTTCGACGGCGCTGATCGACACCGGCTCACGCATGGACGAAGTTATCTTCGAAGAATTCAAAGGCACCGGTAACTCGGAAATCATCCTCGACCGCAAGCTGTCCGACCGGCGCACCTGGCCGACCATCGACATCACCAAATCGGGCACCCGCAAGGAAGAACTGCTGGTCGACCAAGCCGTGCTGTCGAAGATGTGGGTGCTGCGGCGCATCCTGATGCCCATGGGCGTCACCGACGCCATGGACTTCCTGCTCGAAAAGCTCAAGCACTCGAAGACCAATTCCGACTTCTTCGACTCCATGAACACCTAGACTTTATTTTTGACGCGAATGCGTCGTCGCGGATGTAAACATCCGCTCGGGATTTGCTCTAAGGCAGCAGCACCGACGAGCCGCTGGTTTTGCGCGCCTCCAGGTCGATATGGGCCTTGGCGGCATCGGCCAGGGCATAGGTCTGGTTGACGGCGACTTTGACCTGCCCGCCTTCGACCACGCCGATCAGCGCGCCCGCGCATTCCTCCAAACGCTCGCGCGTCGCGGTGTGGGTGGCCAGCGTCGGGCGGGTTACGTACAAGGATCCCTTCGCCGCCAGGATGCCCAGCGGGAACGGATCGACCGGGCCCGTGGCGTTGCCGAAGGACGCCATGATGCCCAGGGGGCTGAGGCAATCCAGTGAATCCATGAAGGTCGCTTTGCCGATGGAATCGTAGACCACCGGCACGCCTTCACCATTGGTGATTTCCTTGACCCGTTCCGACACGCTTTCGTCGCGGTAGAGGATCGTGTGGTCACAACCATTGGCTTTAACCAATTCGGCTTTTTCTTCCGAGCCGACGCAGCCGATGACGGTCGCGCCCAGGTGCTTGGCCCACTGGCTCATGATCAGGCCGACACCGCCGGCGGCGGCGTATAACAGGATCGTATCGCCGGGCTGAACCGCGTAGGTCTTGTGCAGCAGGTAATAGGCGGTCATCCCCTGCAGCATCATGCCGCCGGCGACCTGATCGTCGATGCCGTCGGGAACCGCGACAAGCTTATCGGTGCTCATCGTCCGTTCTTCGGAATAAGCGCCGATGTTCATGGCGTACATGACGCGATCACCGACCTTGAAATCGGTAACGCCGTCGCCGACCGCTTCGATGACGCCGCCGGCCTCCGAGCCGATGGTGGCGGGAAAGTCGGTAATTTTATAAAGACCGGTGCGCTGATAGACCTCGATGTAATTCAGGCCGATGGCGGTGTGCTTGAGCCGGACCTCTCCGGTGCCCGGCTCGCCGACGTCGACGTCTTCCCATTTCAGCACATCAGGCCCGCCGATTTCATAGATACGAATAGCTTTGGTCATGGTTCCTCCCTGGATGGTCTAAGCCGCTTTGGCGGCCCGATTATATTGGTTTCTTCCCTGCGGCTATTTTGAAGCCAATGACCGGCGGAAGCAAAATATCTTTACGTGATGGAAACCCCTTCGAGCCGCAACAGCCGCCTTTTCGTTTTGATCCCGGCGTATCCGGAAAATCCGCCCAGCCGCCCGTCCTTGCCGATGACCCGGTGACACGGAATGATGATCGGGATGGGGTTGCGCCCACAGGCCCCGCCGACGGCCCTGGGGGCGTTGCCAACGGCCTCGGCGATGTCTGCGTAGGCCTGGACGGCCCCGAACGGGATACGGCGCAGCTGGTCCCACACGGCGCGCTGGAAAGACGTCCCATCCGGCGCCAGCGGCAGGTCGAATTCTTTAAGGTCGCCATCGAAATAAGCGTTGAGCTGCAGGCCCGCTTCTTCCAGCAGCGCCGACGGCTGCTTGTCCGCCGTCTGTCCCCATTCCAGCGCGACCAGGTTGCCGTCGTCCTCGAACAGACTCAGCATGCCGAACGGTGAACTAAGCGAGGTATGTGCCATGACCGATATTATGAACCGGTCCTGTCCTCAGGCAAGGTCTTCACACAAGGTCTTCACGCAAGCTGTTCACGCAAGGCCTCGACATCGGTAACGCCGAGGCCGCAGACCGGCCCCCGGCAGACATAGACGGTGGCCAGGCCGTCGATCTGTTTTTTGCCCTGGGCCGGGTGGCCGTCGGCAAGGGCGGCGTCCGGGGCCAACTGAACGATAATGGTTTGGGTCAAGCCGGCCTCAAAGACGGCGCCCAGAAATGCCGCCGCCGCCGGGTCTTCTTTGTCGGCAATGATCACGACTTGCCTAGCGGCCTCGAGAAGTTCGAAAGCGTTCAACAACGACGGTTGGTTGCCGAGGTGATCCGGATTGTCGAGGGCGATGGCGCCGAACAATTGATCGATCCGCTGCCGGTAACGGTCATCGCCGGTCAGGTGGAAAAGCCGCGCCAGCACCTCGGCCATGACACCGTTGCCCGACGGGACGGCGTTGTCGTGCAGGGTCTTGGTCCGGGTGATGACGTCGCCGGTGTCATCGGCGCCGAGGAAAAAGCCCCCTCCCTCGTCATCCCAATAATGCGCATTGGCGATTTCTACCCATGCCAGGGCCGCGGCCCGGTATTCGTCGTTGCCGGTGATCCCATGCAGCATCAAGGCGGCGCGCGACATATTGGCATAGTCATCGACCACCGCCGGGTGGCGGCTTTGTCCGGCGCACCAGGTGTGATTGAGGCGGCCGGATTTTTTGTCCCCGGGCCTGTTGTTTTCCGTCATCGCATCGGCGACGAACCGGAACACGGTTTCAGCCGCCTCGATCCAGGCCGGCTCAGCAAACACGGCGCCGGCTTTCGCCAAGGCGGCGATCATCATGCCGTTCCAGTCGGCGAGCACCTTTTCATCCCGTTGCGGCCAGACGCGGCCCTCCCTGACCGCCAGTAACTTTTCCCGGGCTCCGGCCAGGCCGGCCTCGGCTTCCTTCGCGCCAAGGGTTAATTCATGGGAACGGTTGAGGATGGTCTTGCCCTCCCAATTGCCGCGCGGGGTGACGTCATAGGCATTTTTGAAGGCGGCGGCGTCGGCGCCGAGGATTTCGTCGATTTCATCGGCGGCCCAGACGTAGAATTTGCCCTCTTCACCTTCGCTGTCGGCGTCATAGGCGCCGGTGAAGGCGAACGGGGCGTTTTTGTCCGCCTTGTCGGCGGCGGCATCGGTCGTGCGCATGTCGCGGAGCGCCCAGGCGATGGTCTCACGGACCCGGGTGGCATACAGCGGGCTTTGGGTCTGCTGCCAGACGTCGCTGAGCAGTTCGATCAGCAGGGCGTTGTCGTAGAGCATTTTCTCGAAATGCGGGGCCAGCCAGATCTCGTCGGTGGAATAGCGCGAAAAACCGCCGCCCAGGTGATCGTAAATACCGCCCTGGCAAAGATGGTCGAGGGTGATCGTTACCGCGTCGCCGAATTGGGAGGGCTCTTGGTTTTCCTCTTTATTTTGTTGGCGCCGGTGGGCCTGCCACAGGAATTGAAACAGCGTCGGCTGCGGAAATTTCGGCGCGCCCTGGGTGCCGCCGCGATGCAGGTCGATATACCGGAGCATGGCTTCCGCCGCCGTATCCAGCGCGCCTAAGGACAGCCTGCCGCCGCCTTCGGGCCGCGCCATTTTGTCGAGCCCGTTCTTCAGGGCGGCGGCGTTATCGCGGACCCTGTCGGGTTCTTCGTGATAAGTCCGGGAAATGCCGGCCAATAGATCGGGAAAGCCGGGGCGGCCGTAGCGCGCCGTCGACGGGAAATAGGTGCCGCCCCAGAACGGCCCGCCGTCCGGCGTCAGGAACATGGTCAACGGCCAGCCGCCCTGTTCGCCCATCATCTGAAGCGCGGACTGGTAAATCGCGTCGATATCGGGACGTTCTTCCCTGTCGACCTTGATGTTGATGAACTTCTCGTTCATTTGTCCGGCGATGGCCTCGTCTTCGAAACTCTCGTGCGCCATGACATAGCACCAGTGACAGGCGGCGTAGCCGATCGACAACAGGATCGGCTTGTTGTCTTTTTTGGCCAGGGCCAAGGCATCGGCGTTCCAGGGCCGCCAATGGACCGGGTTGTCCTTGTGCTGAAGCAGGTAGGGGCTGGTTTCTTCGGAGAGCAGATTTCGGGTCATCAAGGGCGGTCCATGGTCCGGGGCGAATTGCTTAGGCGTCGTTCCTCGCTTAATTTGGACCTCCATTCATGGGATACAACCAAATTCATTCCCAGGGAAAAAAACGGCAAAGGAAAGATGAGCCCGCAAACCATTTATGCTCTTGCCAGCGCCGGTGGCCGCACCGGGATCGCCGTGGTTCGTGTTTCCGGGCCTGCGGCGGCGGCGGCGTTGACGGCGCTTGCCGGTGACGGCGGTCAAGAGGCGCAGTCTCATCCTCGCCGGGCGACACGGGCGCAGTTGAGTGATCCTGGTACATCGGAGCCCATCGACGACGGCCTGGTGATCTGGTTCCCGGGCCCAGGCAGCTTTACCGGCGAAGATGTCGCGGAATTCCATCTTCATGGCGGCCCCGCCGTAATCACCGGCATCCTGGAAGCGTTGAGCGGCATGGCGGGTTTGCGGATGGCGACGCCGGGAGAATTCACCCGACGCGCGTTTGAGAACGGCAAGATGGACCTGACCGCCGCCGAGGGCCTCGCCGACCTGATCGAGGCGGAGACCTCGGCGCAGCGCCGCCAGGCCTTGCGGCAGCTTGAGGGGGAACTGGGCCGGCTTTACGAGGATTGGCGGCAGCGGTTGCTGAGCGCGCTGGCGCACGGGGAAGCCGGCATTGATTTTTCCGACGAAGATCTGCCGGCCGGGATCGAGGCCAAAGCCCGCGAAGACGTCGCTAGGCTGGAGCGCGCCCTTGCCGATCATCTTAACGACGGCCGCCGCGGCGAGCGCCTGCGCGACGGCTTTCATATCGCCATTATCGGGCCGCCCAACGCCGGCAAGTCGAGCCTGTTGAATCAACTGGCGCGGCGCGATGCCGCCATCGTTTCGGCAACCGCCGGCACGACGCGGGACGTCATCGAAGTGCATCTCGATCTCGGCGGTTATCCGGTCACCGTTGCCGATACCGCCGGGCTTCGCGAGGTTGATGAAGAAGACGATGGTGGCCATGGCGGGGGCAATAATGAAATCGAAGCCGAAGGCATCCGCCGCGCCCGCGCCCATGCCGCCGATGCTGATTTGCGTCTCGCCGTCTTCGATGGCGAGGCCTGGCCCGAGGCCGACCCGGCGACGGTCGGGCTGGTCGATGACAACGCCATCGTCGTCATCAATAAATCCGATCTGGCCCCGGTGACGTCTCCGGCGGCGGTCAATGAGCAACCGGCGCTGGCGATCTCGGCGTTGACCGGAGACGGCATCGAAGCCCTGTTGGCGGCGATCACCGAGCGAGTCGCAGTATTGATGAATACGGCGGCGTCGCCTGCCCCCGCCCTGACCCGGACCCGGCATCGCGAAGCCCTGGAGGAATGCCGCGCCGCCCTCGGCCGGTTTCTGGCGGCCGCGCCCGGCGCCGCGACACCGGAACTGGCGGCCGAAGACCTGCGCCTGGCGGCCCGTGCCCTCGGGCGGATTACCGGACGCGTCGACGTCGATGATGTGTTGGATGTGATCTTTAGAGATTTTTGTATCGGCAAATGAGAACAAAACGGAATCAACGTTTTGTTTCACGTGAAACGGTTAAGACGGACGCTGGGTTTGGGAGGTTTTTATTGATTTGCCCAGACAATGCTCTAAATTCCGGCGCATGAAAAACGGGCCTAAAATTTCAGCACCGGCTTACGATGTCATCGTCATCGGCGGTGGCCACGCCGGCAGCGAAGCGGCGGCGGCGGCGGCGCGTCTGGGCGCCCGCACCCTGTTGCTGACCCACCGCATCGAGACCATCGGCGAAATGTCATGCAACCCGGCCATCGGCGGCCTGGCCAAGGGGCAATTGGTGCGCGAGGTCGATGCCCTGGACGGCATCATGGCCCGCGCCGCGGACCGTGCCGGCATTCAATTCCGCATCCTCAACCGGTCCAAGGGTCCGGCGGTTCAGGGCCCCCGCGCCCAGGCCGACCGCAAGCTTTACCGCCAAGCCATCCAGGCGCTGCTCAATGAACAACCCGGATTGGATATCGAGGCCGACGGCGTCGAGGATTTGATCCTCGATACATCCGGCGCCGTTACCGGGGTTCGGACCACCGCCGGACGGGATATATCCGCCGCCGCCGTCGTGGTGACGACGGGGACATTCCTGAAGGGCATGATCCATATCGGCGACACTCAAATCCCGGCCGGGCGCATCGGCGACAAGCCGGCGATCGGACTGGCCTATACCTTCAAGCGGCTGGGCTTCGCCTTGGGGCGCTTAAAAACCGGAACGCCGCCGCGCCTCGTTGGCCGTAGTATCGATTGGGCGGGATTGCAGGAGCAGCCCGGCGACGACCCGCCGACTCCGTTCTCGACGCTTACCGACCGCATTGAGGTGCCGCAGATCAATTGCCACCTAACCGGCACCACCCCTGCCGGTCATGACCTGATTCGCGACAACCTGCATTTGTCGGCAATGTATTCGGGCAATATCTCCGGCCCCGGGCCGCGCTACTGCCCGTCCATTGAGGACAAGGTGGTCCGCTTCGCCGACCGCCAGCGCCACCAGATCTTCCTGGAGCCGGAGGGCCTGGATGACGACACCATCTATCCCAACGGCATTTCGACATCGCTGCCGAAGTCGGTTCAGCTCGAATTTTTGAAAACCATTCCGGGCCTTGAAACCGCCAAGATGCTGCAGCCCGGATACGCCATAGAATATGATTTCGTCGATCCCCGCGAGCTGAAGCCCAGCCTCGAGACGCGCCGTGCCAAGGGGCTTTACCTGGCCGGCCAGATTAACGGCACCACCGGTTATGAAGAGGCCGCCGCCCAGGGGCTGATGGCCGGCATTAACGCCGCGCGTGCCGCGAGCGCCGCCAGCGCGTTTATCCTCGACCGCGCCGACGCCTATATCGGCGTCATGATCGACGACCTGGTGACCCAGGGTGCCCTTGAGCCCTATCGCATGTTTTCGTCGCGCGCCGAATACCGGCTCAGGCTGAGGGCCGACAACGCCGACCAGCGGCTGACGGCGAAAGGCATCGCCGCCGGCTGCGTCGGGCCAGAGCGGTCGGCCCGGTTTGCCGAAAAGATGGCGGCCCTTGAGGACGCGACGGCCTTACTGGATGGCCTGGAGGCGTCTCCCAACATGCTCAGGGAGGCCGGCATCGTCATCAACCAGGACGGCGTCAAAAGAACCGCCAAGACCCTGCTCGCCTATCCGGACATCGACCTAGGCCGGCTCGCGTCGCTGTGGCCGTCGCTGGCGGCGATCCCGCCCGCCATCGCCCGTCAGCTTGAGATCGAGTCCGGCTATGCCGGCTATATCGAGCGTCAGGATGCCGACATCCAGGCTTTTCGCCGCGACGAGTCCCTGGAAATTCCTGACGATCTGGACTTCGACGCGATCAGCGGCCTGTCGATGGAAGCCCGCGCCAAGCTCACCGCCGCCCGTCCCGCTACGCTGGGCGCGGCGGCGAGGATTTCCGGCGTCACGCCGGCGGCGTTGACCACCCTTCTCGGTCATGTCCGCCGCCGCCCGACGCCGCTACAGCAAGGCCCGGTTTCAGCCTGAGCGGACGATTTGGGAAAGTGTTTCACGTGAAACAGAGCCGATTCCTAACCCCGAAAATAGACTCCCAGTAACGGTGATGAAACCGCTGAGCCCTGAGGGTTTTCAAGAGATTACCGGCGTTAGCGATGATGCGCTGGAGCGCTTGAAGGCCTATACGGCGTTGTTGGAAAAATGGCAGCGGACGGTCAATCTGGTTGGCAAGGGCAGCCTTACGGATGTCTGGCGGCGGCACTTCCTCGATAGTGCGCAATTGGCGCCGTTGTTGCCGTCCGGTATAAAAAATATCGTCGATATCGGAAGCGGCGCCGGGTTCCCCGGCTTGGTGTTGGCAATCACCGCCGCCGCCCCGTGGAAAGGCGCGGAAGTCCACCTTGTAGAAAGTAACGAAAGAAAATGCGTATTTTTGCGCGAGGTCAACTGGGCGACGGACGCCGGGGCAATAATTCATCATTCCAGGATAGAAGATTTGCCGGATTTAAGGGCCGATGTGGTGGTCTCCCGGGCCGTTGCGTCATTAGAGAAACTTTTGGAATACGCAAATTTGGTGCTAAAAAAAGGCGGACAATGTTTCTTCCTAAAGGGTAAAAAATGGCGAGATGAATTGACGCAAGCACAAAAAAAATGGATTATAAATGACTCAGCAATTCAAAGTTTGTCCGATCCCTCGGGCATGGTCTTGAAATTGGAGGCGATAGCGCACCGTGATGATTCCTGAAGGACACCGCCGGCAAAATCCCGCAACCCGAATTATCGCCATCGCCAACCAAAAAGGCGGGGTCGGAAAAACCACCACCACCATCAATTTGGCGACGGCGCTGGCGGCGATCCGCCAGAAAGTGTTGATTATCGACCTCGACCCGCAGGGAAACGCCAGCACCGGGCTAGGCGTTGCGCGCGAAGACCGCGACTGTAATTCCTACCATGTCCTGATCGGCGAGGCCGAGATTGAAGACGCCGTCCGCGCGACCGAGATCCCCGGTCTTGATATCATGCCGTCGGGAATCGATCTGTCGGGCGCCGAAATCGAACTGGTCGGCATGGAGCGCCGGGAATACCGGCTCAGCGAAACCCTTAAGGCCGGCACCGGTGATTACGATTACGTGCTGATCGACTGTCCGCCGGCGCTGGGCCTGTTGACCATCAACGCCCTGGTTGCCGTGCAAGCGGTGTTGGTGCCCCTGCAGTGCGAGTTTTTCGCCCTCGAAGGGATCAGCCAACTGGTCAATACGATTGAGCGCGTCAAAACCGCATTCAATCCGGGACTTGATATTCAGGGTATCGTTCTGACCATGCATGACCGTCGAAATAATCTGTCCGACCTGGTCGCCGATGATGTGCGCGAGCATTTCGGCGATAAGGTCTATAAAACCGTTATCCCCCGGAACGTGCGGGTGTCCGAAGCCCCGTCGCACGGCCGCCCGGTGATGATTTACGACCTCCATTGTCCGGGTTCCAAAGCCTATCTCAGCCTGGCGGGTGAGGTCATTCATCGGGAACGGCGGTTGACCGCATGATGGCGGAAAAAAAACGCCAGAGCCTTGGCCGCGGCCTCGACGCGCTGTTGGGTGAAGAGACCAAAGAAAGGGTCGGTTCGGACCGGTTAAAAGGATCCCGGCAGGTTCCGGTCGAACGCCTCCACCCCGGCCGTAACCAACCCCGCCATTCCATCGACGAGGAATTGATAGAAGAGCTCGCCCAATCGATTCGCGAAAACGGAATTATCCAACCGTTGCTGGTTCGCCAGCATCCCGACGAACATGACGCCTATGAAATTATCGCCGGCGAACGCCGTTGGCGGGCCGCCCAAATGGCCAAGGTGCACGAGGTGCCGGTCATCATCCGGGACCTGAATGACCAGGAATCCCTGGAAATCGGGTTGGTCGAAAATTTGCAACGCCAAGACCTGTCGCCGTTGGATGAAGCCATCGGTTATCAGCGCCTGATCGATGAGTTTGCCCATACCCAAGACGCCTTAGCCAAAACCGTCGGCAAGAGCCGCCCCCACGTCGCTAACACCCTGCGCCTGTTGGGCCTACCCGTCCCGGTTAAGAAAATGCTGGACGCCAATGAGCTGTCGGCCGGCCATGCCCGCGCCCTTCTCAATGCGCCGGACCCGTTGGCCGCGGCGCGTGAGGTTACTAAAAAAGGCCTCAGCGTGCGCCAGACCGAACGCCTGGTGAAAAAAAGTCAGCGCCAGAAGGACGCCCCTTCACCACCAGAGAAAAAAGATGTCGATACCCTGGCCCTGGAACGTGATCTGGAAAACATTTTGGGCCTGAAGGTGGCGATTAAATTCAAGGGAAACGGCGGTTCCCTGACCGTCAATTATAATTCTTTGGAACAGCTGGATGATATTCTTCTAAGACTTGGTCATGGCGGCAGCGAGACAAACGTTCCGGCGCCGGAAGAAGCGGACGTTAAGAAGAAACCAAAAAAGAAATCACCGAAGCTGTCAATCGGTTTGAAATCTTCCGCCAAGGCCAAAAAGAAAAAAACTTAACGCCGGGTTTTTCCAGATCTGCCGGCTTGGGCAATCCGCATCAAGGCGCGGTGACAACCGGCGGCGGCGGGAAAACCGGTGGTTTTGCAGTCAATTTCAGCTTCCATGGCCAGTTCAAGGGCCATCGCCAACCGTTCGATTTGCCAGCGCCTCATCTGGTTCAGAAATTCTGATTTGAACTTATAGATCACCGGCGGTCTGAGCTTGGAAAGCGCTTGCTCGAAAGTGTCACCGTTTTCGACCATGCCCAGCGCCAGGTGAAGCCGTTCTAGATGACGAACAACGGCCCGCAGGATTCCGATGGGGCTGGCGCCTTCACTAAAAGCCCGATCCAGAGACCGGTCCAGGCCAGAGGAATCACCGTTGGCGGCGGCGAAGGCGACAAGGTCAAGA
>MPMB02055464.1_pt1 | contig 31939 bp, 26 predicted proteins | sample 1617371 | NCBI WGS metagenome assembly MPMB02 (sample SAMN05944808, study PRJNA350692) | marine metagenome | biome: marine; feature: ODZ; material: water; isolation source: 300 m water sample filtered on 0.2 um supor filter | place: Pacific Ocean | collected 2012-04-08 | depth 300m m
CCGGATTTCCGCTACTGACTCGTCGCTGCGGCCTCGGGCTTTGCTGCGGCTTCTGGCTTCGCTGCGGCCTCGGGCTTTGCTGCGGCCTCGGGCTTTGCCGCGGCCTCGGGCTTTGCTGCGGCCTCGGGCTTTGCTGCGGCCTCGGGCTTTGCCGCGGAATCTGCGCTCGGTGCGTCCTTGTCGTCGGCTGAGGTCGGGCCTCCGGGCTTCGCGGGACTCGGGTCGGAAACCTGTATGTCGTTGACGACTTTCACGACGCCGGTGCTGGTCTCGGCAAGCTTGCCGGCGAGCGTGCGCAGTTCGGCGTTCGGCACGTCGCCCGTGAGTGTCACTACACCGTTGGTCACCCCCACCGAAACCGCCGTATTGACGAGCTTGGAATCATCGAGCAGTCGTCGCTGCACTTCGCGGAACACCACGTCGTCGGTGGCGTAGTGGCGCACGTTCTCATTCGCTTCGGCGACGCGGCCCTGTGCATCGGCGACAGCCTGGCGGTCGTCGCTTACCTGCTTGTGCGCCTGTTCGAGTTTCTGCTGGTCAGTGCCGAGTCGCTGCTGAGCCCTCTGAGCGTCTTTTTGCACCGCATCGAGCTGCTTTCCGGCATCTCGTAATTTTTCTTCAGGATCTTCACTGCAGGCCCCAACAGCCAACAGGACCAGTGCGATCGCGAGGACTGGTGCTGAAACAAGAGATCGAAAACAATTAGCATTCTGCATGTTTACACTCCTTGTGGTCCGGCTTCGAATGGACAACGCATAAGCACCCAGGTCATAGCAGATTGAGGAAGGCGGCCCCCTGATCAGCTGATTCAGTCTTGATCTGTGGCCGGTGGGGGAGTCTCCGTGAAGCCCCAGGGCAGCAACGACGAGACACGAACCTTCGCCTCGCACAGCCGGTGAGAATGGAGCGTGGGAAGAAATTTGCCCCCCGGCCCTCAGGCGTATACTTCCACCCCGCGGGCGGTCGTCTCCTCTGGCGCGCGGAGGTTCGATGACGGTGTCCGCGACCCCTTCAGGCAGCGGGAGTCTTGCCGTCGATGCCGAGTGATTTCAGGACCCTCCTCTGGCTGCTGAAGCTCGGCGCCCTGCTAAACGCCTATCTCATCGCAAGTCTGCTTGCGCTGGCGACTCCCGATCCGCACGTCGTCGTACCCGGGCTGATCCTCCTCGCGGTCTCCGCATTTCGTTGTCTCTTCCCCAACCGCTATCTCGACAACATCGTCTTCCACGACAATCCGCTCAGTTCGATCTTCCTGACCCGTGTTCTCGCGACTTTTTCCGAGGTGGCGTACATCTACCAGTTCTCCCACGTGATCCGCGTGCTCAACGTCGAGCAGGTCGGCTGGGTCAACGGCCTTTCCTGGGTCATGGTGGTGCAAGTCTTGATCTCACAGGGATTCGTCTGGAATGCGATCCTGACGAAGCGCCTCGATCGCTACCTCTACGAAGAGCTGGGATGGTTGATCATATTCGCCGCCAACACGACGGCGAGCGCGTTTCTGTACGCCGCGGGCGATACGCCCGTTGGCAGTCTTGGCCTCCTTCGGCTGAGCCTGCTGTTTGGCGGTGTCTATCTGCCGTGGCAAGTCTTCCACCTCCGATCTCTGCGCGCAGAAGCTCGGACACAGCCGCCAACCGGCTCGGTGCCGCGGGTCCGGTGGCGGGAAGGCCTGCGTGACTCGATCCACCGGCGGAACCGGAGGACCGGTGCCAAGGCGTGGGGCGGGCTCATCGGTCTGACCTGGATGGTGGCGTACTGGGCGAGTCTGATCCCCTTGTGGGTGCAGCACATCGCGAGCGTAGTTTCAGTGCGCTAGCTGGGCTCTCCGGCGTCTCGCCAGAAAACCACCGGCCAACCGGATCCGATTCCAGCGGCAAGGCAGCCCTCTCTCCTGCAGGTGTCCCACTCTGCGAGATGGGAGCCGGCAACTTCGAATTCTGGTGTGCGCAGGGGCCGATTTCGGTCCCGGATGATGCGGATCCCAAGGCACCCGATCCGGGCCGCCTGCCGTCAGCCTGTATATTCCAATTTCGGTGAGCCGCTTCAAGAAGGGTAGAGATGGCCAATCCAGCCAGCGGCGCGGTCTCCGCCGCTGGCTGGCGCGGCTGCTCCTGGTGACATTTTCGTTCTGTGTGGCGGCGGTGCTCGCCGAACTCTTTTTCCGCCACGTTCTTCTGGAACACAAGGTGCCGAGAACCGAGGCTGACTACGCACCCAAGGGTCACGCCCTGGCGGCGCACGAGGTCGCCGAAGCGATCCTCGAGCAAGGTCTGCTCCCCTCCACTCGCTGAGAGGAACGGGAACCGGCCCCGATACGGGATTCAAAGACCAGCGATGGGGGGCACCTGCACCGCGAACCCGGAACCCACCGCGGAGCCGGCCGTCCGCGGCGTGCTTCTGCAGTCGCCCCGTTCCACTTGTCGCGTTAGGGCCGCTTCTCGGTGTGGAGGCGGCCATGATCCTCGTCCGATCATGCTACTCTCATCTCGTGGCATCATGACGCAACAGACCGAGATCGAGTGTTGTTACTGTGGTCTGCTCCAGCGGCGGATAGGACTCTTGCCCGGACAGTCCGCGAGATGTGTCGGATGCACTCTCGTGTTGTACCGAGAGAAGCCGGGTGGGATCGAACGTGCACTGACGCTGACGGTCGCATCGCTCCTGCTGCTTGCGATTGCAAATTTCTCTGTCTTCATGACCTTCGAGTTCGCGGGGCGCGATCAGGGAAATCGCATCATCAGCGGGGTCGGAAACCTGATCGAACTCGGCTACGCACCCCTGGGGCTTCTGATCTTCTTCGCGAGTGTGCTGGCACCGCTGCTCCACCTCTCGGGGTTCGGCTGGGTCTTGTGGCAGACTCACCGAGGGCGAGCGCCGTCGTATCTGGGTCCTCTGTACCGGCACCTCGAGATCCTTCGGCCGTGGGCGATGCTCGAGGTCTATCTATTGGGCATCTTCGTGGCCGTGATCAAGTTGAGCCAGCTTGCGAATATCGATCTCGGCGCTGGATTCTGGGCCTACCTGGGGCTGATTGTCACTTCGACTGCGTCCTACGACGCGGTCGATAGTCGAGAAATCTGGAATCGCCTTCCCATCAAAGAAGAACGAGTCCCAGCGTGACTGCTGTCATCGCCTGCACGGTTTGTACGCTGCGCTCCATTATGCCGTCTTTTGAAGACGGGATCGTTGCACACTGTCCCCGCTGCGGTGAGCACCTGCGCTCGAGGAAGCCATACCCGGAGCAGCGTACCTGGGCGCTGCTCATCGCCGCCGCACTCCTCTACGTACCGGCAAACTACTTTCCCATCATGACGGTGACGATCCTCGGAAAGGCACAGTCCGAAACGATCTTGAGCGGTGTCGAGCATCTCTACGGGTCGGGGATGTGGGAGATCGCCACCGTGGTCTTTTTTGCCAGCATCGTGGTTCCGCTGCTCAAGATCGTTGGGCTCAGCGCCCTGCTCGTCAGACTGCACGTGGACCCTGCGCTGGGCCGACGGGAGCGAAGCCGCCTGTTTCGCGTCATCGAGTATGTCGGTCGCTGGTCCATGATCGACATGTTCATGCTCTCGATTCTGGTGGCATTGGTTCGGCTTGGTGAGGTCGCGACAATCGATCCAGGTATCGGGGCGACTTGCTTCGCTGCCGTCGTTGTGCTGACAATGTTTGCTGCGTCGAGCTTCGATCCGCGTGTGATCTGGGATGAAGGAAGGAGGCCAGGTGAGTGATTCGACCACACGAGATGAAGTGGAGGACGAACTCCCTACCGCCGTCATACGCGGGAAAAGGGGAGGGCGGTTGTCTTTCTCGACCCTTTGGATCATTCCCCTGGTAGCTGCCGTCATCGGGCTCACGCTTGCATACCGCGCCTGGGAAGAACGCGGCGTTACGGTGACGATCAGCTTCCAGAATGCCGACGGTCTCACCGCGGGAAAGACTCCGATTCGATACCTCGGTGTCTCGATCGGAATGGTCGAGCAGATCAACGTCGGTGGAGAGTTCGATGACGTGATCGTCACCGCCAGGCTGCACCGTGAGAGCGCGACGCATCTCGTCAAGGGTACTCGCTTCTGGATCGTCAAGCCTCGCTTGGGAACAGGCGGTGTTTCTGGTTTGAGCACGCTCGTTTCCGGTGATTACATCGCGATGGATCCCGGGAAGAAGGGCGGAGGAGCCAAGAAAAAATTCACTGGCCTTCCGGAGCCTCCGCTCGATGCTTTCGGTTGGCAGGGCATCCGGGTCGAGTTGCACGCGAATCGGCTCCACGGAGTCGAGGTGGGCTCGCCAGTCATCTACCGCGATGTGATCGTCGGTGCGATCGGTCGTTACAAATTCAACGGGGAGAAACTCGTTCTCGAGGCACTCATCAATGAGCCCTATCGGAACTTCGTTCGGGCGAATAGCCGCTTCTGGAACGCGAGCGGGTTCGATCTCAAGGCAGGCGTTTCCGGTGTGAAGTTTCACCTCGAGTCCGCGATAACCTTCATCCAGGGCGGTGTCTCCTTCGACACCTTCGGCAAACAGGGAGAGGCGGCAAAGGAAGGTGCATCCTTTCAGCTCTACTCCAACAAAGAGCAGTCGAAGGCCAGCTACCTGGAGCAGCTAGGCCTGCACATCACCCTCGAGGCCTCGCAGCTCGGCTCGATCGAGGAGGGCGATCCGGTGAGTTACCGCGAGATGGTCGTGGGTAGAGTGCTGAATCATGACCTGCACCCCGACGGGCGCAGCGTCGGTATCCTGATTCAGATCGACACTCCCTATGAGAAGTTCGTGCGAAGCAATACGGTCTTCTGGAATACCAGCGGAATCTCTGCGGATCTCTCGCTCACAGGATTTCACATCCACACAAACTCGCTTGAGTCACTGGTCAAGGGGGGGGTTGCGTTCGCAACCCCAGATTCAACGGGAGAGCCGGTTGCCAGGGGTTCCGTATTCGAGCTTCATCCGAAGGCCAGGGATTCCTGGCAGGGCTGGTCCCCAAGTCTCGAGTCGCCCCCCAAGGGGGAGCCCGTCAAGTTGCATCACAAGGTTGAAGGCGGGAAGAAGGGCGACGCACTGCACTGGTTCAAGGGGCTGTTCAGCAAGAAGCACCAGTGACTCGGGCACCCTGGTTGCCGAGAAAGGCCCTGGCGTGTCTCTCGACTCGTTTCTTTTGTGTCCGACGCCTGCCGCCCCGCAGCTGCGCCGCGGTCGGGGAGGCAGACAAGCCAAGCTGAATATTCGAACAGGTAAGTTGAAGCTGTGCATTGGCTGTTCTGATGTCGAGAGGTTTCGTAGAATGAGGGCGGGGAAGGGAAGCGGTTTGTTCAGGTCCCCGCTGTGGGGGGGGCTTCGGATCGGGGCAGCGCTTCCGGAGGCGGGGCTGTTACCTCGGGTGCGGCGCGTCGACCCGGGCCACGGCCGAATCGAGCAGCCACGCGCTGCGGCCATTGTGCAGCTCGACGTGCAGCCAGCCCCCCCGGTCCTCGATGATGCGGAGCTCGGTGCCACCAGGCAACGCTTCGGAGAAGCGGCGGGGGGCGTTGCGCGAGTCCGCCGCACGCGCAGTGGCCTCTGTCGCGATCACCACGGCCGCATCCTGCTGTGCCCGCCGTGGATCGAAGGCCGCAGAGGCGAGCAGCGCGGCCCAGATTGCCAACGCCACCCCGGCCGCCAGCCGCAGGCCCGGCCTCGGTCGCAGCAATGACACCGCGAGCAACGCCGCCCCGATCGCGAAGCAGGCCGCGGCCAGCACCGCGAGCCGCGCGGCCGGAAGCTGCTCGCGCCAGAAGAAGAACGTGTCGCCGAGACCACCCTCGGCGGGCGTCGGAACCCAGTCGGGCAGCAGGCCCCGGGCGTGGGCGAGGTTCTGACGCGCGCGTTCGTGGCTGGTGTCGAGCAGCAGGGCGCGCCGGTAGGCGAGAATGGCCGCGCCGGGACGCTCGGCCTGCAGGGCCGCATTGCCGCGGTTCGTCTCGATGTCGGCGTTGTGGACGCCGGCGTCGATCGCCGCCGCGAAGAGGCGCTCGGCCTCGGCGAATAGCGCGAGGCGTTCGTCTCGCGCTGCGCTCTCCATCGCGCGCGAGTAGGTGTCGACGGCCTGGTCGATCCGCTCGCGCTCGCGGTCCGTTGCGGTCGCGTCTGCGGGGATGGCCAGCGTGAGCGTCAGCCCGAGCAGCAGGCCGATCGCCGCATCGCGCGTCCAGACGGCCCGGCCGCGACCCCGCAGCGAGGAGCCGATCCGACGCCGGGTGAGGAGGAGTCCACTCATCGCGCTGCCTCGAGCATCGCGTCGGCCAGCGCGCGGGCGCGCTCGATGCGCGTGTGCAGGTCGCTGTCGTCGACCGGTGTCGGCGCGTAGAGGATTTCGTCGCACTCGCACACGAAGGCATCGACCGCCGGGCTTCTCGACGTTGCGGCGACAGCTCCGAGTTCGCGCAGTGCGGCCGCGATCTCGGCGAGCGCCTCGCGTGGGCCGAGCTCCGCAGCTGCATCGATGCGGGCGCGCTGGGCGTGGTGCGCTGCCCGCAGGCGGGCCACGTCAGGGCTGGCAGCATCGCGGCGCCGCCACAGCACGGCGCCGACCAGCAGCGCCAGGCCACCTCCGTAGAGCGCCACCTGGGCGGGAAGGGCGGGGCCGGGCACACGCAGCAGCCGATCGATGCGCCGCTCGATCGACAGGTCCGCACCGATCAGCGACAGGCTGCCCTGCCTGCTCGCCTCGCCCGCGGCATTCGATTTGGCGTCCGCCGTCGCCGCGGCCTCGATGCCCGCCGCCCAGTCCGGTCGTCCGACCACCACGTCCGCGGCTGAGACGACCTCGGCTGGCCGTACCGACAGCGCGATCGGTCTCGACCGCGTCGTCTGGTACGTGCCGAGCTCTGGATCGAACCACGCGTACTCGATCTCGGGAATCTCGCTCACCGCGTCGTCGAGGACGCGGACCGACACCTCGAAGCGCTTTGCACCTTCGGTGATCTCACCCGGCGGCGCGTCGCCCGAGAGCCGGAACCGGTCGGGGGGCAGCGCGTCGCCCCGATCGAGTGGCGGCAGCCCGACAGTCGTGAGTTGACCCTCTCCGCGCACGGTCAGCGTCAGCGTGATCGGGTCGCCGAGCTGGACCACGCTGCGGTCTGCCGCCACGTCCAGTGAGAAGCCGCGCCCGATCGCACCGCCGAAGCTCCCGGGCCGGCCCGCCGCGGGGGCGGCCCCGACGGTCAGCGTGAGCGGCTCGTCCCGGGCGAATAGCCGCCGCGTCGCCATCGGCCGGCGTGAGCCGAAGAGATTGCGCTGCCAGCGTATCACCTCGTCGGCGTTGACCGAGGCGGGCGCTAGCTCGTAGGTGCCGGAGCGCAGCGGCACCATGCGGCGCTCGGCCGCGATGACCAGATAGTTGCGACCGTTCTCCGTCCGCTGTTCGACCTTTGCCGCGAGGGCGATCTCGCCCGCGGCCGTGTGGATCTTGAGGTTGTTGTCGCCTCGCTTCGCGACGGTGTCGTCGACGAAGCGGAAGGTGTCGGCGTCGTCGAAGAGCACGCTGCGAATTGCATAGCTGCCGATCGCCTGGTCGAGTGACGGGTCGAGCCACCACTCGATGCGCACGGGCACCTGCTGCCCGACGTAGACCGAGCGCGTCTCGGGCACCACGCGAATTCGCATCCGGTCGTCGAAGGGGATCTTCTGAACCGTGATCGCTTGCGGACGCGTGGTCGCGACGACGCTCCCCTGCCGCATCTCGATCGGCGAGAGGCGGAGCTGCCCCGCCCCGCTCGCCACCAGCACGTACTGGCACGTGTAGGTCACGGTCTCGACACGCGTGATTTGTCCGTCGCCGATGCGGACCGAGCTGCTCACTTTCGGGACGAGCGCCGCCAGGGTGAGTGTCGCGCCGGCTGGGGCCTCGGCGTTGCAGACCGGCTCGGGACTGCGCTCGAAGCCAGTCACCTGAACGTGCAGCTCGATGGGGTCGCCGACATAGTACGGGCCACGCTCGACCCGAAGCTGCGCCTGCGGTGTGGCGACGGCGGCTGCCGGAGCGATCGCCGACGCGCCGATCGAGATCAGGAGCACGGCGATCGAAGCTGCGGTCGGGCGAGGTGCACGAAGCATGGCGCGAGAACCTACCAGTCCCGATCTACCGGCTCGTAGCCGGACGATCGCGCGCGTCGCTCGCGATGTCGCTCGGCCTCGCGGTCACGGACGGACTGCAGGATCTGCCCGGGGTCGCGACTCTGCTCGGGCGTCTCGGTCGGCTGCTCGTCCTCCTCTTCTTCTCCTGGCTTCTGCTGCTCCTGTTGCTCGGAGCCGTCGTCCTGCTGCTCCTCGGGCTGCGGCGGCTCGAGCAGGGCGAGTGCCTCGGCGAGCCTTCCCGAGGCGGTGTCCTGATGAGTGCGTGCGGCGTCGATCGCCGCGCTGGGCTCGGCCAATGCCGAGCCGGCCGCGTCCATCTCGGTCGAAGCCTCGAGGACGAACTCGGCCGCGCGGGTCAGCCGCTCGGCCACCTGCTCGGCGACGGCGGGGTCCTGGGCCGCCTCGGGCCCGACGAGCGCAGCCGGATCGGCGAGCGACTGCTCGTGGAGCGCCTCGGCGAGCTTCTCGGTCTGCTCGCCGAGCGACGACTGCCTCGCTGCCACCGGAGCGAGCGCCGCCGTGTGCTCGTCGGCCGGTCGTCCTCCCACCGACTCGGCGGCGTCGCTGAGCTCGGCCTGACGCCGAATGGTGTCGCGCAGGTGCTCGACGATCGAGAAGAAGAGCCGGCGCAGCGCCTCGAGGCCCTTCACCGCCGAGCCGACGCGTGTGCGACTTTGCTCGGTGGCGTCGTCGTTGCTGCCGAGTTCACCGAAGCTCCCGAGGGCGCCCCGCATCGCGGACTCGGTCAGTGCGAGCAGCCCGTCCGCCATCTCGAGGCGCTTGCGCTCGGCGTCGACCTGCTCGGCAGGAGTTGTGTCGGGTGCGGTTGCATCGGGTGTCTCGAGCTGGCCTCGCACTTCCTCGATCATCGTCGTCAGGCGCTGGGCTCGGTCGAGGTTTCGCTGCTGCAATGCGACGAGAGCCGGGACGTACTCGTCGAGCGACGCAGCCGGTACGTCGTTACCAGGTGCCGCGGCGTTGGAGGCGGTGGGCGGCTCGAGGACGGAGGCGATGCGCTGCTCGTCGCGGTACACGAGCTCGATCAGGCCGCGCAAATCGAGCAGCTGTTCGCGGGCCAGCGCGAGGGCCTCGAGGGCCTGCAGCTGGGTTTCGGCGCCGGCGGAGACGTCGTTTCCATCGAGGGCGTCGCCCGCCTCGACGAAGTGGTCGTGCGCTCGTGTCAGGTGCGGCGCAGCGGCCGCCACCTGCTCGAGCAGCGCACGCTGCTCGGGGTCTTCGACCGTCCCGGTCTGGGCCACCGCACCCGCGAAGCGCTGATCGAGTTCACCGGTGCGGTCGGTGATCGAGGCCTGCACGTCGCCGAGATACGCGGTGTCGAGCCAGTCGGGTGCGGCGTGGTCTCCGGTCGGCCCGACTGCGAGGCCGATCTCGGTGGCGGCCAGCAGCCGCGTCTCTCCCGCCAGCTCGGAGGCGTCCGTCATCAAGCCGTCCAGGATGCGAACGGGATCCTGCAGCTGCTCGCGTGCGCGCTTCAGGTGCTCCACCGCGACGGCACCGCGCCGATGGGCCCGCGACGCGTCACGACGCCGGAGTTGGCCGCGCGCCTGGCCGACGCGCTCGCGCGCGCGATGGACGTGCGCCTGCAGGCCCTCGAGCTGGGCAACCCGCATGGCATCTTCGGGTGTGCGCTCGGCGTCGGGCACGGCCTGCAGCGTCTGGTGCTCAGTCGCGGCCAGCTTGGCGGCGGCACCGGCCTCGGCGAGCAGCTGGCGCTCTTCGACGGCGAGCGCCTTGAAGCGAGCGCGGAGTGCATCGGCGGCGTTCGGATCATCGCTGGCATCCAGGACCTCGACTAGCGCCCGCGCGTCGCGGTTGACGGCGCGCTGCGCTTCGATCATTGCCTCGAGGCGCTGCTCGAGCGTCTTCGACTCTCGCTGGGCCAGCGAGTCGGCGAGGATCAGCGCCCGGGCGAGCACGATCTCGAGGTTGCGGCGCGGCTCGTCGGCGGCGGGGCGCAGGGCTATTGCCTCCCGGAACCAGTCGGCACTTCGCTCGAGCGAGGCCAAGGCCTGCTCGGGCTCGCTCTCGAGCTGCGCGTCCGCGCGGGCCACCTCGACCCAGCCGAGATCGTAGCTGGCGCGGTAGCGTGTCTCCCCATCGCCGCGGGCGCTCCGTCGCGCGGCCTCGAAGAGCCGCTCGGCGTCGTCGAGGGCGCCCGACTCGAGGGCGTCGAGGCCCGCGTTGAAAGCCTCGCGCGGGACCTCCGGGATTTCGAGCCGCGCGGCGGCCGTCGTTTCGGTGTCGAGCGGATCCGCAGCTGGTGTCGTGTCCGGTACGGCCCCGGCATTCAATTCTTCGGTGCGCACCGGCGGGGCCGCTTCGAGGGCGGCGAAGGCCGAAGGCGGCGCGACGCCGAGCGACGCGCCAAGCAGCACGCCGAGCAGCGCGCCGCCGCTGCTTCCGAGCAGCGTGCCGCCGCCGCTTCCGAGCAGCGTGCCGCCGCCGCTTCCGAGCAGCACTGCGACGAGCAGCGCGATCCACGCGACGAGCAGCGCCCACTGGAATCCGTCCTTGTGGATCGTCCGCCCTGTCTCGCTGCCCTCGGCGCGCATCAGAGGGCGGATATGCGCCTCGAAGATCGACTCGAGGTCGAGCACGCCGGTGCCGGCCGGCACATACGCGCCCTCGCTCACCAGGGCGAGCTCACGCAGCAGCTCGCCGTCGAGGCGGCTGAGGACGGGACGTCCGTCGGCGTCCGTGACGCGCCCGCGCGCCCCCGTCACGGGGTCGGTCACCAGGATCTCGCTGCCCGCCTCGTCACCGAAGCCGATTGCGAGGATGCGGATGCCGCGTTCGGCCGCCTCGCGAGCCGCATCGACGGGAAACGAATCGTGGTCTTCGCCGTCCGTGATCAGCAGAATGACCCGGGCGAAGTCGCCGCTCGGTCCGAAGCCGGCAGTGGCCTTGCGAATCGGCTCTTCGAGGCGTGTTCCGCCGCGCGTCACGCTGCGCGTGTCGACGCGGTCGAGCACGAGGCGCAGGAAGCCGAAGTCCGGCGTCAGCGGACACAGCACGCTGGCTCGCCCCGCAAACGCGATCAGCCCGACCTGGTCGCCCTCGAGGTACGGCAAGAGATCGCGGATCTCCGCCTTCGCACGCTCGAGCCGGTTCGGTGCCACATCCTCGGCGAGCATCGAGCGCGACACGTCGAGGGCGATCATGATCTCGGCACCGACCGCGCGCGACTGCACGAACTCGAAGCCCCACTGCGGGCGCATCAGGGCGACGACCGTCGCCGTCAGGCTTACCGCGATCGCGGCGAAACGCGCGCGTCTTCGCCAGCCGGGCCCACGCCGGACGATGCGTCGCTGCATCGGCGTTGCCACGAAGTCGCCGAGTAGCCGCCCGCCGCGCCCCTCCAGCCAGAAGAGCAGAGCGAGCGAGGCCGCCACGACCCACAGCGCATGCACGAAGGCCGGCTCAGCGAAGCGGAGGTCGCTCACGGCAGCCTCCGCAGCAGGCTCTGCGCCAGCAGCGCGGACACGATCACCAGCAGCGCCCCGGCCCCGGCGAATACGGCGTAGTGTTCGTCGTACTGCATGTAGCGGACCTCGACGATCTCGCTGCGCTCGAGGGCGTCGATTTCGTCGTAGACGCCGGTGAGCGTGTCGGCGTCCTCGGCGTGGAAGTAGCGGCCGCCGGTATGCTCCGCGATCTCCTGCAGCGTACGTTCGTCGAGTTGCACGAACGCCTGGCGGAGCACCGTCCGCCCGCCCCACTGCACGGGGAACGGCGCCTGGCCGGTTCGACCCGCTCCCACCGCATACACCTTGATGTCGTGGGCGGCGGCGAGTTCGGCCGCCTGCACGGGCGAGACGTCTCCGGTGTTGCTGACGCCGTCGGTCAGCAGGACGACGACGCGGCTCTTGGCCGGGTGACGGCGCAGCCGCTCCACCGCGAGGGCGAGCCCCTCGCCGACCGCTGTGCCGTCCTCGCCGGGCTCGCTCGCAATCGCGACGTCGTCGAGAATGGACACGAGGTTCGCGTGGTCGAGGGTGAGGGGTGCCACGCTGTCCGCGAAGCGGGCGAAGGTCACCAGGCCGACGAGGTCGTCCGGCCTTCCGGGCCGGCGGCCATCCGTGCCGAGGAAGCGGTGGAGCACCTGCTTGACGGCCGCCAGCCGGTCGATGCTGCGGTCCTTTTCGACGAAGTCGCGCGCGTTCATCGAACCGGAGCGGTCGACTACCAGCATCAGCGCGATGCCCTCGCGATGGACCTGGGTGGTCGCATCGCCGGTGCGCGGTCCGGCGAGGGCGATCGCGAGCACGGCCGTCGCGAGCGCGAGCAGCACGGCCGGCGTGGGGAGGAGCGCGACACGCCACGACCCGGGCGCCGATGCCAGCAGCGATAGGCTCGAGTAGCGAACGACCGAGGGTTGACGTCGCGCGAGCAGGTAGACGAGCGGCGCGAACAGGGCGAGCAGCAGGAAGACCGGGTCGCGGAACTCGAGCCCGCTCACGCCGCGACCTCCTCGTTCGCCGCGATCTTGCGATCGCCGCTGTCTTCGGGCGCTGCCTCGCGGGTCTCGTCGATGAAGGAGCCGGCCGCCGCGACGGCCTGTCGAACGGATCCCTGCGTTGGAATTGCGTGGGCGAACTTCACCAGGTCACACTGTGTGAGGAAGTCGCGCAACAGGGCCTGGTGTTCGTCCGAGAGCTCGGGTGATCCGCTGACCTCGTCGAGGAAGCGCTCGGTGGTGAGCTCGGGTGACCGCACCGCGAAGCGGGCCTCGAGGTAGCGGCGCACGATGCCCGAGAGCGTGACGAAGTAGGCGTCGATTCCGTCGGGTCCGGGGTGGGGCGAGGCGAGCAGGGCGTCGAGCTCGGCGCGCGCGACCTCCCAGGCGGACCGCACGGCCGCCCGCTCGCGCGCACGTCGAATCGCGCGCCACACCAGCGGACCGATCGCGGCCATCGCCAGGGCGAATGCCGCGAGCCACGGCCACGGCGAGTCGGTGCCGGCGCCGAGCGCGTCCAGCCGGCCGAGCGGCGGGCTGAGCTCGGCCTGGGCGCTGTCGGGGACGACGCTCTGCACCGTGAAGGCGATCGCCTCGGTGAGCAGTTCGTAAGCGTCCTGGCCCTCGGGCGCCGGGTCGTGTCCCGGACGGCGGTCGACGAACTCGACGAGGATCGACGGGATGCGCTGCTCGCCCGATGCCGGTATCTGCAGGGTGTAGCGCTGCGACGCGGCGGTGCGCCCCTGGTCGTCGATGCGCTCGCGCGGCACGAAGTCGACCACGCGGAAGCGGTCGAGCGCCTCGCCGAAGTCCGGCATCAGCACCTCGACGCCCGGCTCGGCGATTGCCTCGATATGAAGCTCGACCGGGTCGCCGATCAGCGGCTCGTCCGGAGAGAGCGTGACGCGCACCTCGACCGGCCCCGCGCGTGCCGTGGTGTCGAGTGCAACCGCCGCCGTGCCGATCGTCGACCCCGCCAGGAGCAGCATCGCCGCCGCCGCGACACGCGGCCCGACTCCGTGCCGTCGTTCCGTCACCGCCGCGTCCTCTTTTCGCGTGCGCGAAAGAAGCGCACGAGGGGATCGACCACGGATCCGGCTGCGTCGATGTGGATGAGGTCGATGCCGGACGAGGCGAGCCTCGTGCGCAGTGCCTCGATCCGCGCCGTGCCGTCGCGGGCGACGGCCTCCCGGAACGCTCGCGAGCCCGCGTCGACGACCCGGCGGGCTCCGGTCTCGGGATCCTCCAATGCGATCAGGCCGATGTCATCGATCTCGAGCTCACGCCGGTCGCTGACGAGCACGGCCACGACGTCGTGCTTGCGGTTTGCGGTGTGCAGCGCCTGCTCGAAGGCGTCGTCGATGAAGTCGCTCACCACGAAGACGACGCACTTGCGCTTGTGGACCGACAGGAAGAACTCGACCGCTTTCGCGATGCGCGTCGACTCGCGCGGAACGCGCAATCGACCCCGCGTGCGAGCTGCAAGCCACCGGCGCAGACCGCCGGTGCGCGACACCTCGCGCGGCTCGTCGTCACCGTGGCTCAGCACCTCGCGGACGACACGCAGGGCATGACGCTGCCCCTTGCGGGCCGGGATGTACTGCTCGATGTCGCCGTGAAAGAGCAGCAGCCCCACCTTGTCGTCGTTGCGGATGGCCGAGAACGCGAGCAGCGCACACAGCTCGGCCGCGCACTCGCGCTTCGATCGCGCCCCGGAGCCGAAGTCCTGCGAGGCCGAGACGTCGGCCATCAGCATCAGGGTGAGCTGGCGCTCCTCGACGTAGCGTTTGACGAAGGGCTCGCCCATGCGGGCGGTGACGTTCCAGTCGATGCTGCGGATGTCGTCGCCCGGCGTGTAGGGGCGCACCTCGTCGAACTCGATACCGCTGCCCTTGAAGACCGAGACGTACTCGCCCGCGAGCACGTCCGCGACCGTCCGGCCGGTGCGTACCTGGATCTCGCGGACCCGCCGCATGATCTCCTGGGGCAGCATCTCGCGTATGACTCAGGGGACGAGCAGGTTGTCCATGATCTTCTGGATCACGTCGGCGGACGCCATGCCCTCGGCCTCGGCCTCGTAGCTCGTGGCCACGCGGTGGCGCAGCACGCTGGGCGCCATCGTCTGAATGTCGTGCGGCGTCACGTAGCCGCGGCCCTGGAGAAATGCGTGGGCCTTGGCGGCCTTCATGAGCGCGATGCTGGCGCGCGGGCTCGCGCCGTGCTCGATCAGGCCGTCGAGGCCCGAGACGCCGGCGGCGGCGGGATCGCGGGTGGCCTGCACGAGGTCGACGATGTAGTTGCGCGCCTTGTCGTCGACGAAGAGCTGATCGATGCTGCGCCGTGCGTCGAGGATGTCGCCGGCGCGCGCGACCGACGAGATGTCCGGAACGGGCTGTCCCCCCGCCATGCGGTCGAGGATGCGCCGCTCCTCTTCGGCGCTCGGATAGCCGACCACGAGCTTCAGCATGAAGCGGTCGACCTGGGCCTCGGGCAGCGGGTACGTGCCCTCCTGTTCGATCGGGTTCTGGGTGGCGAGCACGAGAAAGGGCTCCTGCAGCTCGAATCGCTCGCCGCCGATCGTGACCTGACGCTCCTGCATGGCTTCGAGCAGCGCGGCCTGCACCTTGGCGGGCGCGCGATTGATCTCGTCGGCGAGCACGAGGTTCGAGAAGATCGGACCCTGCTTGACGCTGAAGCTGCCGTCGCGCTGGTTGTAGATCTGCGTGCCGATCACGTCGGCGGGCAGCATGTCGGGAGTGAACTGGATGCGCGAGAAGCCCGTGTCGATCGCCTGCGCCAGCGCGTGGATGGTCAGCGTCTTGGCGAGGCCGGGCAGGCCTTCGAGCAGGACGTGCCCGCCGCAGAGCAGCCCGACGAGCAGCCCGCGCACCATCTCGTCCTGCCCGACCAGGAGCTTGCCGACCTCGCTCTGGATTCCGGCACAGAGCCGGGCCTGACCGGGGTCGATCGACGTTGCTGCGACTTCGTCCGCCATGGTGCCTCGTGTTGCCTCTTCGTTGCGAGTGGTTGCGACAGGGTCCGGGTGACACTGGGCCCCCAACCGGGTGATTCGACGCTTGGTGTCCCGAGTCGGTTCCGCACTGGAGTGCCGACAGCACGTGATTCTAATCAGTGTGTCGCGGGGCGACCACCACCCACCCGTCTCGGCGGGTGCCGGGCATATGCTTGCCGCAGGCAGATGCCAGCAGGAGAGCCGATGCGACTCGAGAAGCCCCGCCTGGAGCCCCTTTCGGGCCTACGTCGTGCCTTTTCCTATCTCGAAGGCCGGGTCACCGCGATGGATGTCGTGCTCGACACAGCGAACGACACCGAACAAAAGGGCTGTGCCCCGGTACGGGTAGTCGCTTCTTCGGTCACGGCGTCTCCATATCCGTCGGTATGCCGAGCAGGTGATGGCCCCGGCAGAGGCGCGTAGGCGGGGGCGTCGCGTGAGTCTAGTCCTTCCGCACCCCCTCCAGTGCGATGGCCCGCGCGCTGCGGATCGCCGCCTCGCAGTGCGGTCCAGGATCTCCCCCTCCAGAACAGATCCACAACTCGACCTGGCCGAAGGTCGCAGCAACCATGCAGCCAGCACGGTCGCGCAGATCATTGAGGTCCGGCCCCAACTCGATCGAAAGACCGAAGCGCGCAATGGCTTCGACCAGGCTGGCAACGCCCTGGATGAGCTCTGCAGCCACGACCTCGTTGCGCTGCCCCATTCCACCGAGTTCTCGTTCCGCCGCGAGCCGCATGAAGTTCTCTTCGCGAAAGAGATCGGTCATCGCGGTTCGGATCGCGTCTTCGATGCCCCCTTCATCGGGTTCGTAGCTGGAGAAGGCCGATTCGATCGTAGCTCTGAAGAAGTTCGTCCCCTCTGCGATCAGGGCGATTAGCAGGCCGTCCCGGGTGCCGAAGTGGTAGAGGATCGTCCCCTTGCTACAGCCGGCTGCCTGCGCCACTGCGGCGAGGCTGCAGCCTCTCAGCCCTTGCGTCCCGAGAATCATGCGCGCTGCATCGAGAATGGTCTCCCGCGACGCGGCCCCTCTGACGTTGGAGCGGCCGGCCGGCGAAAATGCGGTGAGGGGCCGCTTTGCAGTCGAAGCTTCGGAACCCATTTCGACAGGCTATCCAATCTCTACCGGTGTGCAGCCCGCACACCTCGAGCGCGTGAGACGTCCGCCTCTTCCGGCCAAAGCGTATGTGTCGATCACATGGAGAGCCGCGGCGACGAAGTGCCCGGTCAAGGCGCCTCGGCGGCCGGTCAACTCGCGATGGCAGCCGGCTGGTTCAGCTCGAAGACCTCAGCCTCGATGGCTAGCTCGGTGACCCCCTGGGTCGTCTCTGCCAGGTGATAGTCCTTGCGCGCATAGCTCTTTCGGGTTTGCTTGGCGCGCTTGTTGAACATCACATTGACCAGGGGCAGCAGCTTCGACCCGGGGATGGGAAGCTCGAAGCCCACGCGCTCCGAGAGGTGGACCACCTTGCGAAACATGGACCCCGCGAAGTCGTAGATGTCCAGACCGAGAACGGCGAAGTCCCGCTCGAAATAGGTCATGAGGGGCAGCGTCGGTGCCAGAAGCAGGCCCCTGCGGATTCTGGCCAGCAGCCCTTTGCTCTGCCGCCGGGTCATTGGCTTCTCGCTGAAGTAGTTGCTGGGAAGCGCGGTGTGGCGTGACTCGTCGAGGTGGAACAGGCGGAGGACCTCGAGGCCGGGAAGCACGCTGAGCAGCCCGAAGAGATTCAGCGCGAAGCCCTCGATCAGGACGTTCATGCCGAAGAACTTCTCGAGCCCCTTGGACTTGAGTGTGCGCTCCATGACCATGTATTCCCAGATCGACATCCTCGGAACCGGGCAATCGAATGCCTTGATCAGCTCTCGCAGGACGACGAAGTGCTTGGCCTCTTCCATCACCTGCATCGTCAGCGCCGCCCGCGCGCCAGTGCCTTCGACTCCACTGCTCAACACCTCGGTGGACACCATCCAGGCATAGGCTTCGCCGTGCCCGATCGTCGAGAGGATGTTGACAATCGCCTGTTTCTGCTCCGGTGTGTACTCACGGTTCAGCAACGCCTTGAATTCATCACTCTTGATCTTCTCGAGGTGGCCTCGCTCCGAGTTCTTCAGCGAGCCATCGGCGAGTTCCAGGAGCATCCTTTCGTTATTCGTACAGTCGCGGAAGCTCGACCAGGGCATCTGCTCTTCGGCCTTCCAGAGCAGCCGCAGGCTCTTGTCGTAGTGCTGCTTGCGCAGCCGATCGTTCGTTCCCCCCATGAACTCGAAGGTGATGTCGTCGTACCGCCCCTTGCGACCGCCGAGGTGGCACTTTTCGAGAATCGCGTCGCGGCGGCGCATGAAGCGATTGACCCTGCGTTCTTTGGCAATGATCCGAGCGGTCTGGTCCGGGATGAGTTCGATGGGTTTGAGGTTCACAGCGAGTTGCCTCCAGGGAGGTTTTTGACCGTGCGGTCAAAGAATGTCGAGAGTCTAGAGTGGGTTTGCCAATCGCGCCACTTCACGGCACGTACGGACGGCTGCCGGCTCGGGGCGCGGTTGCAGGAGCGGCCGAGCGCCAGGTCTAGGAATCAGAAATCTGATGTGAATTCCGTTAGTTAACCAGAGAATTGCATTCTCGTTGCAACTCCAGGCTGTCTCGGAGCACAGGCTCCGGCAATGCCGGCGGGTGGGAATGCCCACCTGCGACGCACCCAATCTGGGCGATCAAGGAGTTCACCACGACGCTCTGGGGTCGCGTTCTCAGGGGTTTGGCCGCTCCGCTTCGAAGGCACTCGACTGCCGCTACGCCGATGGTGCGCCACCATCGGCCGAACTGATCGACGACATCCGACACAGTATCCACGAGCCGAGCGTGTCGTTTCCCTGGTGCCGCGGCGATCTGCTGCTCATCGACAACCTCCGTACCGGACGCGGACGCTCGACCTACAGCGGAGCGCGCCAGATCCTCGCCGCTCTCGTCGCCGAGCTCTCGCGGCACTGAACCCGCCCCAGGCCTGACGCCCGAGGGGTTTCCCCTCGGGGGAGGCAGGGTTTTGGCACCCTTGGCGTGGGAATAATTCCCACGTATAATTTTGCCATGTTGCTTCAGACGACTACCGGCAAGCGGAACGAATCGAGCATGCACCGAGCCTGGCTACGGAGCCAACCCCGACTGAGCAGCCTCCTGGCGGTTTCGCTGCTCGCGCTGGCCGTCGCGCCTGCTCCAGCTGGCGCCGGCGGTTACGCCATCGTGACCTCCTCCGAAATCCGGAGCCTCTCGCAGAACCTGGTCCCCTTCGCGGCCTCGAAGACCGCCCGGGGATACACCACACATGTCTTCGACGAGGCCGACTGGAACGGGGCAGGTCTCGTAGGAGATGCCGCCGCCGAGGCCCTTCGTGCCTTTCTCCAGTCGGCCCATGCCCTCTTCGATTTCGACTATGTGCTCCTGGTCGGCGACCCCCGCACCGCTACCGGCCCGGTCCCGATGAAGACGCTCCACCCACGAACCTTCGGATACCTCTCCACCACGCCCAACGGATGGAGTGCCGACTGCGACAGTTTCGTCATGACACAGGACCCGGTGCCTTCCGATTACTACTACGGCGATGTGGACGGAAACTGGGATCTCGATGGCGATGGTCTCTACGGAGAATTTGGAGACTATGACGCTCCAATTGGTCCCACCGGTGACTTCGGCCCGGGCGGCGTCGATCGCGACCATGACTTCGCGGTCGGCCGCATCCCCGTATACACCAGCAATCCGACCGAACTCGCCGAGGGAGTGATTGACCTCGATCACATCCTGGCCAAGACCATGGGCTACCAGGGAGCGCCTTTCGGAAGTATCGATTGGCGTTTCTCCGCTTTGATCGCGGCCGAGGGGGCGAACCGCATCTTCTTTGGGGAAGCCCTCCGCAACGACGTGCTCCTCCCGGCCAACTTTTCCTCGGCCGTACGTGTCTACGACGCCGATGTCTGCCTCGTCCTGAACCCGCCGAGTGGCTGCGTGCCCATCTCGGGAACACCCGAGGCCACGACCTGCTCGGTCTCGAACGTCGCCACGCAGTGGGACTCCACCTCTCCGGGTGCAGTCACTTGGCTGACCCACGGGGGCGGCGTAGGCGCCGCGGCCGTAATGAATACTACCCAGGCCACCCAACTCGACGACGGCCATCCCGTCATCACCTTCCAGGCCTCTTGCTTCAACTCACTGCCCAGCCAGACCAACAACCTGAGCTATGCCCTCTTGAAGAACGGCGCCGTGGGCACGATCGGAGCAACAGCGATCAGCCACGGACCCGGCGGACCGAACCCGCCAATTACCCACCCCTCATCCGAAGGTGGCAACGCCGGGATGGCTTACTCCTTCATGCAGTTCCTGGGGCAGCAAGGTATGACGGTGGGAGACTCGCTAGCCGAGGTGAAGCGCGAAACGAATCTCTACGGTCGCTGTTGGTACTGGCACAATATGGCGGGCTTCAATCTCTACGGGGATCCGGAGGTCAGCCTCCTCGACTCGGCCCCCGAGGCCCCAGCAGCCGTCCCCGTTCTTTCGCCAGCGGCCCATACCCTGTTGATCGGAGCGCTCGCCGCTCTCGGCTCCCTGGTGGCACTGCGCCGGACAGGCTCGCGTCGGGGCCTCCTTCTGAAGCGAGCCGGCCTGCGCCGCACCACTGATCAATATGATTCCTGAAAAGGGGATTGGATCAAAGCTGATGAGCATGCGAAGTCTCTCAGGGGCATTGGTCGTCTTGCTGGCCGTTGCGAACACCTCTCACACCACCGACTACTATCTGCACCCACTGGGCGACGACAGCGACTCGGGCACATCCGAGCAGGATCCCTGGCAGACGCTGGAGCACGCAGTTCCGCATCTCACTCCGGGTGACACGCTCTACATCGGTGGCGATTCGAGCAGCCCGTACCAGGGTCAGGCCGGGGTCGAGATCGACGTGAGCGGTGCCGTCGGTGCCGAAATCACGATACGAAACCAGCCGAACCACTCCCCCGTCTTTTCTGGTACGCAGCTGATCGACTCGGGCTGGCAACTGCACGCTGGGTCGATCTACAAGATCGATCTCAGCGACCCCGGTGGCCCCGACTTTCCCGGCGACTTCCGGCCGCTACTCGTCTTCCAGAATTCGAAGGGCCAAACCGGGGGAGACTTTCTCTCTGATCCTCCCGACCCGGTGGGTTCTCTTCAGGAGATGGCGTCCGGGACATGGTACTTCGAGTCGGGTCCCGCACAGAACTATCTCTACGTCTGGGTGAACGATCTGGGTGCGGGTGTCGACCCCAATGCGTATACGATCGAGGTCGGCAGAGTAGCCAGTGCGCTCGGAGATCGTGCGCCACCCTTCGCGTCTCACCTGTTATTCGAAGGCATTGAGTTCCGGGGATATACGGGGGTACCGAAGGACGACATCACAGTGGAGGTCTCGGTACCAGGCGCCATGACTTTCACCAATGCCGCAGCGATCAGTGGGACCTCGGGTCGCCAGGACATCACCATCAGCGGATGCATCTTTCGGCAGAACTGGAAGGGGCTGCGCATGGGTGCCATTCACGGTCTCGTAATCCAGGATTCCGTCTTCAGCGAAAATATTGCGGCTGGCCTCAGCATCGGGCTTACGACTTCGCCCGACCCCCAGACTGGCTTCCTGATGAAAAACTCGAGCATCCTCGATACCCACGGACCCTGGCCCAGAAAGAGTGTGCTCGACAGCAACCCCGCTGCGATCAAGCTGCACAAGCTCGCAGGCGGGGCGATTCGCAACGTGCTCGTGAGTGGCGCACATCTGAATCGAGCTGGGAACTACGGCCCGCACGGTATCTGGACCGACGTCGACGTCACCGACTTCGTGATCGAGAACAACGAGGTTCGCGACATCGAGGGCTTCGCGAGCAAGTTCAGTGGCCGTGGCATCTTCGTCGAACGTCGGGCCGATCAAAACCGGGTACACCGAAACCTCATCGTGAATGCGCAACATGGCATCGTCCTCGGAACCTACAATCAGGGCGTATCCGAGTGGCCCGAAGACGCTGAGATCTCCAACAACACGATCGTCGACTCGCTCTACACTGGAATCTACGTATACGGCGCTGTCCGACCACAGATCTACAACAACATCGTCGTTGGCACCGGACACGTGCCGATCCGTATCCACCAGCCGATTCTCGGAACGTCGTTTTCGGAGGACGTCTATATCGAAGCCAACGGAAGCTGGGATGCAACACCGCCGAGTGCCGGCTTCTTCTACGCACTCCATGCGTCCGACAACGAATGGGATTCCCCTGCCAACTTCACAGCAGCAGCCCTGGCCCTCGAGACGGGCGTGTCGGGGTTGACCCAGGAAGTCAACGCAGACCCGCTCTTCCGGAATCCGGGCAACGGCGACTATTCGCTGTCAGAACTGTCGCCCGCCATCGACGCAGGACTTCCGACCGGCGAGCCGTACAGCGGCTCGGGCATCGACCTCGGTTACCTCGAAATGCCGGGTACTGTGCCGGGCTTGACCGCTGTGGGATGTCTCCTGCTCGCTGCCACGCTGGGCGGAGCCGGTGTGGTCCAGCGGCGAACCCGGTGGCGGGTCTGATCGTCGAGGACGACTGTATTCGCAGGAGATTGGAGCGCGCAGACAGGAAGTTCAAGCTGCGTTTTCGCAGCGTCCGACAAGTAGGCATTCTGACCTGCCTGGTGATTTTCGGACCGATTGAAACCTGAGAAGATGGCTTCGCGCAACCGTGATGCCCGGTCCAAAGAGCGTGAAGAGGCCACCCACCATCGCGTAGGGTACAGGCCCCGTCGTCAGCACGACATCGCGATAGGGGTACTCGCCTGCCAACATCCGCTCGCCGACATGGAGCAGCAGCCCCTCTTTCAGGAGGCTCGGCTCGAGTCGCGACATCGCGATGCAGATGAGGCCGCCTGCACCAGACCAGAGCCAGGCCGCCCAGGTGGACGGTTTTGGAAGACCACTCGTTACCACTGCGGCCTCAATAGCACGCTATCCTGCGCGAGGTGAGAAGAATTCGCAGCTTGGCGTGGATCGCGGGCGTAATTCTTCTTGTGCTCGTTGCGGGCGCAATGCGCGCGAACAACGCCTCCGTGTACCAGCTGCACTGGGGCTTCGATGCACACTGGAACTGGGAATACGTCGAACACCTGACACGCACGTGGGAGCTGCCCGCGCCGCATGACGGATGGTCCTTCGCGCAGCCGCCGCTCTTCTTCTACACCGCAGCCGCGCTCGCCCGCACCATGGACGGAGCGTCGAAGCGCGACGTCACCATCGCGATCCGGCTCATGAGCTCCGCGATCGGCCTGCTGGGCATCGCCGCTGCGGTGTTTTGCGTGGCGCGTGCGGCACCCAGAGATCGGAGGCGGTGGTTCATTGCCTCGGGGTTGCTGCTCTTCCTACCCGTTCACGTCTACATGAGCGCCATGCTCAGCCAGGAGATCCTGGTTTCGGCGCTCGTTGCCTGCGCAGCGGTGGGTGTCGCCCTGCAGCTCGGGAACCAGCTGTCCCTGCGCCGAGTGCAGCGCCGCGCCGCGGGTTTGGGCTTCATAGCGGGTCTCGCCGTCCTCACCAAGCTCAGCGGCGTACTGTTGATCGCGGCCGCCTGCACGACGTGGATCATCGATGGCCTGCGCCGCGGCGAGTGGCGGCGTGGGCTTACCTGTGCCGCAGTTTTCGGCGGTGTCGCCACGCTGGTGGGAGCCGGCTACTACGTACGCAACCTGGTGCAGTTCGGGTACATCTATCCGCATGACCTGCCGGTCCACGCGCGAATCCACACAATGCCGCCCGGAGAGCGGTCGCTCGGCGACTACCTGCGCGTTCCGCTCGCGACCTTCACCGACCCGCAGGTGCTGAACCGCGACCTGGTCACCTCGGTCTGGGGCACGACCTACACGACGCTCTGGTTCGACGGACATCGGATCGTGTTGCCGCGGAAGGATCCTGCCATCACTCGCCTCGGAACCGCCATGCTCTTGCTCGCTTTGATCCCAAGCGCCGCCTTCGCGGTTGGACTCTGGCGAGGGCTGCGGCGCGCGGTGGCAGAGCCGGGGGGCGTTGATACCCTTTTTCTGCTTCTTGTGGCGCTGACGCTTGCGGGCTACGCATTCTTTACCTGGCGCAACCCGTGGTATGCGACGGTGAAGGGCAGTTATTTGCTCGGGATGCTGGTGCCATTCGGCTACTACACCAGCGAGGTGCTGGCGGACTGGACTCGCGGTATGGGGCTGCGCCAGGTATTCGTGTGGGCTGCGCTCTCCGCCCTCTTCACGCTTTGCGTCGTCGTGTTCACCTTGGAGTTGGTATTTTCGAAGACCGACTCCGGACCGGGGTTCGACTGGAAGAAGCACTACCCGGGGTACTCGACGGAACGGCACCGGCCGGCCGGTGCCGCACTCGGGCGTTGATGTCCACGCGGGCGGAAATCCGCACACACGCTGCACCGAGTTGCCGCCTGTGCGGCGTGCCCGGCGCGTCACTGCACGTGGACATGGACGATCGACTCTACGGCGTGGAGGGGCGCTGGTCGCTGTTGCGCTGCCCGGAGTGCGGCCTCGTCTGGCTCGACCCGAGTCCCGATGCCGCGGACATGGGGCGGCTTTACGAGGCCTACCACACCCACGATCGGCCGGTGCATCCGAGCTTCGTGCAGCGTGTCATCCGACGTGGGATACCGGCGGCCGTACTCGGCTATGGGGATTCAGCCGGAGCGGTAGAGAGGGCGACCGGCCGGCTCCTGGCAGCGATCGGACCGCTGCGCGAGACGGCGCGGCGCAGCGTGATGGCCCTTTCGGCGAATAGGCGAGGCCGGCTCCTGGACGTCGGGTGCGGCGCCGGCCTGTTCCTCTCGGTGATGCGCGACCTCGGCTGGGAAGTGTCCGGTACCGAGACCGATGCCGCAGCCGCCGCGCTCGCGCGCCGTCATGTGCCGGGGGCAGTCGTCCACACCGGGCTGCTTGAGGACGTCGGCCTCCCGGATGCCGGGTACGATGCGGTCACCCTCTCTCACGTGATCGAGCACGTGCCGGACCCGGAGTCTACGCTGCGGTCCTGTGCCCGCCTACTCCGCTCCGGAGGGCGAGTAGTGCTCGCGACCCCCAACGCGTGCGGACTCGGGGTGTCGCGCTTCGGGCGTTCGTGGCGCGGCTGGGAGGTGCCGCGGCATATCCACGTCTTCGACCCGGATACCCTGGCCCGACAGGTCGAGAAGTCGGGCCTCACGATTTGCTCGGTTGAGACCGTCACGAGTGCGGCTTTCTACCTGTACCTCGATGGAATTCGCATCGAACGCAGCACTCCGGGAGGACCCTCGGCGGCCGGTCGACCCGTCGGTCGCTTCGACCAGCTGTGGGCAGTCGGGTTCTGGCTAAAAGAGTATGAAGCCGTCCGGCGCGGACGGCCGGTGGGCGAAGAAGTGCTCCTCGTGGCGGAGCGCACCTCACAGACCGGAGGAGCGCATTCTGCGTAGCGCGGTCGACTGGCTGTGCCGTCCCCGACTCTTTGCCGCGCTGTTGCTCGTCACCAGCGCGTGTCTCGGCGCAGTGTACGCGCGGCTCGGTGTGCCCTTCAGCGACGAGGGTGCGATGCTCACCAACGCGGCCCGGATGCTGCGCGGGGCCGTCTTCTACCGGGACCTCGACGCCTACCCGTTCCCTCTGGCAACCTGGTTTCTCGCGCTCGCCATGAAGCTCTTCGGAGAGCATTTCACGGTGGCACGCGTCCTGGCCGTGGCGCTGAATTGCACGATGGTGCTCGCGCTGTACGCGACGGCTCTCCGGGTGCTCGAACCTCGTCGCGCGGCGCTCTTCGGAGTCCTGTTGCTGGCCCTCAAGCCGCTGGCCTGGCCGGCTTTCACCTTCTACCTCTACTCCGAGTTCGCCTTTGCGTTTACCTGCGTTTCGGTTGCACTCGTGACCGCGGGGGCCGGACGGCCGGGGCGTCTCCTGCTCGCTGGCCTCTGTGCTGCTGCTGTCGTTCTCGCAAAGCAGAACCTGGGCTTCGGCCTGGTGGCAGTCTCGTGTGTGCTGCTCTTCCTACCCGGTCTCCGCGTGGACGAAGCCGGTCGGCGCGAGCGGCTGCGCGACCTTACGAGCTTCGGGGTCGGTGTGGCCCTGCCTGTCCTCACCTTCCTCACGGTGCTGACCTGGCAGGGGGTACTGATTGCCGGCATCGAGAGCGGCCTGCTGCGACCCTTTACCGGCTATCTCCCGAGCAGCGGGGTGCCATTCACTCCGATGCTCGCCTGGTGGAACCTTGGCTCGATCGGTCTGGAAGGTGGGGCTGCGAGCTACCTGCCCCTGCACCCACTGCGGGCTGTGAAGGATTTTCACAGCGACCCCACCGCGGTGAGTCGAGCCGCGGCTCTACTGCTCGAGGCCGGCGCCCGCTTCGTCTACACGTCGATTCCCCTTGCCTTCCTGGCGTCGTTTCTGTGCTGGATGCGACCGGCACGGGATGTCGCGGATCGCGGTGCGCGAAGAAACCTCTTCGCGCTCGCTCTCGTTGCGGCGGTGGTGGCGCTCAGTGCGTGGCCGCGGGCGGACATCTACCACGTATTGCACGTCTACCCGCTGACGGCGCTGGTGCTGTTCGCGCTGGGGCAGCGGGTCGCCGGGCGCGAGCGACCGCCGTGGCTCGTGGCCGCCCTCGTTGCGGTGATCACGATCGGGAGCGTCTCCACCGCGCGGTGGTTCCTGGCGCGCACCACGATCCCCGTACGGCTCGAGCGGGCCGATCTCTTCGTCGAACTCCGCGACGCGTTCCTCGAGCCGGTGGTCCGCGGAATTCGGGCCGAGGTGGCACCTGGGGCGCCGATCTTCGTCTATGGCTCCGAGGCGTACTACTACTTCCTTGCAGACCGCTACGGGACTTGGGTTTTCCCACAGCTGTATCCGGGGCAGACAGGGACGGGTGGGGGCGAGGAGGTCATCGAGCGGTTACGGCGGGATCCACCTCACCTTGTGGTGCGCGGTCGACTGCGTGTCGGGGGGCTCCCCGATATCCGTGAGTATGCACCGGTTCTCAACCGCTACCTCAAGGAGCGTTACGTGAAGGACCAGAACTTCTTAGCTCATCGTGCGGTCCCGAAACGAGCGAAGCGAGGCCAGCCCACAATTCTCAGGCCGCGGGGAGGCCGCCTCCCAGCCCCCGAGCGTTGAGATTCAGGGACGTCCAATGTGAACCACGAGCGATCGAACTGGTCCACGCTCTTCTTCTGCGCATGGTCAAAGATTCGTTCACACCCGAAGAACCACCGTGCGATGTCGATCCGCACGTGGATGAAGTGCTCAGCGGCGAGCGGACCCGCGTCGTCGGATGCTTGAAGGGGGCGGCAGCCGACATCAGAACGCAAACAGGGCTCGTGATGAGATCCGCCTTCTGGAGTGAGACCCACGGCTGCTCCGTGGTTGAGCGCAGCCCGAAGGACAATCAGATCGTTGTTTACTGTCTTTTCTGACACACCCTGTGCTCTCCGGGCGACGACGAAGCCATCGATGTCACTTTGCTCCAGCTCCAATACCGGAGGATCTCCGAAGTGAAGTAGCAGTCGCCTTACGGACGACTCCGCGACCCTGACGCTTCTCGGCTTCGAGTAGATCCTCTGACGTATCAGATAGGAGTCGAGCACAGCCTTCAGGCCCGTCCCTCCGTGGACTTTTGTCCTGGAGCCACGTACCGCCTTGAGCAGATCGAGGGCTCGATGGAGATCCGGTCCAGTGGAGCGACGAATGCGCATGCCAGTCTCATCCTTGTAGTCGAGGTAGTAGCTCTTCCCGCGTTTGTAGAGGCCCTTCGGAAGCTGCATCACTTGCCCTCCCGAGCGAGCCAGTCCAGATAGACCGGGCAGGAGGGCTCTCGGTACCCGCACTGGTCGCAACGTGCGCACGGGTCCCCGTGGTAGACCGCGCAGTCGGCACACATGCCGAGGTCCGTCAGGGTGCAGTCGGAATCGTGGCTATGGAGGTGTGACACGTCTGGATTCCCTTCGTCACAGGCTGTGCCTCGAAGGAATTTCCAGCCCGTCTACAAGACCGTGATACCTCGACGAAAACTGGCACGCCGGGAGGGATTCGAACCCCCGACCCTCAGGTTCGAAGAAGAAACCGAACCCGAGGAAACACCACCAGTTGCGCTCTCGTGACCGGAGAGCAGCGGCGAGGAGCGGCAAATAGCGGCACTCAGCACGGCAGACGGCACCCCCGCGGCACCAAGTTTTTTGGAGTCCCAGGCTTCCTAGGTCCGCGCCGAACCGACCCCCACCCCCTCTTTTCGTAAACGGGTCCCTCGCGAAACCCCACACCGGCTTCTGCTCAAACGAAGAGCTTCTGGGGCCCCAACAGGCCCCATATTTCTACCGCCTCACCGCCCGCTTCACTCCCAGCCCCAACAGCAGCCCACCGAGGAGCCAGCCGATCCGCAGATAGGAAGTTCAAGCTGCGTTTTCCTTGGGTCCGATAAGTAGGCATTCTGTCAAATAGAGGGGGCGAGGGGAAGAGGCCCCGGTCCGGGGAACGGCTGGTCTTTACGATGATACTGTATGCGGCCGTTTCGACTTCATTTCCTTAATCTGGTCTTGGTGTTCTTGATCGAGCTTGAACGCATCGCACATGATTTGATGTATTTCACACCTCACTACTATCCCAATAACACCATTTTTGTCCTCAACTACCGCAACACCAAGGCAGCTATGTTCTTGATAGACGCTCTGGTCATCTCTCATCTCCGGGTGTTCCTCGATACATCGCGGGCAGATCACCATGTCTAATACGCTCATAATAGTTCCTTCCTGTTGACATAAAAAATAACGAAGAAAGAAAAATGGAAAGCTTCAATTGTAGAAGAATAGAAACTCCCATTTAATTAGTACTGTATCAGGATAAGAATGACCTAGCAGTCAATTTCTATGAAGGCATGACTCCGGTTCAGACTTGACACCGGAGGATATTTCAAGATCGACACGCCATGTTATTGGCGTGTCGTATTGACCTGCCCCGGTTATCGTACCAGTGCCTATGTTAGGGCACCCAGCAAATTCTCATTCTTCGGCCAAGGCGGCCACTCGATCGTCTCGGGCACCGGCGCCATCTGTGGGATTCAACGGTGCCTACGAAGGCAACGATCGGCTCTCGGGAATCGAGCTCATACTCGTACCCGGCGGCCACGGGCCCGAATCGTTCGCACTCGGCCCTGACGGGATGCTCTACACAGGCCTGAAAGGCGGCCGCATCATTCGCTTCCAACCGGACGGCTCCGGCATGGAAGACTTCTCGAACACGAACGGTCGTGCCAACGGGATGCGTTTCGACGCGGATGGAAATCTCATCATCGTCGACTCTTACAAAGGCTTGCTTTCGAGCGACTCGTTTGGCTCTGTGACAACACTGACCACCGCCTCCGGGGGTCAGTCGTTCGTCTTCAACGACGGTGTCGACATTTCCGCAGACAGAATCATCTGGTTTGCGGATGCCACCGCACGCCACGCCGACGGTCGGATTCACCTCGAGCTGCTCGAGGCGAGATCAACGGGGCGTGTTCTGGCTTATGATCCAACAAGCGGCGAGGCTCGTACCGTGCTCGATAATCTTCGCTTCCCGAATGGCGTCGCGCTGGGGCCGAACGACGCCTATTCCCCGACCAATGAGACTCTGGGCTACCGCACCCTGCGGCACTGGCTAAAAGGCCCGAAGGCCGGAACCACCGAAGTCTTCGCCGAGAACTTCCCAGCGATGCCTGACGACATCCAGTTCAAGGGAAGGGATCGATTCTGGATCGCGATGGTGGGGGACCGAATTACCCTGGCGGACTGGATACAGCCCTACCCCTGGATCAAGAACTTCATCGCCAAGTGTGTCGCCGATATGTTTCCCGACTCTGACTCGCATTGGATCGGATCCCCGGGCTTCATCATCGCGTTGGATCTCGACGGCAATGTCGTCCGCAATCTTCAAGACGCCCAGCGCCGATTCATCAGCTCGAGTGGAGCGCTCGAGCACGCCGATCACCTGTACATCGGAAGCGTGGCAATGGACGCCGTGGGAAGGCTCTCGCTCGCAGAGTGAGCCTGAGCGGGCCGCCCGCGACGCGACTCCCCATCGGGACTTAGCAGAACGTCTGGGTATGGGAGTGATGTTAAATCCGCATGGAGAGCTCGTGCGCGAGACGGTCGCGATACTGACCCGGATGCCGAGCTTCATCAGTTCAGCCTGGATTCTCCCCGCACGCCAAGCGTTCTCGGTGGCCATCCGGATGATGAGGGCCTTCGTCTCGTCCGAGATCGGCGGCCGTCCAGGTCCAGGCGTCGAGATCGATCGCCAATAACGGCGAAATCCGTCACGATGCCAGCGGACGACGGTCTCTGGCCGAACTACTACGAGATGATTCTTCCAGCTAGGCCAAAGACGGGAGAGCATGACCCAGAACGCACGATCGAACGGCGAGAGCTTCGGTCGAGGCCGATCATGGTCGTAGATCGCGAGCTGCTGGCGCAGCGCTAGCTCGACGATGGTCTGCTCCTCGCGGCTTCGAAGCAGGGCGAGAAGACTACGAAGGAGAGCAACGGAGAGGGCGAACAGCGTCCGCATGGGGAGGCGATTCTGCGCGATCGCGGGGCGCAGAACGAGTCTGAATATTGGAATTGGTCGCGTGTATCATCCGCGGATGGATCTGAAGGGTCGGCCGGAAAAGCTGAGCAATATCAACGCGGACGAATATTGAGAACGCACAGCCCGGCCAGACCCCCGCGCGAAGATGAATCGCCACGGGAATCTGGCCAGGCGTCGGGCCGTACGAGCGGCTGCCTACTTCTTAGTAGCGGTCGCGACGACCGCCACCGCCGCCGCCACCGCGTCGGTCCTGGGCCTCGTTCACCTTGATATTTCGTCCGGCGAAGTCATTGCCGTCGAGGGCGCGAATCGCATCCTGTGCGGCGCTGCTCTCCGACATCTCCACAAATGCGAAGCCGCGCGGGCGTCCGGTTTCGCGGTCCATGATCACGGCTACGGAATCTACGGTGCCGTGTCGACCGAAGAGTTCTCTGAGGTCGTCCTCAGTGCTATCGAAGGAAAGGTTGCCAACGTAAAGTTTACTACTCAATGGGTTGTCCTGTTCCCTCCGGGTCGATTTTCGACGCGGAGCCATGATCGGGCGAGGTCTTCTCGGGACATCCGAGCCTGAATCCGCGTGGGCGATCCTCATGGGTCCCGGCCCCTTATGGACCGGAGACAAAGGCGGGTTCAATCCGAAACTAAAATCAAGCGGCCGAGTAGGCTGCGTGGTCGGTCCGAGTCTGCCTCTGGGGGGGACGCTAAGTCCCCTTCACAGGAAGCGCAAGAGCTGCGATTTCCGGATAGGAGGTTCAAAGGCCGATTACCGCGACCTGATCGACCGCTGTGTGAAGGCAACCAAGCTTGCACGCAAACCGCTGGATGCGGTGCAGCCCAGCGACGTGCGCCGCTGGATGAGCGACCTGGCGCGGCGAAAGGTTGGACTCCGTACGCGCCAGCGGGTGCTCGCACTCCTGCGAACCGCTCTCGGAGCCGCCGAGCGGGAGCACACGCTGCTCTACAACCCGGCAGCGAAGGTGGAGACGCCGAAGGCGGCGAAGCGCAAGGTGTGCGTAACGCTCGACCGTGAGCATGTCGGGGCCTTGCTCGAAGCTGCTGAGGGCAACGCCTACGAGGCGACGGTCGTGCTCGCTGCGCTTCACGGGCTACGGATTGGTGAGGTCCTGGGCCTGCAGTGGCGCGATGTGGACCTTCGAGACGGATTCGTGACCGTCCACCGGCAACTCGCCGAGGACCGGCGCAGTGGGCACCGATACTTCGCACCCGTCAAGACGAAGGCGGGAGAGCGGACGGTACCGCTGAGTGATTTCGCGGTGGCGGCACTCAAGCGGCTTCTGGACCGGGTCGGAGCCACGCCCCATCCGGGGCGGCTTCTCTTCAGCGATGCGAACGGGGCGCCTCTACGGCGCAGCAACTTCCACCGGCGCGTGTGGACGCCGATCCGAGTCGCGGCCAACCTGCCCAAGGGAACCCGCTTTCACGACCTGCGCCATGCGGCCGCCTCGGCGCTTCTGGGTGCCGGTCAGGATGTGGTGACGGTTGCGGGGGTCCTCGGGCACTCCTCGCCCGCGGTGACGCTGAGCATCTACAGCCACGCACTGCCGAGCCGGATGCGCGAGGCGGCGGACGTGGTAGATGCGCTCTACGGCTGAACTCGATGCCGTGGCTGTACATCGTGGCTCTACGGCTGAACTCGATGCCGTGGCTGTACATCGTGGCTCTACGGCTGAACTCGATGCCGTGGCTGTACATCGTGGCTCTACGGCTGAAC